>Ga0207693_10003867_pt1 | contig 12759 bp, 15 predicted proteins | sample LARL81metaG_FD_184347 | JGI IMG/M metagenome (GOLD analysis project Ga0207693, IMG submission 184347) | Corn, switchgrass and miscanthus rhizosphere microbial communities from Kellogg Biological Station, Michigan, USA - LAR L8-1 metaG... | ecosystem: Host-associated > Plants > Roots >...
TCTCGAATGGGTTGCAGTTCCTGGCGACGTACACGTGGTCGAAGTCGATTGACGATTCGTCGCAGGCGGACGACAACGTGACCTGGCTTGGCAGCTTCACCAGCCTGCAGGATCCGAATAAGCCGTGGGCCGAGCGAAGCCTCTCAACCTTCGACATTCCGCATGTCATCCAGTTGAGCTACAGCTACGATCTACCCTTTGGGCGCAACCGGGCTCTTGGCGGCAACATGCCGCGCTGGGCCGACGCGATCATTGGTGGATGGAAGACAAACGGCATCTGGCGCATTGCAGATGGCCGGCCTCTCTCATTCACGCTCGCTGATGGCGAATCTTTGCCGACCTATGGCGGACAGCGTCCGAACTTTGTTGGCAAACCGACCAAGGCCTCGCACGACATCGTCGACCAGTATTTCGCCGACACGAACGCTTTCCAGCGCACGCCGGACTTCACGCTGGGCAACGCACCCCGCGCCTACGGCGGCATCCGCAGCCCGTGGTCGTTCACAACCGATCTGTCTGTTTCCAAACAGTTCGCGATACGCGAGGAGATGAACGTGGAGTTCCGTATCGAAGCGCAGAACGCGTTCAATCACCCCGTGTTCGGCACTCCGAACACATCGGTGGATGATCCCAGCTTCGGACAGATCAGCAATATGTCCGGCAACGGACCGCGCGAGGTGCAGCTGGCGATTAAATTTAACTTCTAGGGCCAGAGGCTGGTGGTCAGTGGCCACTAACTGATCACTAGCAGCCCCAGAAGAGTGTTGTCATTCCGACGATTCGCGCAGCGAGGACTGGAGGAATCTCCTGTTGGCCAGCAGCGTCGATGCTGCCGGCAGAGAGCAGATTCCTCCATTGTCGCTTTTGCGACTCGTCGGAATGACACGAGCTACGATGACGTGATCAGAACATCTGCTCGATGGTCTTCATAGGAATGAACAGACGGTGGGGATGGCCCGGAAGCTCGATGAAACCGTAGCTCTGGTAAAAGATTTTCGCCTTCTCGTCCTTTGCGTCTACCACAACTGCAAACGAAGCGACGTGCCGACTGTGCTCGAGCGCACGCCGAAGAGCGCTCATCAGAAGGATCTCGCCGAGGCTGGCGCCTCTGAACTCTTTGTCTCGTGCCAGCCGGCCAAACAACGTTGCCGGGACTTTATCGTATCTCGGGATGCGCAACTTTCTCGCGAGTTCATCCGGTAATTGGCCTGCATCAATGGCGTACTGCGAAAGCGTGTAATATCCCGCAATTGTTTTGCCGTCTGGCGTGAGAATGTAAACAGCTGCGACGCGTTTCCGCACATCCTGATTCGCTTGTTCGCGAATGTAAATATTCAGCAGCTCATGCTCGCAGCAAAAAGCCGCTCGATCATGTTTCGCCTTATCGAGCGGCTCGATTCTCATTCGCGGGTTGTGGCGATCTGGCAATCAGCGGATCTCCCGCTTGAAGCGCCTCGCGGCAGCCAGGGCCTTTTCGTTCGGCTTGGGAGGGTTCAAGAGTGCTTCCACGAACCCCTTTCTGGACTCCTGTGAGAGAGTCAACTGCTCGTAGTCGCGGATGGTATTGAGGGCGGCCTCTCGGAGTGTGGTACGAACGAAATCCGAATAGGAGATTCCGCGCAAGTTCGCCGCGGTCTCGATCGCTTCCTTCTCCTCACGCGTGACACGAGCATCCAAGCGCTCTCGCCTCGCTGCAGGGCCCTGTGCCATATTTCTACCTCAAATAAAATGTACGGCATTTTGCCACACATGTCAAATATACTATCGCCACACGGCCCATCACACAGTTCGCAGGTGACTCTCCCACCTTTGACGCGTCCCAAGATCTTCAGCAGGCCTACATAGAACACTGTAGTTCCCTTCACAAAACTCACAGTTAGACTTTCCAGACGCAATATCGGTGTGCGTGGGGTTGGAGCGCACACGTCGGTCTGGATGGGGACATTGGTGGGACGGGAGTTGCGGTCCGTCCCAGGATATGCAACCCAGGAAAAATTCAAAAGATAAAGATAATGAACGGCCTTCCCCGCACAGCGCGCATTCGGCGTGCTTCGGTGTGTGGGACTGGAACATCGAGACCGGGGAGCTCGTGTGGTCGCCGGAGTGTCTCGAGATGTTTGGCCTGCCGCTCGACTGCAAGATGACCTACGAGCGATTCATTGAGGCGATTCATCCCGAGGACCGCGAGAGAGTGGATCAGGCCGTGAAAGTCGCGCTCGACACCGGCAACCACTACAGCACCGAGATGCGCTCGGTGTGGGCTGACGGCAGTGTGCACTGGATCGCCTCGCGAGGCCGAGCCTACTACAACAAGTCGGGCATACCGATCCGCATGAGCGGAGCGGGATTTGACATCACGCGCCTGAAAGAGACCGAAGAAGAGCTGCGGCGGGCGCGCGCCGAAGCCAAGGCGTATGCGGAGAATCTCGCGACTGTAGTCGATGCCATTCCAGCGATCACGTTTTTCAGCCGCGATCGCGAAGGCCGCACCATGACAGCCGGTCGCGTGGCGCGTGAAGTTTTTGGCCTTCCCGAAGATGTGAACGTTTCGCTGTCCGATCCGGAAGTGCGTGAGCGATTTAGATTCCAGTGGCTGGAAGACGGTCGATTCCTTACTCCTGAAGAGTTGCCGGTACAGCAGGCGGCGTCAACAGGAAAAGCAGTCGGCGGCAGGAAGTTCGAAGTCCGGTTCCCTGACGGACGTAGAGTCTATCTCCTCGGCCACGCAGTTCCCTTGCTAGATGCTTCGGGCCAATCACGCGGGGCAGTGGGCGCATTTCTCGACGTCAGCGAAATGGAGAACAAAGAGGCCGAACTGCGGGCCGCTCGAGCCGAAGCCAAGGCGCAGGCGGAGAATCTTTCCGCCATTCTAGATGCCATGCCGGCGGCAGCATTTATCGCTCAGGACCGCCAGTGCGAGAAAATCGTCAGCAATAAGGCCGCTTACGAGCTCATGCGGATGCAATATGGCGCAAACACTTCGATGTCAGCGCCCGCCAACCAGCGTCCCAACGTTGTGATTCTCGAGAACGGACGCGAGCTCGCCGCCGATGAGCTCCCGTTGCAAAAAGCGGCCGCGAGCGGAGAGGCAGTGCGTAACAAAGAGCTGGAAATCCGCTTCGCTGATGGCAGCTCAATTTTTGAGTTCGGTCATGCAGTCCCGCTTTTTGACGAAGCGGGAGATGTGAGGGGTGCGATTGGCGCTTATCTGGACATCACTGATCGCAAGGTGATGGAAGAGAGACTGCGTGCGGTGAATGAACGGTTTCAGGTTGCGCTACGGAATACTCCCATCACGGTTTTCAATCAAGACCTCGATCTGCGCTACAGGTGGATATACAACCCGGCGCTCGGGCGTTCCGTGGCCGAGATCATCGGCAAGCGCGACTCTGAACTCTTCGAACGCACGGAAGATGCAGTGCGGCTAGAGGCGATCAAGTCCGAGGTGCTGCGCACGGGCGTTCCGTATCAGGGCGAGGTCGACATCTACCGGCTAGGAAAGGCGAGCACCTTTCACCTCACAATTGAACCACAGCGCGATGCCCAGAACCGGATCTGTGGTTTGACTTGTGCGGCATTTGACCTTACAGAGAGCAAGCGCGAAGCGGCCGAGCGTGAAAAGCTCGCGAGGCAGCGGCAACTCGCTCTGGATGCCGTACACATGGGCTGGTGGCATTACGATCCCGCGACGCGGATGGGCATTTGGGATGATGTGTTCCGCGACATTTTCGGTATTTCCGCACTCTCGGGACCGAGCGATGACATTCTGAGGCTCATCCATCCTGACGATCTGCAAATGGTGCGGACGAAGCTGGGAGCCGCGCTGGATCCGGCGGATCCCAAGGCGTACATCACTGAGTACCGAATCGTTCGTCCGGATGGCCGCGAGCGATGGCTGGAGGCGTATGGCGCTGCTGAGTTCGCAGGCCATGGCGACACGAGGCATGCAGTGGCTGCATCCGGTACGGTGCGCGACATCACAGAGCGCAAAGAAATCGAAGAGCAACTGCGCATTACAACGGAGCGCTTCAAAACCGCGCTGCGCGGCACGCCAATGACAGTCCTAAATCAGGACACCGATCTTCGATTCACGTGGGTGTACAACCCGGTCGGCCCGCACGAGGGGACGCAGATTGTTGGCAGAACGGATAGCGACCTGTTGGAACCGGAAGATGCCGCGTGGAGCATGGAAATCAAGCGCGAAGTGTTGCGCACAGGCCAACCGTACCAGGGAGAATTTGTTGTGAGGCTGGCGGGAAAGCGCCGGCATTACCACGTCAATATCGATCCGCAGCGTAATGGTAAGGGAGAGATTATCGGAGTGACGTGTTCTTCGTTCGACATGACCGATCTTAAGATCGCGCAAGCAGAAATCGGCAAGCTGGCGCGGCAAAGACAGCTCGCGCTGGACGCCGCGAAGATGGGGTGGTGGCGGTACGATGCCAAAACCAAGGTCTCCCACTGGGACAACGCCTTCAAACGGATTATTGGCCTTTCGATAAATTCCGGGAGCCCGGAAGTAGTAATGGAGCGCATGCACCCTGAGGATCGGGAGACTGCGAGGGCGAAGTTCTGGTCGGTCGTGGAATCAGGCGACACGAGACCATATTGGAATGAATACCGGATTGTGCGGCCTGACGGATCGGTGCGATGGATCGAGAGTCACGGGACTACGGAAATCGAGGGCAAGGAAGAAGCGCGGAGGCTGGTGGCGTTTTCCGGGACAATCCAGGACATCACCGCTCGCAAAGAGGTGGAAAGCGCGCTGCGGGCCAGCGAAGAACGGTACCGAGAACTTGCCGCGAGCCTGGAGCAGCAGGTGCAGGCGCGCACACACGAACTGAGGGAGCAGAGCGAAGAACTCATGCGCACGTCAGAAGAATTGCGAATTCTTTCTGGACGTTTGCTGCAAGTGCAGGATGAAGAACGGCGGCGTATAGCGCGCGATTTGCACGATAGCTCGGGACAGATTCTCACCGCCATCGGTCTTGATTTGGCGAACATCGCCGAATCCGCGAAATCAGAGAAGGTTCGGGCAGTCTCTCCCGCACTGCCCGCGCAAGTCGAGGAAAGCCAGAAACTGGTGGACCTGCTGCACCGCGAGTTGCGGACGACGACGTATCTGCTGCATCCGCCGCTGCTGGATGAAACGGGCTTGTACTCGGCGATCAGCTGGTACGTGCAGGGTATGACGCAGCGCAGCGGGCTGAACATCGAATTCGAGTTTGCGCAGGATTTTGGCAGGCTGTCGCGCGAGATGGAGCTGCTCGTTTTCCGATTGGTGCAGGAATCGATGACGAACATTCATCGGCATTCGGGAAGCAAGACAGCGGGGATTCGAATACGGCGGGTCGCTGAGGCTATCACGGTAGAGGTCGAGGACCGAGGGCGCGGGATCCCGCCGGAGAAGCTGGCTGAAATTGAGTCGGGCGTGTCGGGGTTGGGGATCCGCGCGATGCGCGAGAGGCTGCGGCAGTTCGGCGGAGAGCTGAAAATTCATTCGAATGGCACCGGCACCCGCGTGTTTGTGACGATACCGCTGGTGCAAACCTCGCAATCTGCAAGTGGGATTGAGCCGGTGGAAGCCGCAATCTAAGTATCTTTCTTACCGCGAGCATGTAGGATCCCAAGAACTGCTCACCACAGGGATCACAGGGGAACACAGAGAGACCCGGAGGCACTCCCACCGTTTCTCTCTTAGCAATAACAACGGGAGTCTTTCGAAAGAACTCAACCAAGACACCGGCAACACCCTCAATCGTGTGAGACGCCGGCGCTACCGTCTATCAATTTTTCCTTAGCGCTCCAATATTCACGCTTCTAGGCTGAATTGGCAGATGCGGCCGATCAGGTAATCGTGCGGTTTTTTTCCTTCCGCAATTGAGACGAGTTCGACGGGGCAGGAGTGGTTGTGGGGACGAAGAATGAGATGGGATCCGGCCAATTCCACGTAACGGACAGCACAAATATCGTTTTTCAGAACAACGTACATATTTAATTCTCCCTTACGATAAGGGCGAAGTGAGTTGTAATGGCGATCGATGAGGAGCGTGGCTGCGGGCTGAAGGCGGGGTTGCATGGCCTTGGGCATCCCGGGCATCGAGGCGGATCAGGATGAAGCGCTGCCAGGCCGAATGGTCGCCCTCAGGATCTTGGCGGATGCGATGCAAGAAGGATTTCTTGAACTTGAGAATGTCCTTGACGTTCATGTTCGTGATGTGCGGCTCGATCGCGGCGAGTGTCGAGTCGACAAGAACGACATTCTCGAAGTCATCCGCGCTAGGAGGCGGGATGGAAGCGCGCTTATTGACTTCTTCAGGATCGAGGAGGTCAAGCACCGACAGGTGTTGGACATGGAGGACCTTGTCCATACCTTCGAGGCTAAGCCCGCGCTTGCGGTTGAGGAAGTTGGAAATGTGGGCTTGTTTGAATCCGGTTTGCTGGGCGAGGCGGAGTCCGGTAAGTTCCCCTGCTTCGATGCGCTGCCAGAGGATTTTACGAAGATTCTCTTGCAGTACTTTGAACTTCATGGGCGGAGTATAGCACTGAGTTATGACAGTCGAGTTACTGCAGGACGTGAGTGGAGGCGAGGGCGCAAGTATTCGCGGGAGCCCGGTATTTTTCAGTGCACGAAAAAGCAAGAATCGCAGATATCCACGCAGGCCAAAAATATTTTGCTGAAGTGGAACTCCGTTTCAGCATGGAAACAATAGGGGTTAAGAGCAAAAAGTTTTCCACAGGCACCGGGTGTTCAGCCAACCTTGACTGAGAAACTTCACAGCTATAGGATCGCGACATCTGAGTGACCCACATCTCGATGGTAAAAGGCCATGATGAGTCAATCAGATAGCTTCAAGGAAGAAAAGGAGTTTGGCGAGTTCAGGAGGAAAGTGAAGGCAGCCGAGGTGTTATCGGCGTCTATGGAACGGTTGCTATTCTCACTTCGCTTCACGGGCACGGTAAGTGTAGTGATGGTGAACGGGCGCGTACTTAAGTCGGGATATGAGGAGCGGTACTTTAAGCAAAAAGCCCGATCAGACGATGAAAGCGGGCAAAAGCTGTGAATCCAAGGAAGTAAGAGCAGCGTTAGCTTGAGATACGCGTCGGATACAAAGGCTGTACGAATTAAATAACTTAAGCAGGTCATCGTAAGAGAAACGAGCCCTGCGTTCGGTCCACGAAAGAGTTCGCGGATCAACGCAGGGCTTTTTGTCGTTCGGAGCAGGTGTGTTTTCCATTGAGTACGGTTGCTGTAATTCATATTGGTTCGGAGGAATCATGAGAAGGAGTCCCAGAGGTCAGAACATGAAGGTGGAATTAAAGTACTGCGAACATTGCGGAGGGTTGTGGGTGAGAGAGGCTGGAGGAGGAGTGTATTGCACGACGTGCGAACCGAAGGTAGCTGATCTGCCGGTACCAAAGAAGAGGTCTTCGCGATTGATACTGTCGCAACAGGAGCGGACTGCAGCGGACGGGATCGGGAGAGGCCAGGTTGAGGATCCTTTAGAGCTGGAAGCAGCCGGGGGTGTCGCATGAGTGGGACGATTTTATCGATTGCGGCGGAAGCAGATAAGACGCTGCCACAGCGCGATGACGAAGTGCTGCCGAAGGCCTGCCCGGGGCCTTCCTTGGATGAGTTTTGTCATCCCTCGTTTGCGGGAACAGATGGCCGAAACTCGGATCGGTTCGGCAAGCCCAGGGCGGGCATGAGATCAACAAATGGCCTGGAAACCGGAGCGGGGCACCGCACACAGGAACATAAGCAGACTGAGGAGCCTGCTGAGGCAGAAGCGCAGTACGACCGGTTTGAAGAGAAGCGGCGGCGGGCGATCTACCGCGGAAAGACGATATGGATGTTGCGACGATACATGCGCTACTCGCTTGACACGGGGCGTCTGCCTTCGATCGTGGGGCGGGAGTTCTTCCGGACGAAAATTACGCGACATACGCCAGTTACGTTCGAGGATCGAGTGATCTTCGTACACGACATGGAAACATGCCTGCATCGGCTGGATGAGTGCTCACAAGAGGTCATCGGGCGCATCGTGTTGCAGGAGTACAGACATGAAGAAGCGGCACACTTGTTGGGATGCACGCGGATGACGGTACATCGGGCGCTCGTCGAGGGGCTGGATAAGTTGAGCAGCATCCTGTTGCGAGTAGGATTGATAGAGAGGCTTCACTGGCGTTCAGAGAAATCTTGTCAAGGGGGTAATTCGGACGATTTTCTTGTAAATGATTGTAAGTATGGCGAATAAAAAGTTGTAGATGATGTTACAAATACCCCCAGGAACACGGAAGGCAGCGAGCAAAGAACTGAATCCTTCGGCAGTGCGGAAGGACATTGCTGCCAAGGTAGAGGCCGAGGCTGGGGAATTGGCCAAGGCCGTAATTGAAGAAGGTAAAAAGGGACAACTGGCCACGGTGAAGTATCTGTTTGAGATGGCGCACATTTTTCCCGAGGTGCTGGAAGAGAATAAGTTGAAGGAGGAGGAGTCGTTGGCGGCGACACTGCTGAACAAATTGGGCATCCCGGTGGAGCCGGTGATCCATGATCTGTATGAAAAGGGCGAGGATATTGTGATTCCGCCACGACAGATCAGCACGGCGGAGGGTGACGAGAAGTCTGGCGATCACGAAGAGGAAAAGAAAGAGGAGTTGGTGCAGGCGGAGTAGATTCCGGTTTTCACGATGTGACGGAAGTGACGAAGCTATTAAGTACTGAGAGTGAACGAAACATCAACATCTCTCACCACAGAGGACACAGAGGGGCACAGGGGAACGTCGAAACCCACACCCCTCGATTTCGTCTAGGGCGGGCTGGCGACACTGCGGTGTACTTTAGAATGTCGTAAAGCACTGACGTTTTACGGTTGACCAATCAGACAGACAGGGACGGAATGGATATCACGTGGCTGACGGACCGGATCGCGGTGGGTGGCGGGATCTGGAGTGCGGAAAATATGGAGCGGCTAGCGGCGCAGGGGATCACACACGTGATCGACATGCAGATTGAATTCGACGATACGCCGCTGGCACGTCCGCTGGGAGTGGAGGTACTGTGGAATCCGACGGACGATGACTTCGAACCAAAGCCGTCGGAGCTGTTTCAACGCGGCGTCGATTTTGCACAAAAGGCGCTGGACGGGGATGATGCGAAGCTGTTTATCCACTGCGCGGCCGGGGTACATCGAGCACCTATGATGTCGCTCGCGGTGCTGTGCTCGATGGGATGGAACCTGGAAGACGCGATGGAGTTGATACAACGGCGGCGCGGGGTGGCGGACTTCGCGGATGTTTATGTGGAGAGCGTGGAGAAGTTTTTGGGTGGTGAGAGTAAGTAAGGCATCAGCAGAAACAAGAACCTTTCACCACAGAGGGCACAGGGTTACACAGGGAACTTCAAGGGCTCTTACCCCAAGGACACTAAGGCCCATCAAGGAAGAGCTTAGCATCGCAGGGGAGTGGCGGAATTTGTGTTGATGGAAGGTGGTATCGCCAGACGCGCTCCCGACAGCCGGCGGGTCGCCGGCGCTACGATTTCAGATACATTCAGGAAAGAGAAACCTACTGGGGGGCAGAGTCCCTCGTCGAGTAGTGAGATTTTAGGGAGGAGAACGATGCGTGACACGGGCCGCCGCCCAATGGGGCGGCTTTTTTGTTGGGCGCTGGCGTACAGCCGTCGGGGCTAGCGGTGATTTCAGTTGTCAATAAGAGCTGGCTGGTGTTTCAACACATCAAGATCCAGAACTTCGATTACATGGGCGTCAGCGTTTCGGGAACGTCGGACAACCTGGTGTTCGCGAACATGGAATCGGATGGAATGGTGCCTTATGGGACGACTCCTCATGGGTTCTACGTCAATGCTCCAAATTCGGCGTTCATTCAGTTTCTGAACGATGAGGGGATGTGCGCGAACAAATCTGGGGCAGAGAAGAAAGATGCCGCCATGAGCTTTCTACAAAATGCATTGGCCATGTCGGATGCGATTGCGGCGCGGGAGATCATTCAGCCGGAGCAATTCAAAAATGGGATATCGCAGATTATCGACGGCGTGGTGCTGTGTATGAATGCATCCACTTGGGCAAAGGGCGAGAAGCCTGCCACGATTGCTGCCGGGAATCAGTAGAGAAGATCCAAAAACTCCTCACCACAGGGAACACAGAGAAAATCAAAATCCCCACTTCTGGCAAACCCGGCCAGAAGCGGGGCACCCACTGATTTCATTCTTATGTTTTCCTTTAAACGCTCTGGGTCTCAGCCGACTTCTTCTGTCCAGGTTTCCAGGTTCTTTTTTACCTGGGCCATGAACTGGTCGGCTACTGCTCCGTCGATCAGGCGGTGGTCGTAGCCTAGAGTGAGGTGAACCATCGAGCGGATCGCGATGGAATCGTTGCCGTCTTTGTCGGTGACGACCATGGGCTGTTTCATAATTCCGCCGACACCCATGATTGCGGAGTTTGGCTGGTTGATGATTGGGAGGCCGAACACCGCACCGAACTGGCCGGGATTCGTGATCGTGAAAGTGGAGCCTTCGACGTCCTCGGGCTTTAGCTTCTTGGTGCGGGCGCGTTCACCGAGATCGGTGATGCCGCGCTGCAGGCCGAGGAAGTTGAGGTCTCCGGCGTTCTTGAGGACTGGAACGATTAACCCCCAATCGAGCGCGACCGCGATGCCAACGTTGATAAAGCGGTGATAGCGGATATTCTCGCCTTCGATGTTGGCATTGATGATCGGCCATTGCTGGAGCGCCATGACCGCGGCGCGAACGAAGAACGGCATGAAGGTGAGGCGCGCTCCGTGACGCTGCTCGAATCCATTTTTGAGCTTATTGCGCAGGTTCACCAGGCGAGTCAGGTCGACTTCGTACATGCAGTGAACGTGCGCGCTGGTTCGGCGGGACTCGATCATGTGCTTGGCGATGAGTGACCGCATCTTCGACATGGGAACGAGATCGCCCGGATAAGGAGCGGGAGCTGCCGGGCGCGAAGGCGCCGGAGCGGCGGCTGCGGGCTGAGCTGAAGCAGGAGCGGGGGTCGAGACCGGTTGCGCAGATCCCTGGTTCTCGATGAACTGCATGATGTCCTGCTTGGTGATGCGGCCGCCGAGTCCGGTGCCGGTAACTTGCGAGAGGCTGACGCCATGTTCGCGGGCGATTTTGCGAACCAGCGGAGAGGAGCGGGCTTCTTCGTCCTCGGCTTGAGCTGGGGCCGCGGGAGCGGACACAGGCGGCGGTGCCTGGGGCTGAGGCTGGGAGCGAGTCGGCGCTTCAACAGCGGACGGTGCGGCCGGCTTATTTTCCTGTTTCGGGGGCGCTTGTGGCTTAACTGATGCGCCTTCGCCATCTGATGCAATCGTACCTACTACCGTGTTTACTCCTACCGTTGTTCCTTCGGTGACCTTAATCTCCTGCAACACACCCGAGGCAGGGGCAGGGATTTCTGCGTCTACCTTGTCGGTAGAGATCTCGAAAAGAGGTTCGTCGCGCTGGACTTTGTCGCCGGGCTTCTTCAGCCACTTGGTGATGGTGCCTTCCACGATGGATTCGCCCATCTGGGGCATGATGATGTCAGTCGCCATGATTTCCTTCCATGAAGCGCACGGTTCCGCACGGACACCTGGGCGCAAACGAATATTATAGCGTTCCCAAAGGCGTAATTTCCCTTGAGGCTGAATTCAAAAGCCTTACCGCCAAGGTCGCTAAGAAAATCCGCGAAGTTCGCAAAGAAAACCTTAGGCGCGTCAACTTTAGTGGTGGTGGTCTGCGTCTTTCGTTGGTTCTTTCTGTTCGGGCTCGGGACCGGCTCCGAAGCTGGACTTCCAATATTCCTGTACGGCGGGCGGGAGTTTTTCCATGTGAGAGAGGAACATCGTGATCTTCCAGATGTCTTGCTCACTAAGGCTCTTTTCCCAGGAGGGCATTCCCGTATAGCGCACACCGGTTCGGATCGTGTAGTAGAGATGCCATTCGGGATCGTCAGGCGGATGAGAAACCAAGTCTGGCGGAGGCGGATAGAAAGAATTGGCGAGGGGAGAGCCTTTGCGGTCGAGGCCTCCGTGGCAGAGGGCGCAGTTCATCGTGTAAAGCTTCATGCCATCTTCGAGATTCTGGTCGTTCGGCATGAGCGGATTGGTCACTCGCGGAGCGTGGCGCTCCATTGAGGCGTCAACGGCACTCATGGCGAGATGGGTTTCCCAGTCAGGCGGCTGCTTGTTCGCAGCTGTTGGGAAGAAACCGAGCATGGCATAGCCAAGTCCGCCGAGGATTAAGACGAGCAGGGTGACGATGATGCCGAGCAGGAATTTACCCATGATTAACCCCTGGCTATTGTGTCAGATTGGCGGGGTGGCAGGCTAGTTTCGCATGACTAGATTTTGACATCACCTAGTGCGCGCCCTGTTTGATCCAGCTCGAGGCCAGAGCGAGAACGGCAGTCCCAGCGATGGTGATGACTAATGAAGTGAGGACTCGGACGCCGTAGCGTAAGCGAATTGTGGTGGATAGGATTGCAATGCTGGCGGCATCGAGTGCGATTACACTCCAGCCGTAAAATGAGGCGCGTGTGCCGGCGGATCTCCATTGCTCCGCGAGTTTCGGAATGCCAGACCAAGCGCTGTAGCAGGCGGTCCACCAGAGATATTTGAGGAAGCAGTTGGCGGCGACTGCCATCAGAACAGCGCTCACCGCAATGGTCAAAGGCCACAACTTCCTTTCAATCATGACTGGATATTACGCGGGGTTGAGGGAATGGGCGAAGC
>Ga0207693_10003868_pt1 | contig 12754 bp, 10 predicted proteins | sample LARL81metaG_FD_184347 | JGI IMG/M metagenome (GOLD analysis project Ga0207693, IMG submission 184347) | Corn, switchgrass and miscanthus rhizosphere microbial communities from Kellogg Biological Station, Michigan, USA - LAR L8-1 metaG... | ecosystem: Host-associated > Plants > Roots >...
GGGGCAGTCTTTGTCGCCGAGACCGAGGAAGACGCTCGGCAGCGGGCGGCCGAGAAATACGGCAATGAGGTCGAGCTGCGTCGCGATCCCGACGTCCTCGATACATGGTTCTCCTCCGCCCTATGGCCGTTCTCAACCCTCGGCTGGCCTGAGCCGACCAGAGAGCTGGCGCGTTATTATCCGACTGACGTGCTCGTCACCGGCTTCGATATCATCTTCTTCTGGGTCGCGCGGATGATGATGATGGGACTGCACTTCATGGGCGAAGTGCCGTTCCGCACAGTCTACATTCATGCGCTGGTGCGCGACGCACGCGGCCAGAAGATGTCGAAGTCCCGCGGCAACATCATCGATCCGCTGGAACTGATCGACCGCTACGGCTGTGATGCGCTGCGCTTTACCTTGGCTGCATTGGCGGCACCCGGCCGCGACATAAAGCTCTCCGAAAGCAGAGTCGAAGGGTACCGTAATTTTGCGACGAAATTATGGAACGCAGCGCGATACGTACAAATAAACGGATGCGCGCTTGTTCCCGACTTTGCTCCCGGCGATTGCCGGCTGACCGTCAACCGCTGGATCACCTCGGCAGTGGCGCGGTGTGCCGACGAGGTCACCGCGGCACTCGACAGCTATCGCTTCGATGAGGCTGCGAGCCGGCTCTATCATTTCGTATGGGGTACCTTTTGCGATTGGTACCTCGAATTTACCAAGCCCATCCTGCAGAGCGCGGACGCGGCTGGCGGTGCCGAAACGCGAGCTACCACCGCTTGGATTTTAGGCCGCATCGTCCACATGCTGCACCCGATCATGCCGTTTGTTACCGAGGAAATCTGGGAACAGCTGGGGGGAAGCGCTGCGGGTATGTTGATATCCGCTCCCTGGCCGGATTTTGAAGTCGATGCACCTGATCCCGGCCCCGCAGAAGAGATGGAATGGGTCGTCCAGGCGATCTCGGCGATCCGTGCCCTGCGCGCCGAGACGAATGTCCCGCCATCCGCCCGTCTGCCCCTCTGGCTCAAGGACCTGGAACCCGTCGCGGCACAGCGGATAGAGCGCCACCGAGACAATTTCGTCCGGCTTGCCCGAGTGGATGTACTCGACCCGGCAGAGATGCCGCCGTCAGGCGGGGTCCCGGCGGTGGTTGAAGGGGTCACTCTAATCTTGGGCATGGGAGGGGTTGTAGATCTCCCACGAGAAAAGGAAAGGCTCGGCAGGGAGATCCACAAGCTCGATGCCGAGTTGACCAAAATCGCGGCAAAGCTCGCCAATCCCAATTTCCTCGCCAAAGCCAAGCCCGAGGTGGTCGAGGAGCAGCGCGAGCGTGAAGCCGACACGACCCGCGACCGCGATCGTCTCAAGGCGGCTTATGACCGGCTGACAGCGGGCGGATGACACGGGCCCGGATCTTGGGCGTCGAAGATCTCGTCCCCGCGGGGTTGGTGGAACCGGCTCGGCTTCAAGAGATCCGAAGGGTCGCACAAGAATTCACCGTCGCGGTCACGGAGGACATGGCGGAGCTGATCGATCCCGCTGACACAAGTGACCCGATTGCAGCACAGTTTGTGCCGAACGAAGCGGAGCTCACCAGTGCAGCTGAAGAACGTGCCGACCCGATCGGCGACGAACGTTGGTCGCCCGTTCCCGGCATCGTCCACCGGTATCCCGACCGCGTGCTGCTGAAGCCGATTCTGTGGTGCCCGGTATATTGCCGCTTTTGCTTTCGCCGAGAGGTGGTTGGCAAAAAAGCTGCCATACTCGGTCGAGAGGCGCTGGAACACGCCCTTGGCTATATCCGCCGGAGCCCGCAGATCTGGGAAGTAATCGTCACCGGCGGTGACCCTTTTCTGTTGGCGCCGCGCCGGATCGGCGAGATCGTACGCGCCCTGGACCAAATTCCGCACCTCGGCGTTATCCGCTTCCACACGCGGGTTCCGGTGGTCGATCCCCGCCGCGTCGGTTCCGCCCTCGTCGAGGCGCTCGCCGCGGAAAAAGCAGTCTATGTCGTCATTCATGCGAACCATCCGCGCGAGCTGACCCCAAAAACGCGTGAAGCTATGCTACAGCTCAGCCGCGCCGGAATACCCTTGCTTTCACAGACCGTTCTGTTGCGCGGCGTCAATGACGACGCGGCGCTATTGGAAGCGTTGTTCCGCGGGCTGGTCGGGATGCGCGTCAAGCCTTATTACCTGCACCACGCCGATCTGGCCCGCGGCACCTCGCATTTTCGCACCGGCATCGCGACCGGCCAGCACCTGGTACGCTCGTTGCGCGGTCGTATCTCCGGGCTCTGCCAACCAACTTATGTGCTCGACATCCCGGGCGGCTACGGCAAGGTGCCGATCGCACCCTGCGCGATCACCCCAGGCAATTCGCCCGCCGGTTGGATTATAGAAGATGGTGCGGGCGTTCGGCACCGCTACCCACCCGATCCCGACAGCGCGGAGGGGTGAGGGAGTCGGCGGTGGCAGAGCCGGGCGATCCTGTCATGATCGTCGTCGGCGGTGGTGCAATCGCGCTCAGTACGGCCCAAGAGCTCTGCGCGCTGCAGGGGCATCGGGTTGTCGTGCTTTGGCGCAGCGATCCCGATTTGGGGCGGGCCGTCGAAGATATCGGCGCAGTCTTTATTGCTGCAGCGCGCCCGGATAGTGGCGAGGGGCTCGAACGCGCCGGGGTACGTCACGCGATCTCGATTCTCGCTCTGTCGCCTGACGATCATCTCAATTTGCATGCGGCGCTCCTCGCGCGCGACCTCAACCCCAGCATCCGCATCGTATTGCGGCAATTCAACCGGACTCTCGCCCACAAGATCGAGCAGAACCTGCCGAACTGCTCGGTTCTGTCGCTAGCCTGGCATTCGGCCGCGACCTATGCCGCGGCCGCCATCGATCCATCCTGCTTCCGCGGGTTGCAGTTCCCGGAACCCGACGGCCCGCTGACCGGCTTTGCCACACGGATCGTCGCAGATTGCGGATTGGACGGCGATACCGTCGCGCACGCCGAGCGGGTGCTGGGGGCGCGCATCATTGCCGTCGACGGCGCTATCGACTTTGCGCCTGACGCAGTGCTCGCGGGAGGAGCCGAGCTCGTCGTGTACGGTGAGGTTGTCACCCTCCGAGGCACTGCTCCTCGTCGATCGGCGGCTCGAGCGAGGCCGAAAATTGGAGGTCGGCTCTGGTCGGTGCTTCGCCGGCGGCGGGATCATCCGCCCCGGCTCAACCCGATCCTCACCAGGCTCGCTGTCGCCACTTTGGCTGTGTTCTTGGTCGGCAGCTGGTATTTCCACGCCGTTTTTGGAGGTGCCTGGCTCGACGCCGTCTACTTCGTGATTGCGACGATGACGACGACCGGCTACGGCGACGTGACACCCGACCGCAACCACCCAGTCGATATCATCGCCGCCATGCTGCTGATGCTGTCCGGCATCACGCTGACGGGCCTCTTCATCGCTTTCGGCGCGTCTCTTTTGACGCGGGTGCACTGGGTCACGATGCAAGGTCTGCGCCCGGTTCACCACCGCGGACATATCGTGGTTTGCGGCGCCGGCAGCATCGGATCCGGGGTCATCGACCTGCTCCTCGGTCTCGCCAAGCGGTTGGTGGTCGTCGAGCTCAATCCCGATCCCACGATCGTCGAACGAGCACGCGAGCAGCACTTCGATCTTTTGACAGGGGATGCAAGCCGAGACACCACGCTCGATCTGTGTAATCTCAGCGCCGCCCACGGTCTGATCGCATTGACCAACGTAGACACCCTGAACCTCGAGATCGCGCTCGGCGCCCGTGCCCGCAATCCGACGATGCCGATCGTATTGCGGATCGCCGAAGCGAGTTTTGCCGAGTCGATTGCACGGCACTTCGAATTCGAAACGACTTTTTCGGCGGCCGCGCTCGCGGCTCCTGCCTTTGTTGGCCTTTCCCGGTTTCCCGGATCTCGCGGACGTGTCTCGTTCGCTGGACAGGAGTTCGCGGTGGGCGAGGTGATCATCGGCGATGATTTACGGTCGGCCCTGCCTCCGCAAGCGATCCCCCTCGCGGTTGCGCGGAAGCAAGGCGGTACGATTGCGTATAATTTCGACGAACTCTACGCGGGGGACCGTGTGTTGGTCATGGCCCCGCGCGCACCCTTGAGAGAAGGAAAGGACACGCTCGCTGCCGCCGCAGAGCGGTTACTGCAGCGCAGTTAGGGCTAGACCGCGAGCTCGCACCAGATCGGGGTATGATCGGACGAACGGTCCTTGGCGCGCGGCTTCTTGTCGATGTTGCAGGCCACAATTCGGTCAGCCGCATGCGGCGACAGAAGCAGATGATCAATCCGCAACCCCTCGTCGCGGTGCCAGCGACCCGCCTGATAGTCCCAAAAAGTGTACCGGTGGGGCTCGTGGTGAAAGACGCGGTAGGCGTCGGTCAGCCCGAGGTAAAGGAGGGCGCGAAACCGTGAGCGGGATTCGAGCCGGCAGAGGGCGTCGTCGCGAAACGCCACCGGATCGTAAACATCATCGTCGGTCGGGCAGATGTTGTAGTCGCCGGCCAGCACGAACGGGATCTCACGGCCCAGGAGCTCGCGCGTGTGACCGATCAGCCGCTCCATCCAGGCGAGCTTGTAGGTGAATTTGTCGGTGCCGACGGGATTTCCGTTCGGCAAATAGACCGAGGCGACGCGAACCTCGCCGAAGGAGGCTTCGATATAACGTGGCTGCTCGTCTTCGTCGTCGCCGGGCAACCCGGTGACGAGCTCCTCCGCCGGGCGCTTCGACAGCAAAGCGACACCATTATAGGCGCGCTGGCCGATCGTCTCGACGTGGTAGCCGAGGCCCTTGACTTCGAGCATCGGAAAATCCTGCGCGAGGCACTTGGTCTCTTGCAGGCACAACACATCGGGCTGCGCGTCTTCGAGAAAAGCGAGGAGATGCGGCAACCGCGCCTTGACCGAATTGACGTTCCAGCTGGCGATTTTCACGGCGCGGAGCGAGACTAGCCGTCAGCCGATCGAAAAGGAGTTGCCGCAGCCGCAGGACGAGGCGGCATTCGGGTTGCGGATCTGGAACGAGGCGCCCATCAGATCCTCGACGAAATCCACCTCGGCACCGTTCAGCAGGCCGAGCGACACATCGTCGATAATAACGCCGACCCCATCACGTTCGAACAAGAAGTCGTCCTCTTGCCGCTGGTCGTCGAACGAGAGCCCGTACTGAAATCCCGAGCAGCCGCCGCCCGAAACGGCGATCCGCAAAAACGCGTTCTCCGCGTTTTCTTCGGTCTTCAAGATCGCGATCCGGCGGACGGCCTTTTCGGTCAGAACGACCCGCCGCTCCTCGAGCTCGCCCGTGGTTTCGACCATGTTATCGGTGCTCCGCTTCTCGCTTTCCGACTTTATGTAAGCATCTACACACGCGGGGTCAAATTCCTCGACCCGATCCTGTCGCAACAAGCGGGCGGGGAGCGGCGCCCGCTCGCCAGGATTTTTGGGCAGGAATCGGCTAAGCTGCCGGCAGGAAACAGGAGATGGCAATGCCGCAGGTGCTGGAAGGCGTAATTGGCCCGGAGCAAGAGGCGGCGGCGCTCGACAAGATTGCCTGCCTGATGGCACTCGAGCGCAAGGTGCTGTGGCTGTCGACCTGGATGATCCACAACGCCAACCACCTTCGCCCGAACCGCGATGGGCTCAAAGTCGGGGGGCATCAGGCGTCGAGCGCATCGGTGGCGACATTGATGACAGCGCTCTATTTCGACGTGCTCCGGCCGCAGGATCGCGTCGCGGTCAAGCCGCACGCTTCGCCGGTCTTCCACGCGATTCAGCACCTGCTCGGGCATCAGAGCCGCGAGAAGCTGGAGCGGTTTCGCGCCTTCGGCGGCGCCCAATCCTACCCTTCGCGCACCAAGGACGGCGAAACCGTCGATTTTTCGACCGGGTCGGTCGGTCTCGGGGTCGGCATTACCTTGTTCGCCTCCATGGCGCAGGATTACCTGCGCCTCAAGCAGCTGGCGCCGACCGATGACCCGCCCGGCCGGATGATTGCTCTGGCCGGCGATGCCGAGCTCGACGAAGGCAATATCTTCGAGGCCCTGCTCGAGGGTTGGAAGCACGACGTGCGCAATCTCTGGTGGGTCATCGACTACAACCGCCAGAGCCTCGACGCCGTCGTCTCGGATCGGCTGTTCGGCCGCATCGACGCGATGTTCGAGATGATGGGCTGGCGCGTTGTGACCCTGAAATACGGGCGGCTTCTCGAGGCGGCTTTCGCCCGCCCCGACGGCCATCATTTGCGCGAGTGGATCGACGCCTGCCCCAATTCGCTCTATTCGGCGCTGGTCTACAAGGGCGGCGAAGGCTGGCGCGAGCACCTGCACCGCGACCTCAACCGCTATCCCGGTATCCGGGCGATCCTCGACGACCACGACGATCCCGCCCTGCAGCGCCTGATGACCAACCTCGCCGGCCACGACATGGAGTCGGTGCTGGACGCCTTTCATGCGGTCTCCGATGACCGGCCGACCTGCTTCATCGCCTATACGATTAAGGGATACGGGTTGCCCTTCGCCGGGCACAAGGACAATCACGCCGGACTGATGAACCTCGACCAGATGGCCTCTTTCCGGCGCAATATGGGTGTAGCGGAAGGGGCCGAATGGGACCTGTTCGCTGGTCTCGACCTGCCGCCGGAGCGGCTCTCGGCTTTCCTTTCGGCGGCGCCGCTCGCCCGGGCCGCCCGGCGGTGGCATGAGGCACCGCGGGTTCCGGTGCCGCCGAGCCTGCCGCCGCCCCGAGGTAAGAGACTGTCCACGCAAGAAGCCTTCGGCAGGGTCTTGGGGGACATCGCCGCGGGCGACACTGCCCTGGCCGATCGGATCGTGACGACCTCGCCCGACGTCACCGTCTCGACCAACCTCGGACCATGGGTCAACCGCCGCGGCATTTTTGACCGATCGGAGCGCGTCGACACTTTTCGCGAGGAAAAGGTCGTCTCGGCGCAGCGCTGGGCAATGTCACCGCGGGGCCAGCACATCGAGCTCGGCATTGCAGAGAGCAATCTGTTTCTACAGCTTGCGGCACTGGGGCTCGCCGGGTCGCTCTTCGGCACGCGCCTTTTACCGATCGGCACTCTCTACGACCCGTTCATCAAGCGCGGCCTCGATGTGCTGAACTACGCCTGCTATCAGGACTCCCGCTTTATCCTCGTGGCGACGCCTTCAGGGATCACCTTGGCGCCCGAAGGCGGCGCGCACCAATCGATCGGCGAGCCGCTGATCGGGCTGGCTCAGCCCGGGCTGGTCAGCTTCGAACCGGCTTACGCCGACGAGCTGGCGATCCTGTTGCGTTGGGCCTTCGAGGAAATCCAGTGGGACGATGGCCAATCGGTCTACTTCCGCCTGTCCACACGGCCGATCGAGCAGCCGGAGCGGAAGATCGCCGCGGAGCTCGAGGCGGCGATCGTCGCCGGAGCCTACTGGCTGCACGAGCCGGAAGAAGGGGCAGAACTCGCGATCGTTTATTGCGGCGCGGTTGCTCCCGAGGCGGCCGCCGCCCACCGGGAACTCGCCGAAGACGTCCCCGCGGCGGGGCTGCTCGCGATCACCTCGCCCGACCGCCTGCACCGCGACTGGCAGGCCAGCCGCACCGAAGGAAAGATCAGCTTCGCCGAGCGCTTGCTGGCGCGGCTGCGCCCCGGTGCCGCTCTGGTCACGGTCGGCGACTTTCACCCAGCGACCTTGTCTTGGCTCGGCGCCGTCGTCGGCAACCGCATCGTGCCGATGGGGGTCGACCGCTTTGGCCAATCCGGTGATATCCCGGACCTCTACCAGGCCTATCGGATCGACAGCGGGGCAATCCTCGACGCCGCCGCCCGCGCCTGCCTCCTGGCATTGCGCTGATCCGCAATCAACGGTTGTATCGCCGATCGCCCTCCGCTACACCTGCAGCGGGTCTGCAGCAGGATTTCTTCTAAAGGTTGAAACGCTTTCTCTGCCCGTCGCTCATAATGTCACCGCGCGCTTGCACCTATACAATGCTATTTAGGCAATTCTATGGCCGGAAATTATCTCGTGACCCCCGGGGGCAGGATCTCCTTCTCGCCTAGCATCTCCGCGCGATAGAGCTCGGAAATCGAAGCCCAGCGCAGCTCGCAGATTTCCTCGGCCACTTGTTCGGCACGCCCCTCGAGTTGCGGCGTGTCCAGATAGCGCCCGCACAATTCGATCTGGCGGCGGCTGTGCTCGACATCGGCGGCATCGTGCTCGGTGAAGAATTCGATCTCCGGCGAGCTGCGTTTGAAGCCGTAATGCTTCTCGAAAGCCGGCAACAGGACCTCGCCGATCAGCCCTGGCATCTGGCCCTCTTGCGTCGTCTGCATTGCCAGGATGACGCCGACCGGCTCGTTGGCCGTCGTATGGTACATGTAAAGCGAGCGCGCCCACCACGCGGGCGGCATTTTCGTATTGCGCACCTCGTCGTCAGTGAGGCCGGCGGCGCGGCAGAAGCGCAGGATCAGCTCGTTGTGGTCGTGCGGTTCGTGGCCCGGCTCCGGGATCGCCTTGAGGCCCTCCTCCTCTGCGATGTTCTCGGCGATCATCTTGCGCACGTCTTCGAAATGATAGCCGCGCGCATAGAGCATCCCGAAACTCGCCAATGCCCGCGACACGAAATGGTAATGCAGGGCCTGGTAGCGGCCCAGCGCCTTCAGCGGCAACTTGCCTTCGCCAAAGGCAAGGAAGAACGGATGCCTTTTGGTATGCCAGCGCTCGCGAATGGCCAAAATCCGATCGGTGATCGGGATGTTCGACCCGAGATTGCCGTTGCGTGCCATTGCCGTTACCTCTCGCGACGAGACCATCTCGGCCAGCATAGCGGACCAGTCTTCCGACGTAAAAGGGGACGCCGCACGCTCATATACTTAAAGTTAACACATCACGATTATCAGACTGGGTCGGTTCCAATTATGCAGAGGTAAAACCTATGGCCATGTCGAAGAAAGAAGCAGGCAAAGCCGGCGCCGGTAAGGTCAAAACCGTCCGCTCCGTCGCCACCCCGGCAAAAAAGAAGCCTGCGAAGAAGGGATAGTCCGGGCGTCTATGCCGCGGTAGAGTCGACGCTTCCGCGGCACCGCTCTCCGGTAGATTTCTGGCGATCGAACGGATCCGGTCGATACCACCGGCCAAGACCTCACGAGATCCGGGTATAGTACTCGGCGATTTTGGGCTGTCAGCTCCACACGGATCGCCCCGAGCCGCTTCAATGGCCCCCTGATCGGTTCCGATCAGCCGCGCACAGCGGGTTAGGCTCGAGTTCCGACTTTAATCCGAACGAGCCGTCGCTCCCCGCTTCTTCTTCGGCCGAAGAGGTGGCCTGTAGCAGCGATCGATCGCAGCGGCTTGAACATGCAGACGGGTGAGGTCATCTGGCACAGGCTTAGACCTATGCCAGCGAGAGGCGGCTGTGACTTCCGAACGGCACGTCAAGCTCTTCAAGAATGGCCGAAATCAGGCGGTGCGGATCCCGCGAGAGTTCGAGCTTTCCGGCGAGGACGCCATCATGCGCAAAGAGGGTGAAAGGCTGATCATCGAGCCCGCCCCGCCGAAATCGCTTCTGGCGCTGCTAGCTACTCTCGAGCCGCTCGACGAGGAGTTTCCCCCAATCTCGGACGCGCCTCCCGCTCCCGTCGAAATTTGATGCGTTAGCTGCTCGATACCAACATCGTCTCCGACCTCGTCCGCAGCCCTCGGGGCCGAGTGGCCGAACGCATCTCAAGGGTTGGCGAGGCGCAAGTCTGCACCAGCATCATCGTCGCGGCGGAATTACGTTATGTCCGCGAAAAAGGGATCGCCGAGGCTCGCAAGGCAGCTCGAGGCGGTGCTCGGCGCGCTTGACGTCCTCCCCTTCGCCGCACCCGCCGACACGGTTTATGGCGAGATCCGCACTCGGCTCGAGCAGACCGGCAAACCGATCGGTGGCAACGATCTCCTGATTGCCGCTCAGGCCATGGCGCTCGGCTATACGGTTGTCACGGACAACGAGAGGGAGTTCGCCCGTATCGACGTGCTTCTTCGCGAAAATTGGTTGCGGCCGGCATGACCAACCATGATGGCACGCACCGCATTGAAGGCAGATGGGCCTCACAAAACATGATGGAGGTGGATTAACAGCCCGGAACAGCGGGCAATAACAGCCAGCAACAGCCAGCGATAACAGTCGGCAACAATCGCAGCATCGGCCGCCGGGCGTCGTCGCGGCTGAGCACGGCCTCGAAGGGGCGCCCGAAGGCGCCCCCTTCTGTGACGCCGGGGCGGCCGCTCAGGTCTCGCGGCTGGAAAAGCGCACGGTCGTCGCGCGGGCGCGGTAGTCGGTCTTGACGTTGACGAAGCCGACCATGCCCTCCTCGACCTTCTTCCACGCGCGCTGCAAGGCCGGTCGGATCTCCTCGGGCTCTTCGACATATTCGGCGTAGCAGCCGAGCGCCTCGGCCATCTTGTCGTAACGCGTGTAGCCGAGATCGCGGCCGGGCTTGTTGTGCTCCGGGTCGGCGGTCCAGCCGCCGTTGAGGCTGATCACGCACAGCAATGGCAAGTTGTGCCGGACCGCGGTGTCGAGCTCCATCGCGTTCTGTCCGAACGAGCCGTCGCCGTGCAGGCAGATGACCTGCGCGTCGGGCTTGGCGGCCTTGGCGCCGACTGCAAAAGGCAGTCCCACGCCCATCGTGCCGAACGGCCCCGAATTGAGCCGGTGGCCGGGAACAAAGGTCGGGATCGACTGGCGGCCGAAATTCAAGATCTCCTGCCCATCGACCGAAAGGATCGCCTCGCGCTGCATGAAGTTCTTGATTTCCTCGCACAGCCGCAGCGGATGGATGTCACCGTCGGTCGGGTAATTGCCGCCGGCGCGCATGCGCTTCTGCGCCTCGCCGTCGGCCAGCTTCTGCCGCCACGGCTGGAAGCGCTCGGCGATCCGCGCATCGACCGCCTCGCACAATTGCTGCAAGACCGACTTGCAGTCGCCGACGACCGGGATGTCGATATTGCGCGCCGAGGTGCCCATCTCCTCGGGGTCGATCTCGATGCGCGCAATCTTCGCCTCGGCGCTGAAGCGCGGCGGCAGGGCGTGGCCGATCACGTAATTTGTGCGCGTGCCGAGGATGATAATCAAATCGGCCTCGCGGAACGCGTCGTTGCGCATCGTCAAGTAGGAATAGGGGTGGTCGTCGGGCACCACGCCGCGCCCCTGCGGAGTTGTGTAGAACGGGATCCCCGCCTTCTCGACAAACGCCTTCATCTCGTCCCAGGCGTGCGACCACAGGACGCCGCTACCCGAGACGATAATCGGCTGTCGCGCGTTGTTGATCGCGTCGACGAGCGTGTTCAACGCCTTCGGTTCGGCATAGGGGCGCGCCGTGATGATCGGCCGGCCCATATAGCTCCAATCGACCTGCGCCTCGTCGACCGTCATGTAGAGCACGTCGCCCGGGAAATCGAGATAGACCGGCCCGGGCTTGCCGTTCAGCGCCTTCTGGAAGGCGAAGTTGATCTGCTGCGGCAGGCGCTTCAGGTTGTGAACGCGGTCGGCATATTTGACGCAGCCCTCGAGCGCCTTGACCTGGTCGATCTCCTGGAACACCTGGCGGCCGAACTGGCTGATCGGGCTCGAGCCGCCGAGTGCCACCACCGGGCAACAATCGATCAGCGCGTTGGCGAGGCCAGTGCTGAAATTCAACGTTGCCGGGCCGCTCGCCGCCATGCACACGCCTGGCCCCTGCGTCACCCGCGAATAGCCCTGCGCCATGTAGGCGGCCCCCTGCTCGTGGCGCGTGTCGATCAGGCGGATGCCTTCCTTGATACACGCCGTCTCAGCGTCGAGCATCGGCCCGCCCATGATGAAGAAGATGTCCTTGACGCCCTGCGCCTTTAGGCACCGGGCGAGGATATCGTTGCCCGTCAGTTCCGCCATCTGAGTTACCTCCTCTCTCGCCGTTTTCGGGTCAGATCACCGCTTCCTTCTGTAACGTTTCGACATCGGCGGCGCTGATCCCGAGCCACTCGCCGAAGACTTGCGCGTTGTGCTGGCCGAGCAACGGGGCCGGCGCCAGTTTCGGGGTACGGCCGTCGAAGCGTACCGGCCAGGACGGCATCTTGAAGGGGCCGGTCGGGTGCTGCACTGTTTGCAGAATGCCGCGCTCGGTGAAGCTCGGCTCGTTTGTCAGCTCCATCGTATCGAGCACGGCTCCGGCCGGTACCCCGGCGGCGCCGATGATCCGCATTGCCTCGTGTTTGTCCCGTCGCCGTGTCCAATCGGCGACCATCGCATTCACCTCCGCCATGCGCTCGCCTCGGGCTTTCGGGGTCTCGTAGCGCGGATCGCCGATCAAATCCTCGCGGCCGAGAAGTTTGAGCAGCCGGTGCCAGTGATCCTTCTGGCGGGCGAAGACATAGATCCAGTCATTGGCGCCGCCTGGGGCGCAGGGGAAAATTCCTGAGGGGGCCGTGGTACTGCGCGAGCCGTTGCGGGGCGCCGCCTGCCCGGTTGCTGCCTGAGTCTGAAAAGCAAAGCGGATGTAATGCAGCATTGCGTCCTGCATCGCCACCTGCAGCCGTCGGCCCTGGCCGGTGGCACGGCGCTCGTAGAGCGCGCCGAGGACGCTGATCGCCATCAGCATGCCGGTGCCGGTGTCGCCGAGCGAAGGGCCGGGCTTGATCGGCGGCCCGTCCGGCTCGCCGGTGATGCTCATCGTGCCGCCGGCGGCCTGGGCGATCATGTCGAAGGCGAGGTTCTT
>Ga0207693_10003869_pt1 | contig 12754 bp, 11 predicted proteins | sample LARL81metaG_FD_184347 | JGI IMG/M metagenome (GOLD analysis project Ga0207693, IMG submission 184347) | Corn, switchgrass and miscanthus rhizosphere microbial communities from Kellogg Biological Station, Michigan, USA - LAR L8-1 metaG... | ecosystem: Host-associated > Plants > Roots >...
GGCAGGACGCTCAGCGCGCCGGCGTCGCGGGCCAGCTCGATGAGCCGGGCCGACAGCACCGACCAGCTGTGGTCGTCCCAGACCTCCGCGCTGAGCCGGGCCGCCAGCGGCAGCCACCCCAGGCCCTCCTCCAGCGACACTTTCGTCTCGGCGAACGCGTCAAGCGCCCGCCGCAGCAGCGGCGCGCCCGCGAGGTACCCGTCGGTGAGCAGCGTCACGAGCCCGTCAAGCAGCTGGTCGCCTGGCCGGGCCGGCCCTGGCCGGCGCCGCGTCACACGGGTTGCTTCGGCCGCTTCGAGCACGCCGCCGTCCGGCCATCCGCCGCGGCCCGCTCCCGCGTCCTGTCCGCTGGAGGTCAGCGCCGCGAGGAACGCGTCCCCGTACGCCTGTCGGGCCAGCCCTGGATGCAGCGGCTCGAGCCGCCGCGCCGCCCTGACCAGCAACGGAAGCGCGTCCCTGCCGCGGCCCGCGTCGGCCGTTAGCCGGGCGCGCAGCAGCTCCGCCCGGCCGCGGCCGAGCTCGTCGAGCGGCCCGGCCTGGGCGAGGCCAAGCAGCCGCCGCGCTCCTTCGGCGGCGCCGGCCTGATGCTTCACCTGTGCCGCGGCCAGCGCCCGCCGGGACCGCCTGCCTGGGTCCGGGGTCAGCTCGGCGGCCCGTTCGCGGAACGCTCCGTCGGCGCCCAGCCCGCCGCGCGCCCGCGCCGCGGGCACGGCGCGTTCCAGCTCAGCCGCGAGGTCCTCATCGGGTTCCGGCGCGGCCTGCCCGCGATGCCAGGCACGCCGGTCAGGATCGGCGGTCGCCGCGAGGGCGTGGTGCACGCTCTGCCGTTCGGCCGGCGAGGCCATCCGGTAGACCGCGAACCTGGCCAGCGGATCGCGGAACCGCACCGGGCCGCCGAACTCGATCAGCCCGGCATCGGCCGCGGGCGCCACGTCACGCGACGTGACGCCGAGCACCCCGGCCGCCTGCCAGATCAGCACCGGATCCAGCGTCGGCTCCGCCGCGGCCACCAGCAGCAGCCGCCGTGTCGCCTCAGGCAGCGGCGCCAGCCGCTCCCGGAAGCTCTCCTCGACCGGTGCCGCCAGCGTCACGGCGCCGGGCAGCCCGAAACCGCCCGCAAGCTCCTCTGGGCACATCCTGGCGGCCAGTTCCAGCAGCGTCCCGGGGTTGCCGTGCGCCTCGGCCACGATCCGGTCGGACACCCGCTCATCCAGCCGGCCCGTGACGGCCGAGGACAGCAGCACCCGGGCATCAGCGTCCGCCAGCCCGCCGGCCACCAGCTCGGGAAGCCCCGTCAGGCCACGCTCCAGCTGGCACGGGCGCACCGCCATGAGCACGGCGACCGGCCCGCCCGCCAGGTGGCGCGCCACGAACGCGAGAGCTCGCGCCGATGGCTCATCCAGCCACTGCGCGGCGTCAGCCACGCAGATCAGCGGGCGCTCGGCGGCTGCCTCCGACAGCAGGCTCATGAGGCCGAGCCCGGCGAGGAAACGATTGGGCTCGGCTCCGTCCCGCATGCCGAAAGCCACGCTCAGCGCGTCGCGCTGCGGTCCGGGAAGAAGCTCGAGCCGGTCAAGGAACGGCGCGCACAGCTGATGCAGCGCCGCGAACGGCAGGTCCATCTCGGATTCTGCGCCGGCCGCCCGCGTGACCTGGCATCCGGTCGCCCGTTCCAGCAGGTAGTCGAGCAGCGCCGTCTTGCCGGCGCCTGCCTCGCCGCGCAGCACGAGGACCTGGCTGTGTCCCGCCCGGACACCGGCCACCAGCTGGTCGAGCACGCCGCACTCGTCGCGCCGGCCGAGCAGCCCGTGGCGGCCCAGCGGATCGTGCCGGCCCAGCAGATCGTGCCCGGCCGGGGGATAGGGGATCTCGGGCGGCGGCATGGCCGCCTCGAGCACGTCGATGTCGCCGATTACTGTGCCGCGGGGAATCTCGCGGCGGAAAACTGTCGCGGTCATTTCGCACTGCTCCCTGCCGTCCCTGCGATTGTCAGCCCGGGGGAGACACGCTCATATCCGCCAGTGCCCAGTGCGACTGGCCAGTGCACACTGGCCCGTGCCCGGCCACCGCCGGCACTAGAGCACCGCGACGGCGTCCAGGTCGCCATGCAGGGCCTCCGCGAGCTGGCCGCGCGAGGTGATGCCGAGCTTGGCGAACACCTTCCCCAGGTGGTACTGGACCGTGCGCGCGCTGATGAAGAGCCGGGCGCCGATCTGCGGATTGGACAGCCCATCGCGGGCCAGCCGCGCGACCTGGGCTTCCTGAGCGGTCAGCTCGACGGAGGTCTCGACGCTCCGCTTACGAGCGGTCTCCCCGGTGGCCAGCAGCTCCCGGTCGGCCCGCGCGGCGAACGCCGCGATCCCCATCGCGTCGAGCATCTCGTGCGCCGTGCGCAGTGGCGCCCGCGCCTCGCCGCGCCGCCGCTCACGACGCAGCCATTCGCCATAGAGCAACTGCCCGCGGGCCAGCTGCGCGCGGACCGGCGTGCGGCTCAGCCGCTCGATCGACTCGCGGTACCATCGCTCGGCCTCGTCGCCCTCGCTGAGCAGGGCGCGGACCCGGGCCTCGATCCCCAGCAGCCACTCGGTCGGCGAGGCGTTGGCGCGTTCCGACAGCCAGTCAAGCGCCGTCGCCAGGAGCGTCCTGTCGCCGGTCCTGGCCGCCGCCTCGGCCAGTTCGGGCACAATGTGGGAGCCGTATCCCATCGGCTCGCGCTCGAATGCCCGCCGCGCGGCGTCGCAGGCGGCGGCGCTGCGCCCGAGGCCGTTGTACAGCACCGAGCCCGCGTAGGCCGCGAGGCTGACCAGCCGGTCCGCGCCGTGCGCGGTGGCCTCCCTGGAGATGTCCTCGATCAGCTGAGCCGCCGCCTGCTCCCGGCCCTGCCAGGCCGCGAGCATCATCGCGGTGTCGGCGATGGGCGGGTGCCCGACGGCCTCGGCGATCAGGTGGTCTTCTTCCACCAGCCGCGCCGCCGCCGCCAGGTCGCCAGCCAGGATGTGGGTCCTGGCCAGGTAATTGAGCGCGAACGTCAGGTGCATGAGCGCGCCAGTGTCGCGGGAGAACGCGACCTGGCCGGCCGCCAGGGTGCGCCACGGCTCGAAGTTCCACGTCTCCATGGCGATGATCTGGCCGATCCGGCCGCCGGCGAGCCAGCGCCAGCGGGCGGATCCGGCCGGAAAGGCGTCCAGCGTGAGAACCGTCTCTAGCGACCGGGTCAACGCGGGGGCGGCCGCCGCGTATCCCGCGGTCACCCGCAGCGCGACCGCGTCGAGCAGGACGTCGACCGGACGCGGCGGTACCGGGCCCGGCGGTGCCGTGCGCGCGGCCTCGGCTACCTCTCGGACCTCGGGACTGGCGATGTCCTTGGCCCATATCGCGGCGACCAGGGCGTCCAGGTGCGCGGCGCGGGCCATACCTGCGTCGACCGGCTCGAAGCGCCGGGCCGCGCTGAGCAGCAGCCGCCGCGCGTCGTCGCCGCGGCGCTGCTCAAGGGCGATCTGCCCGCGCAGCAGCTCCACCTCCGCGGCCTGCTGCGCGTCGAGCGGGTCAGACTCCATGGCGATCAGCAGGCCCAGGGCCGCGTCCAGCGCGCCGGAGTCGCATTTCGCCCGCGCCGCCGCGAGCAGCCGCTGCGTCCGGCGCGCCGGATCCGGGGTCAGCAGCGCCGCGCGTTCCATGAACGCGGCCGCCGCCGCCAGGCCCCCGCGGGCCTGCGCGCGCCCGGCCGAGCGTTCCAGCTCGTCGGCGACCTCCTCATCGGGGCCTGGCGCGGCCTCCGCCCGGTGCCAGGCACGGCGGTCGGGATCGAGCCGCGGATCGGTGACCTCCGCCAGCACGCGGTGCACCTCTCGCCTGTCCTCCACGGACGCCGACCGGTAGGCCGCCGAGCGCACCAGGGGATGCCGGAACCGTACCCGCGGGCTGAATTCGGCCAGCTCGGCCTCGACCGCGGGCGCACCCGCCTGCACCGAGATGCCGAGCCGGCCGGCCGCCCGCCACACCAGCGCCACGTCGCCGGACGGGTCCGCCGCGGCCAGCTGCAGGAGTCGCAGCGCCTCGGGCGGCAGGGCCTGCAGCTGCCGCAGGAAGCTCTCCTCGATCCGCCCGGAGAGCGGACGCGCGCCCGCCAGCCCGAACCCGCCCGCCAGCTGCGCTGGCGTCAGCCCGCGGGGCAGCTCGAGCAGCGCCAGCGGATTACCCCGCGTCTCCGCCACGATCTGGTCCATGACCCGCGCGTCCAGCGGGCCGGCCAGGGCCGAGTCCAGCAGCGCCCGCGCGTCGTCGTCCGGCAGCCCTTCGACGGTGAGCTCAGGCAGCCCGGCCAGTTCGGCCACGGGGTCACGGGCCGTCAGGACCAGGCCGACCGGGTCGGCCGCCAGCCGGCGCGCCACGAACCCCAGCGCCTGGGCCGAGGCCCTGTCCAGCCACTGGTGATCGTCCACCAGGCACAGCAGCGGCTGTTCCCCTGCCTCCTCGGAGAGCAGGCTGAGCACGGCGAGGCCCACGAGGAACCGGTCCGGCGCCGGTCCCGCGCTGAGCCCGAACGCGGTCCGCAGCGCATCCCGCTGTGGCTCGGGCAGGCCATCCAGCCGGGTCAGCATCGGCACGCACAGCTGATGCAGGCCGGCGAAGGCCAGCTCCATCTCCGACTGGACACCCACCGCGCGCACCACCCGGCAGCCGGGCGCCTGCCTGGCCAGGTAGTCGAGCAGCGCGGTCTTGCCCGTTCCCGGTTCCCCGCGGATCACGAGCACGCGGCTCTGGCCGGCCTCGACGTCCTCGGCGAGCCGGGCCAGCGCGGTCAGCTCGCTAGCGCGGCCTCGCAGCGGTGCATGACGGCCCAGGGGCGAGGATTCCGCTGAACCAGTGAGCACCGCAGCGCCGCCATCCATAGTGGTGATTCGGTCAGGACCATCATCCAGGCCCGCGTCGTCCACGCGGCTAACGGCCCGTGAAATGTCCGTCCCGGTCACCAGCCTAATCCGCGATCCCGGCCTGGAAAATGGGAGACCCGCGATGCATGCTAGGTCTTGGAGCCGGCAGGCTAATGAATCACGGAGGGCCGGCCTGACCCGGATCGCCTACCTCGTTACCAGCGCGCGCGAAATGACGCTCGCGGACGGAACCTCGCACCCGACCGGCTACTTCGCCGAGGAGGCGCTCAAGCCCTACGAGCGCTTCGAAGCGGCCGGCTTCGACGTCACGGTGATCACGCCCGACGGGCAGCCGCCGCACGCCGACCCGTACGGGCTGTCGTGGTTCTTCAATTACCCGGACGAGGACAAGGACTACCTCGCGTCGGTCGTCCGCACCTTCGCCCGCGACGTCGACGACATCAGGTTCACCCTGCACCAGAGCAGCGAGCTTGGCCTGGCGGCCGCCCGCCGGGTGGCCGGGCTGCTGCAGGCAGAAGGCCGGTCCGCGGCCGAGGCGCACCGGATCGTCAGCGCCGCCGCGCGGGCCGCCTGGCGGCAGGACAGGCAGTTCGCCGACGTCCTGGCCGACGACGGCTCGCTCGGGCTGACCCGCGAGCAGATCCAGGGCGCCGTCGACGCCCAGCGGGCCGACAGCCAGCGGCTGGCCGATGAGCGGCGCGCCAGGCTGGACGCCATCCCCGGGTTCCGGCACCCGGTCGCGTTGTCGTCGCTGACCGACGCGGACCTGGACCAGTTCGACGCGGTCTTCGTGCCTGGCGGCCACGGCCCCATGGTCGACCTGTCCGGCAACCCCGACGCCGGCCGGCTGCTCGCCGCGCTGCACCGCAAGAGCGCCCCGATCGCGGCGCTCTGCCACGGCCCGGCGGCGCTGCTGTCCGCGCCGGAGCGGCCCGACGGGCTGTGGCTCTTCGACGGATACCGGATGACGGCGTTCTCCGACGAGGAGGAAGTGCAGACCGAGGCGGGCCTGCTCGGCATGGCCTGGCTGCTCGACGTGGCGCTCAAGAACGCGGGCGCGGTCTTCGACGACGGCCCCGCGGCGTGGGACTCGCACGTCGTCGTCGACCGCAACCTCATCACCGGCCAGAACCCGGGGTCCACCGAGGCGATCGCCGACGCGGTCGTGAAGAAGCTGCGCGCTCCGGCCCGCCAGGTCGCGTAACAGGTCGCATCAGCCGCAAAAGGAGTAACCGGCATGACCAGCTCAGTGCTTACCGGGACGTCCACGAAGACCGTGCAGGCCTTCCTTGACGCCTTCGCCAGGCACGACGTCGACGCCGCCATGGCCGTGGTGGACCCGCGGGCATCGGTCACGGTCCACCCGCTCGATGTGCACGCCCAGGGCGCGGACTCGCTGCGCACGGTCCTCGAGGACCTGCTGCGCGGTTTCCCCGACCTGATGATCAGCGTCAGCCGGGTCATCACGACCGGCGACGTGGTCACCGCGCTGCTGCGGGCCGAGGGAACGCAGGCGGCTGGCTACGCCGGGGCCATCAACACGGAAAAACATCTCGACATCGAGCAGGCCTGGCGCTTCGCGACCGGCGGCGGGGTGATCACCGGCGTCGCCGTCTACTGGTGCCAGGCGCAGCTGTACCGGCGGCTCGCGGTCAAGCGCTACGACGAGATCTCGATCGCCTGAACGCGGAGGGGACATGACGCAGACCAGCACGGGGACGACCCGGACCGCCGAGGCGGCGGCTGCGGTCGTGACCGAATTCTTCGACCGCTACCGCGCGCACGATGTCGACGGCATGACCGACCTGTGCTCGATCACCGCCGGCTTCTCCTACGTCCCTGTCGAGATGTGGGGCAAACAGCGGGTGCTGCGCGGCGACGGCACGGTCGGCACCATGGGCAAGCCGCTGTGGGCCGGGCTGATCGCCGCGTTCCCCGACCTGTCCAACACCGTGCACACCGTCACCAGCAACGACGACGGGGACGTGGTCGTGCAGGCCGACATCGAGGGCACCCAGCAGGGGGCCTGGGGCCTGATCACCCCGGCAGGCAAGCACTACAGCGAACCGCACCTGTTCATCTTCCACGTGGGGCCTGACCTGCTCATCGACAGCATCACCGGCTACTGGAACGACGCCGGCATCAGCCGCCAGCTCGGCCACAACGAAGTCGACTGACCGGAGGGACCACCCATGGCACTGCTCAAGCGCGAGGAATGGCAGGGCTTCGTCCGCGATGTGGACTGGTCCTATCGCTACGTCGACGACGAGGCCGTCTACCCGGAATGGCACAGCGGCACCGGCAAAGTACCGCGGGACGCGTGGCTGACCTGGGAGGAGAGCTACAAGGTCAGCTACCCGGAGTACGTCGCGACCCAGCGGGAGAAGGAGACGGCGGCGTACGCGGTGAAGGCCGCGCTGCAGCGCTCATCGGTCTGGGAAGGCCTGGACGAGGGCTGGAAGTCCGCGACCAAGATGCACTTCGGCGGCGTGTCCCTCAGCGGGTACGCCGCGACGCTCGCCGAGCTCAAGATGGCGCGGTTCGGGCTGGCCGGGTCATGGCGGAACATGGCCGTCTTCGGCGCGCTCGACGAGCTGCGGCACACGTCGATCACCACGTTCTTCGGGCACGAGTTCATCAGCAAGGACCCGCAGTACGACTGGACGCAGAAGGCGTTCCAGACCAACGACTGGGTGGCGATCTCGCTGCGCAACATGTTCGACGCGATGATGAGCTCCGCCAACGTGGTGGACATCGCGCTGCAGCTGCCGCTGGTGTTCGAGACCGGCTTCACCAACCTGCAGTTCGTCGCGCTGGCCGCGGACGCGCTGGCCTCCGGCGACGTCAACTTCGCCAACATGATCTCCTCGATCCAGACCGACGAGGCGCGCCACTCCCAGCAGGGCGGCCCGACCCTGGAAATCCTCATGGAGCACGACCCGGTGCGGGCCCAGTGGGTGGTCGACAAGACCTTCTGGGCCTCGGCGCGCGCGCTGGCCGCGCTGACCGGGACCTCGATGGACTACTACACCCCGCTGGAGCACCGCAAGCAGTCCTACCGGGAGTTCATGGAGGAATGGATCATCGACCAGTTCATCAGGACCATCGAGCAGTACGGGCTGCGCAAGCCGTGGTACTGGGACGAGTTCATGCGCGGCCTGGACATCTGGCACCACGCGCTGCACATGGGCCTGTGGTTCTGGCGGCCGACGATCTGGTGGCGGCCGATGGCGGCGGTCAGCCCTGACGAGCGGGCCTGGCTGGCCGAGAAGTACCCCAACTGGGAGAAGGTCTTCGGCGACAAGTGGGACGTGATCATCGACAACGTCAACGCCGGCAACGTGGCGGCGACCCTGCCGGAGACGCTGCCCTGGCTGTGCAGCACCTGTCACCTGCCCGTGTGCAACGCCACCCAGTCTCGCGACGGGACCTGGCGGGTCAGGGACGTCCCGCTCAGCTACGACGGCAGGACCTACCACTTCTGCACGAACGCCTGCCGGCAGATCTTCTGGAAGGACCGAGCCAGCGTCAACAACCCGACGCTCATCGACAGGTTCCTCGCCGGGCAGATTCAGCCCATGGACGTCGGCGGGGTCCTCGGCTACATGGGCCTGACCCCGGAGGTCATGGGCGACGACCCGGACTACCAGGCCTGGACCAGGGACTACGCGGGCAGGGCCGCCGAGGGCATCGCCGCGGCGGCGCCGTCATGACCGCCGAACCCGGCGCGGCAGACGACCTGCCGCAGCTGGTCCCACTGAACGCGATCTTCGCCACCGACTTCGTGCAGATCCTGGTCCCGGTCACCACCGCGAACACCATGCGCGAGGTGGCCGCCGCGGTGGCCTACCACGTCGAGGGGAAGCGGGTCCGCGCCCTGCCTTACGACAAGGTCGTCATTTACCGCGGCAAGCGAATGCCGGCCGAGATGACCGTCGCCGCCGCCGGCATCCAGCCGCTGGACCACGTCACGGTCGAGTACGACATCCCGGAGGGGTCATGAAGAACCCGGTGGGCCCGGTGCTGCGGATGGGCGATGAGGTCGAGCTGATCATCGCGGCGATCGAGGAGGACAACCCGGGCACCGAGATCGAGGTCATCGACCGCGGCGCCTACGTCCGGGTGCAGGGCGAGGACCAGATCACGCTGACCGAGCAGACGCTGCGCCGCTACCTGGGCGCGGACTACGAGATCAGGTCCCTCGGCGCGATCATGTCCGCGTTCAGCGGCCGGGCCATCACCACCAGCGACTCCATCACCTGGCAGGCGGTGGGTGGGGGAGCCCGGGGAGCCGGGGGAGCCGAGGCGAAGGCGGCGACCCCATGACCGAGACACCGAGGCAGCGCCAGCGCCGCACGTTCAGCGCGTTCGGCGACGTGCGCCGGATGCCGAGCGAGTACGAGATCGTCACCCAGGGGGCGAACTGGACGCTCAGGAAGAACCGGACGGCGACCTTCGAGCAGAACCCGTCGTCGGCGGCCAACCTGTGGTTCCTCACCTACCGGGACAACTCACCGCTCACGGCCGATGACTGGGACGCCTTCCGCGACCCTGCCGCGCTGACCTACCGGTCTTACGTCACCCTGCAGTCCGACGCGGAAACCAAGCTGCAGGGCGTCCTCGAGGCGCACGCCGACCAGCGCGCCGACGAGAAGCTGCGCCCCAAGTCCATCGCGCTGCTCGGCCGGCTGTTCACCCCGTCACGCTACCTGTGCCACGGGTTCCAGCAGGTCGAGGCCTACATCGGGTTCATGGCCCCGAGCTCGTACATCACCAGCGCGGCCAGCTTCTCGACTGCGGACTTCCTGCGTCGCGTGACGACGATCGCCTACCGGACCAGGGAACTGCAGATCGCCTGGCCCGAGGCGGGCATCGGCTCGACGGAACAAGCGGAATGGGAAGACGACGACGGCTGGCAGCCGGCCCGCAAGGCGATCGAGTACGCGCTGGTCAGCTACGACTGGGGGGAGGCGTTCACCGCGCTCAACCTGGTACTCGCCCCGACCCTCGACGACGTGCTGCTGACCAGGCTCGGCGAGGCGGCCAGGAAGACCGGCGACGACCTGACCTGGCTGCTGAGCTCCTTCCTGGCCGAGGACTCCCGGCGGCGCGGCCGGTGGAGCCGTGCGCTGGCCGAACTGGCGATCACGCAGCGCCCCGACAACCACGCCGTGCTCGGCAAGTGGATCGCCCGTTGGTCGGCACTGGCCGACGAGGCCGCCCTCGGCCTGGGGATGATCCTCGAGGAGGAGACGGGCGGCGACGTGACGGCCGCCAGCGTCGCCGGCCAGGCGCAGGCGGCGCGCCAGGAGTTCCTCGCCGGCCTGCTGGAATGATGGCCGTGCGCTGGCGAGACACGATCAACCTCGATGACCTGTGGGAAGGCGACATGACCGCCGTGAGCGTCGACGGCGAGCCCGTCTTGCTGGTCAACGTCGACGGCACCGTCAGGGCCTACTCCAACGTGTGCCCGCACCAGGCATCGGCCCTGGACCAGGGCGATCTGGACGGCGAGACGCTGACCTGCGCCACGCACCTGTGGGAGTTCAACGCGCTGACCGGCCTCGGCATCAACCCGGACGACGCGGCGCTGAAGAGCTACGGCTGCCAGGTCGGCGACGACGGCACCATCTACGTGGACATCGGCCGGTGAGCGCATGACCCTGACCGCCGCACTGCGCATCGAAGAGCCGCGGCTGCGGATCGCGGAGCCCGACGCCGTGACCGCCTTGCGCGCCGTCAGCGGCCAGCCCGTCATCGCCGCCAGGGCCCGGCTGCGCTTCGGTCCCGGCCGCACCTGCGAGCCGCTCGCCCGGCTGCTCGACAGGGCCATCGTGCGCGCGGAAGCCGCGGGCCTGGACCCGGCCTCGCTGATCGTGGCCGACGGCAGCGCGGCCGCGGCGGAGGACATCATCCGGGTGCGCCGCGGGACGTACGGCGCCGCCGACTGGATCGCCAGCCCCACCTGCCAGGTGCGGATCGTGCTGCGCCCGGCCGGACTGCACGCGACGGCCGCCGCGGAGCCGCCCGCGGAGCCCGAGCCCGCGGAACCGCCCCAGCCGCCGCTGCCCGTCACGCCGCCGCCCGCCGCCCCGGCAGCCGCTGCCGCCCCCGCCGAGCCGTCAGCGGGGCAAGCCGCGGTTCGCGCGGCGCTGACCGACGTCATCGACCCCGACCTGGGCGTGAACATCGTCGACCTCGGTTTCGTCCGCGCCGTCGCCATCGAGGGCCGGACCGCCGTCATCACCATGACCCTCACGTCCGCGGCGTGCCCGCTGACTCACGTCATGGAAAGCCAGATCCGCACCGGGCTTGCCGCGCTCGACTGCGTCGAGGGCTTCCGCGTCGACTGGCAGTGGATACCGGCCTGGCGGCCCGCCGACATCACCGACAGCGGCCGCGAGCAGCTCAGCGCCATAGGGTTCAGCTTCTAGGGTCCTGGGGAACCACTGGACCGTTCGGAAAAGACTGATTTTCCAGAACGGGCCCGTGGTCATCACCCCTGGGCCGCGGAGTCGCGCGCTCGAGGGCCGGCCATCCGGAGTCGGCCTGGCGCAGGGCGCGCTGCGCTCCCTCGCCGCCGTGCAGGCCGAACAGCCGTTTCGCCCACACCAGGTAAAGGACGACCGCCAGGTTGATGGCCAGCGTGACGCCCTTCAGCACGGTCGGCCGGTGCACGATCTCGTAGATCTCGAGCGGCAGGAGCAGTGCTGTGGCGATGAACGTCAGGTATTCCGCCCACCGCCTGCCCCGCCACAGCCCGACGGCCTCCGTGCCCTCGAGGATCGCGTAGCCGGTGAGCACCACGCCGGTTATCTGCAGGTTGCGCATGCTGATCGCGAACAGCCGGGTCAGCTCGCCCTCGACGCCGCCGGTCGTGGTGGCCGACGGACCGCCCACGCTGGCCTGCAGGGCGGTGACGAAGCGCACGAAGTCCTCTTGCAGCATCGCGTGGTCGGCGGCGAACACGAAGACCCCGGCGGCCAGCGCGGCCAGCACCACGCAGTGGATCGCCCGGTCCACCGCGATCAGCCGGAGCACGTACCGCTCCCGCAGTTCGCGACCACGCAGCGGGAGGGTGATCTCAGCGCGCTCCGGCGGGAACGGGCGGGCAGGCGAGGCCGGAACCGGCTGCGGCAGCCACGCGTCGCACCGCAGGCAGCGGTGCCAGCGCAGGCCCGCCTGCTCGCGGACCACGAGGTCGTCGTCCTGGCGCACGGCCGCGGCGTCGGTCCCGACGAGGGCGTGCCCGTGCCAGCCGCAGCCGAGCAGCTCATACGACAACCGGCGGCTTCTGCGGCTCATCAGACCAGGGTACGTGCCAGGGTTTTCACAGGCGCGACAGATGACCGGCCCGCGCCACCGTAGGCATAGGTGGCGGCGACCTGAAGGAGCAGGACATCATGACCGATTCACTGACCTACCAGCGGATGGGGACCGACGCCCGCAACCAGGCGCACGTGCTGTTCAGCCAGACCATGGGCTACGTCGCGATCACCGCCGCGCTGTTCGCCCTCGGCGCCTGGCTGGGCCGCAACCTGACCGGCGCGGTCGGCATCATCGCCTTCATCGCCGCGTTTGCCTGCCTGATCGGCATGCGGTTCGCGGTGCGCAGCTCGATCCAGCTGGCGGTCGGGCTGCTGGGCGCGTTCGGCCTGCTGATCGGGCTGGCCGTGGCGCCGACCATCGCCTACTACGGCAGCATGGACCCGCAGGCCCTGTGGCAGGCCGGCGGGGCGACCGCGCTGTTCATCGCCGGGTTCGGCGCGGCCGGCTACGCGACCCGCCGGGACCTGGCCCCGGTCGCGCGGGTGGCGTTCTGGGCCCTGGTGGGCTTGATCATCTTCGGCATCGTGGCG
>Ga0207693_10003870_pt1 | contig 12753 bp, 9 predicted proteins | sample LARL81metaG_FD_184347 | JGI IMG/M metagenome (GOLD analysis project Ga0207693, IMG submission 184347) | Corn, switchgrass and miscanthus rhizosphere microbial communities from Kellogg Biological Station, Michigan, USA - LAR L8-1 metaG... | ecosystem: Host-associated > Plants > Roots >...
ACCCTTCCAGTTGGTCACCGGCCGCGTCTGGAAGGGAACCGCCTTCGGCGGCGCACGGGGCCGCACAGACGTCCCGAAAATCGTCGACTGGTACATGGAAGGCAAAATCAACATCGACGATCTGATTACCCATAAGCTGGCGCTCGACGAGATCAACAAGGGGTTCGACCTGATGCACGCGGGCGAATCCATCCGCAGCGTCGTTGTGTATTGAAGCGTGTATTGAAGCGTCCGGCGGCAGGCGTCCCCTCGCTCGAACATAATCGACCCATCGCAAGAGTGAGGGATTTGCCCGGCCTGACGGATTCGGCTCGGGGAAGGGCCCCCATTTCGCGACCAACGCCCGCGATGGCTAGACAGCCGGCTTGCGGCCGCAGGCGAGAAAGCCGTCGTTTTTGAGGCCGGGTTTGCAGTAAGTGAGTCGGTCGAAGGATCGGAACAGGTAGGCGAGGTCCAGGTGTTGTCCATCAGGACCTTGGCGCCGACCTCGTGCGCCGCCGCGGCGATGGCCGGTACGTCCTGCACCTCAAAGGTCGGCGAGCCCGCCGATTCGAGATAGACGACCCGGGTATTCGGGCGCGTCAGCCGGACGATCTCCTCGCCGATCAGCGGGTCGTCACCGGAGAGGGGGCTCTGATGATCAACAGTGGTGTTCGAATAACCTAGACCCACAGCGGAGTTACAAGCTAAACTAAGGTAACGGAAAATAGGGTTGCCATTCAACGCGGGCTGACAGGGGGCCGAGATGTCCCACGCGCGCTTATTCGATCGCGGCAACGGCAGCGCAACGGCGTTTGATTCACCGCAAGTTACGACAAAGCGCCACCTCGCGGCGATCCTCGCCGCCGATGTCGCAGGCTATTCGCGGCTGATGGGAGCGGATGAGGAGAGGACGCACGAGCGCCTCAAAGCGCATCGCCGTCAGCTTGTCGATCCGAAGATCAAGGAGCACCACGGCCGGATAGTAAAGACTACCGGCGACGGGATGCTGGTCGAATTTCCCAGCGTCGTCGATGCGGTCCGCTGCGCCGTCGAGCTGCAACGGGCGATGGTCGACCGCAATACCGACATCGCCGAGGATAAGCGGATCACCTTCCGCATCGGGGTCAATCTCGGCGATGTAATCGCCGAAGGCGGTGACATCTACGGCGACGGCGTCAACGTCGCCGCACGGTTGGAAGCCCTGGCCGAGCCCGGCGGGATCTGCATTTCCGGCACGGTGTGGGATCACATTCGCGACAAGCTCCCCTACAATTTCGAGGACCTGGGGGAGCAAAGCGTCAAGAACATCGCGCGGCCGGTGCGGGTGTATGCGATGGATGCGAAGACTGTAGCTTCGCTGCCACTCGTCGCGGCGCTCCCGGAGACAAGCCCCGGACACAGCCATAGCCAAAAGCATGTCTTAATCGCGGCGAGCATCGTCGGCGCGGTCGCTCTCGGGACCGGGATCTGGTGGGTATGGCCTCACGGCAGTTCGTCCACGGCCCCAATCCACGTATCCGCGGCCGTCGGTCCGCAAAGCTCACCAGCTCCCGTCGCCGTCCCCGCTGCAGGTCTCAAGACCGCAGCCACGCCTCGATTGTCAATCGTGGTGCTGCCCTTAACGAACCTGTCGAACGATTCAGATCAAGAATACTTCGTCGACGCCATCACCGACGATCTGACGACCGACCTCTCCCAGATTTCCGGCAGTCTGGTGATCGCCCGCAACACTGCGTTCACTTACAAGGGAAAAGCAGTCGACGCCAAGCAGCTCGCCCGTGAACTCGGCGTCCGCTATGTCCTCGAAGGAAGCGTGCGGCGGATGGGTGACCAGGTTCAGGCCAATGTGCAGCTGATCGACGGTGAAACCGGCACACATGTGTGGGCGGATCGGTTCGAAACCGATCGTCGAAACCTTGCAGAAGCCCAAAGTCAGATCACTGGACGCCTCGCGCAAACGCTGCATGTCGAACTCGTGCAGGACGCCGCCCGGCGGATCGAGCAGGAGCGCTCCATCAATCCCGATGCCCGTGATCTCGTCATGCGCGGCTGGGCTTGGTGGTACCGGCCGTATTCAGTTTCCAACCGACAGGAGGCTCAACGGGCGTTCGAGCGCGCGCTTGAGATTGACCCCCGCTCGGTCGATGCCAGGATAGGCACGGCCCAGGTATTGGCTGCGAACCTCGCCGACGGTTTCAGTAGCGATGTACCGCAGGACAGAAAGCGCGCGGAAAAGCTGCTGCTCGAAGCATTGGAGAGGGATGCGAATAGGTCAATGCCACACGCCATTATGGGCCTGCTGCGACGCACCGAAGACCGATTGGCCGAAGCGCGTGCGGAACTGGAGACCGCGATAGCCCTCAATCGGAACAACGCGTGGGCGATCCGGCAACTGGGTCAGACCTTTATGTTAGGGGGTCAGCCAGAGCCGTGTATTGCTAACGCCGAGAAAGCCACCAAGCTCAATCCGCGCGACGGCTTTGCATTTATGGCTTTGGGTAAGTGTCATCTCCTCCTTGGCCAAGTGGATGAGGCAATGCCGTGGCTCCGGAAAGCGGAGGCTATAAGTCCAGCGGCTTGGTTTGTTCATCTGAAGCTCGCCGGTGCGCTCGGTCTTAAGGGCGAGATTGAGGGGGCAAGGGCTGAGCTGGCCGAGATGGTGAGACTAAAGCCGGACATGAACTCAGTGGCGCGGATAAGGGGCTATGTTTGGTACCGCAACCCGCAGTTCCAGGTTTTGCATGACAGGACGGTCATTCAGGGTTTACGGAACGCCGGTTTCGCTGAGGAAGTCGCCGCCCAGCAATAGACGGCAATCGGCCGGATCAGCCGCGCCGCCCCCAGGCGATGAAGCCATCATTCTTAAAGCCGGGTTTGCCGTAGGTGAGGGGGGTGCCGGCGAGGGTCTCGACGCGGCCGCCCGCGGCCTCGAGAACAGCTTGGCCGGCTGCGGTGTCCCACTCCATCGTCGTGCCGAAACGCGGGTAGAGGTCGCCCTCACCGGCGGCGATGACGCCGAATTTTAGGGCACTGCCGCAGCTCTTGCGCGCTTGCACCGGAAAATCCTGCAAGAACTCCGCGAGCCGCCGGCTGTTCTCGTGCGAGCGGCTGTGGACGACGACCAGCCCGTCCGCCGGTGCGCGTGCATGGATCAACTCGGGCGCTCCCCCGCCGCGGCGGCGGGTCGCGGTGCCCGGACCGCACGCGGCGTAGGTCAGATCCAACGCTGGGCCGTGCACGACGCCGAGCACGGGCCGCCCCTCCTCGACGAGCGCGATCAACACCGCGAACTCACGGTTCCGGGCGATGAACTCGCGGGTGCCATCGAGCGGGTCGATCGCCCAGAAGCGGTCACAGCAGGGCGGCATTCCCTCGGACTCGCACAATTCCTCGGCGACGCAAGGGATGTCGGGAAAGGCCGACATCAGCCGGTCGATGATGATCCGCTCCGCGGCGAGATCGGCTTCGGTCACCGGGGTCTTGTCGGTCTTTTGGCGAACGTCGAATTCTTCGGTATAGACCTTGAGGATCGCCTGGCCGGCGGCGACCGCCGTCCGGCATACGATGTCTAGCATTTCTTGACGGTCGGTGCTCATGCCGCCTTCCTCCCTGCCGCGGCGCGAATGGCAGTCCAGACGCGCTCGGGAGTCAGCGGCATGTCGAGATGCTCGATCCCGAGCTCGGCGAGAGCATCGACGACCGCGTTGACCAGGGCGGGCGGGGCGCCGATCGCACCGGCCTCGCCGGCGCCCTTGACGCCGAGCGGGTTGGTTCGGCACGGCACGACATTGTATGCGAATTCGATCGCCGGCAGATCTTCGGCGCGGGCCATGCAATAATCCGTCAGCGAGCCGGTCAGCAATTGCCCGGTCTCGGGGTCGAAGACGGTGCGTTCGAGCATTGCTTGGCCGACCCCTTGCGCGACGCCGCCCTGCACCTGGCCGGCGAGCAGCAGCGGATTGATGACCGTGCCGAAATCATCGACCACCAGGTAGCGCACGATCTCGATATGTCCGGTATCGGGCGCGATCTCCACTTCGCAGACATGGCAGCCGTTGGGGAAGGTCGGCTGCGGCGGCGTGAAATGGCCGCTCTCGTCGAAGCCGGGCTCGACCCCCGGCGCCTGCCGCGCCGGGTCGAAGGCGGCGCGCGCCACGTCCTCGATGCCGAGCCGGCGATCCGTCCCCGTAACGGAAAACACACCATCGGCAAATTCGACATCGGCCTCCGCCGCCTCGAACAGGTGGGCGGCGATGCGGCGTCCCTTGGCGATCAACTTGTCGGCGGCCTGGACGAGAGATGCGCCGCCGACCGGGATGGAGCGCGAGCCCCCGGTGCCGCGGCCGAAGGAGATGGCCGCGGTGTCGCCCTGCAATACGCGGATCTTCTCGGGCGCGACGCCGAGCCGGTCGGCCGCGAGCTGGGTATAGGCGGTCTGATGCCCTTGCCCCGAAGACTGCGTGCCCATCAGGACAGTCAGGGTGCCGCTTTGGTCGAAGCGCAATTCGGCGAACTCGTCGGGCGGAAAGCCGGATTGCTCGATATAGACGGCGTGGCCCATTCCGCGATAAGACCCGCGCGTCCGGGCCTCAGCGCGCCGCGCCGGGAGGCCGGCGAGGTCAGCCGCGGCGAGTGCCTGATCCATGTTGCGGGCGAACTCGCCGCTGTCGTAATTGAGGCCGAGCGCGGTCTGGTACGGCATCGCTTCGGGTTTGATGAAATTGCGCCGGCGCAGCTCCTGCGGCGCCACACCGAGCTGTCGGGCGGCGTAGTCGACCAGACGCTCGACGGCATAGGCGGCCTCGGGCCGGCCGGCGCCGCGGTAGGCATCGACCGGCACCGTGTGAGTGAACACGCCTCTGACCCCGACATGGATCGCCGGAATCGCATAGACGCCGCTGTGCATGAGTGCCCCCGAGGCGGTGGGGATCTCGGGAGCGAAGTTCGAGAGATAGGCGCCCATATTGGCGACGAGCCCGACCTCCAGCGCCAGGAACCGAAGTTCGGCATCGAGCGCCAGTTCGAGGCGGGTGAGATTATCCCGGCCTTGCGTATCGGTCATGAACGCGTCGGCCCGGTCCGGGGTCCATTTGACCGGCCGGCCGATTTTCTTCGCGGCCCACAGCACGAGAATGTGCTCGGGATAAAGAAAGAATTTCATGCCGAAGCCGCCGCCGACATCGCGGGTCACGACCCGGATGCGGTTCTCGGGGATCTTGAAGACGCTGGCGGCCAACAGGTTGCGCAGGAAATGCGAGCCCTGGGTCGAACTCCACAAAGTGTAGGAATCTTCGCCCGGATCGTATTCGCCGATCGCGCCGCGCGGCTCCATCGAATTGACGACGACCCGGTTGTTGACGAGCTCGAGGGCGATCCGATGCCGCGCCGCGGCCATCGCCCGCTCGACCGCGGCACGGTCGCCCACCTCCCAATCGAAGCAGAGATTGCCCGGCGCTTCTTCCCACACGCTGGGTTGGTCCGGATCGAGCGCGTGGGCGGTGTCGACAATGGCGGGGAGCGCCTCGTAGTCGACCGCGATCAGCTCGGCCGCATCGCGCGCGGCAGCCGCGCTCTCCGCCACGACCATTGCGACCGTGTCGCCGACATGCCGCACCCGGTCGCGGACGAGCGCCGGACGCGGCGGCAGCACCGACGGCGTTCCGTCGCGGTTGGTGACCGCGCTCAGGCACGGGATTGTGCCGATCCCGTCGCGCGCGAGGTCGTCCCCGGTAAAGACGGCGAGCACACCAGGCGCTGACAGCGCCGCTGCGGCATCGATCGCGCCAATACGCGCATGCGCATGCGGCGACCGCAGCATGAAGGCGCAGGTCTGGCGAGGCACCTGGATGTCGTCGACATAGTTGCCGCGACCGGTGATGAAACGCCGGTCCTCGACCCGGCGGACCGGCTGACCGACGCCAAACTGCTTCATCAAATATGACCTCCTCGCGCGCCCCCACTAAAGGATAAGTTCGGAGACATCCCGCGGCCATGATTTTTCGACCGCGGCGAATTGATCGAATGCTGACCGTTGGCAGAGGCATGCCTGATCTAGCTACCGTGATCGAAACCGATGTTCCGGCCCGACTCGACCGGTTGCCATGGACGCGGTTTCACACTCTCGTAGTTGTCGCGCTCGGCATCACCTGGGTTCTCGACGGGCTCGAGGTGACTGTCGCAGGCTCGATTGCCGGCGCGCTGCAAGAAAGCCCGGTGCTGAAGTTCACGGCGACCGAGGTCGGGCAGGTCGGCAGCGCCTATCTGTTCGGCGCGATCACGGGCGCAGTCTTGTTCGGTTATCTGACCGACCGGTTCGGGCGCAAAAGGTTGTTCATGGTCACATTGGGGATCTATCTGACCGCCACGGCAGCGACCGCGCTGTCGTGGGATTTCTGGAGCTTTGCGGTCTTCCGCGCTCTGACCGGCGCTGGCATCGGCGGCGAATATACGGCGATCAACTCGGCGATCCAGGAGCTGATACCGGCACGTTTTCGCGGGCGCACCGATCTCGCGATCAACGGCAGCTTCTGGATCGGCGCGGCCTTGGGCGCCGGCGGCGCCATCGTATTTCTCCAACCGGGCATGATGCCGCCGGATTGGGGCTGGCGTGCCGCCTTCGGCATCGGCTCGGCTCTCGGCCTGATCATCCTCGGCCTGCGCCAATTCGTACCGGAAAGCCCGCGCTGGCTGATCTTGCACGCCCGTCCCGGCGAGGCGGACGCTGTGGTCGAGGAGATCGAGCGCCGGGCTGCGCGCGTCGCCGGGACGGCACTGCCGGAACCGCAGGGCGGGCGAATCCGGATCGCCGCGAGCTCGCGCACTCCGATGATGCGCATGGTGCTGGCGATCGTCCGTGACTATCCGCAGCGGACCATTCTCGGTCTCGTCCTGATGAGCTCGCAGGCGTTTTTCTACAACGCGATCTTTTTCACCTATGCGCTCGTTTTGACGCAATTCTATGGCGTGCCGTCAGCGTCCGTCGGCTGGTATGTGCTGCCGTTCGCGCTCGGCAATTTTTGCGGCCCGCTGCTGCTCGGGCCGCTCTTCGATACCATCGGGCGCAAGCCGATGATCGCCTCGACCTACGCGATCTCGGGTGTGCTGCTGGCGATTATCGGATATCTCTTCCGCGAAGATGTTCTCGATGCCGTACAGCTGACACTGTGCTGGACCGGGATCTTCTTTTTTGCCTCGGCCGCGGCGAGCTCGGCCTACCTGACGGTCAGCGAGAGCTTTCCGATCGAAGCCCGGGCGCTCGCCATTGCCTTCTTTTATGCGGTCGGCACCGCGCTGGGCGGCTTCGCGTCGCCGTGGCTCTTCGGGACGCTTGTCGGCTCGGGGGAGCGCGGCGCGGTTTTCGGCGGCTATCTGTTCGGAGCTGGATTGATGATTGCCGCGGCGCTGACCGAAATCGCGATTGGCATCAAAGCCGAACGGCAACCGTTGGAGAGCGTGGCGCGCCCGCTCTCGGCCCTCGGCGACTAGACAAAGGCCGGCGCGACTTCGGCCGCGAAGCGCGCCATCTCGTCCTTGACCTGGCCGTGCGGCTTCAGGCCGACATTGAAGTAGAGGATCACCTCGTCGAAACCGGCGGCCTCGACCTTCTTCAGGGTGTCGGTGATCTGCGCCGGCGAGCCGAGCAACACCGAGTTCTCGGTCAAATCCGCGGGGCGCACATTGCGCAGCCGCTCGACCATTGCGATGAAATAGCGATAGCTCGGCGGCGCGGTTTTCGGGTCGCCCGGAAAGGCGGCGATCACGCACTCCTTGTAGTAGCGGATCTGCCGGGCGCGCGCCGCCTCTTCCTCGCCTTTCGTTTCGGCGAAATGAATGAAATAGCTGCACATCAGGCGGCCCGGCTGGCGATCGTGCCTAGCGCATGTCTCGCGATAAAGCTCGGTCACCTGCTGCAGCCCGCCATAGGTCATCGCCGCCGCAAAAGGCGCGACGATCAGCCCGCAGCCGAGCCTGCCCGCCAGTTCGATCGAAGGCTGCGAGAACGAGGCGACATAGGCCGGTAGCGGGTGCTGTACCGGCTTTGGCGTGATCGCAACATTCTCGAACTGGTAATGTTTGCCGTGATGCGAGATCGGCTCGTCGCTCGACCACAAACGACGGACAACCTCCATGCCTTCTTCGAAAATCTCCTGATTGTCCTCGAACGAGACCTTCAGAGGCAGGTACTCGCGGCGATCATAGCCGCGGCCGGCAGCGAAATCGACGCGCCCGCCGGACAGCAGGTCGAGCGTCGCCCATTGCTCGGCAACCCGGATCGGGTGATGCAGCGGCAATACGGTGACAGCCGGCGCAAGCCGGATGCGCTTCGTCCGAGCCGCGACATTGGCCAGCACCAAATCAGGACAGGAAAGCACGCCGAGCGTGCTGAAATGGTGCTCGCCTATCCACGCCGAGTGGAGCCCCACCTCTTCGGCATAAACCGCCTCGTCGAGGATGTCGGCGACGAATGAGTTGGCGTCGCGGGCATTGTCGTCGTAGTGGTTGTCGCTCAGTGTGAAATAGCCGAATTGCATCTGCACCTCCTTGGCGGCCGAAGATGCGCCCGCCTCGGGGTGCGGCGCAAGCGCGAGCCGAATTTGTGCTACAACCATAGATTGTTCCGCTACTTGCCCGTCGCTGCACCTGCAGCGGATCTGCAGCGGGAATTCTTTCTAAAGTTGAGTGCCGCCTGGCTTGCCTGGGACCGCGCGCCTGCGAGCGCAGGTGGGTGGTGATCCAGATGGACGAGAGCACTATGCATCGAGAATGAGGTAATTTTTTGGCCCCGCGGTTTCGCCCGCAGGCCGAATAGAGCCACCTCGAATTTTCGTCTAGCGACAGCGCCCGTCTGCATACTAAAATCGCGCAACCGCAGTGGGGAGGATGCGATGCCCGCCTCGTGTTCCTGGAAAGGATGGTTGCGTCTGCCGAGCCGCCTCGCGCTGATGCTCGGCCTGGGGGCAGCGGCTGTCGCCAGCGCCCGGGCCGACGCGCCGGGGGACCGTCAGCACACCGGCGCCGGTGATGTGTCGATCCGGAGCGCTGGCGGAAGGATCTATCTCTCCGAAGGGGGCACGGAGACCGAGCTGCGTCTCGGCGCGACCCCCGAACACGATCGTCTGCTGCGGCTGCTCCAGGATTATGGACCCGCGGGGATCAAGCTCGATCCGGATCCCCGCCTGATCATGTCGAGCGGCGGCGGTGCCGGATTTTATTGGGGGCGCACAACAAAGCCCGCTACCGATGAACCGGTACCGACGCCGCAGAACTCGCCGCGGATGACCGCGCCGCCCGGCCTGCCAAAAGGCGGGGCGACACCGCGCGAACAGTATCCGGTCCCCGACAAAAAAGGGTGAGCCCTGCCGATCTGCGGATCGCCGCCGCAGCGGAGACGGCCGTACCGAAAGCGTTTCGGCGCGGCACCCACCGAATAGTCGCGCCATCGGAAACCCTGATCCGGTTCCGCCCACTCGCGCCGCGGATGGGGATCACGCGGCTTGGCAATGTTACCGGTCTCGACCGGATTGGCATCCCGGTTGTCGTCGCCGTGCGCCCCAATTCCCGCTCTGTTTCGGTTTCACAGGGCAAAGGGCTGGATCTTACTCAGGCGATGACATCGGCGCTGATGGAAGCTGTCGAGGGTTTCCACGCCGAGGAAGTCGGGCAGGGCAGGTGCGCCTCCTATTGCGAGCTTGCTGCAAATCACTGCGTCGTCGACCCGCTGACTTTATGCACGACAGGCCGACCCTTCGATGTCGAAGCCGAGATCTCTTGGCTGGAGGGATACGACTTGTTGCGGCGAGAACCCTGCTGGCTGCCTGCCGAAATCGTCCACACAGACTACACTCAACCGCTCGACGGCTACTTTCTCGCCGGCTCGAATGGGCTGGCGTCCGGCAATCACTTGGTGGAGGCGATCAGTTCGGCAATTTGCGAATTGGTCGAGCGTGATGCTGTCGCGGTGTGGGCGTCGCTCGGCATCCGCGCGAAGGCGCAGCGGGCTCTCGACGCCGGCTCCGTCGACGACCTGGATTGCCGGGCCCTGCTCGCCAAATACGACAAGGCCGGTATCGCCGTGCGGCTGTGGAATGTGACGACGGAGATCGGCATCGCCGCGTTCCTCTGCGACATCCATGACCCATCGGTGGACGAGCCGGGCCGGCTGCGGCGTTTCCACGGTGCCGGATGCCACCTCGATCCGGCGATCGCGCTGGCCCGGGCGTTGACCGAGGCGGCACAGACGCGCCTCACTTATATCACTGGCGTTCGCGACGATCTGTTGCCAGTGGAATACGAGGAGCCGCCCAACGCCGATATTGTCGAGGCGCTGCTCGACGCGCTTCGCCAGGAAACCGCGCCTCATTCATTCCGCGAGGTTCCGGCCTTTGCCGCCGATGACTTGGCCCTCGACCTACGCTGGGAATTGGAACGCCTCCGGTCGGCAGGGATCACGCGAGTTGTCGCCGTCGATCTCACCCGACCAGATTTCGGCATCCCGGTCGTCAGAGTCGTGATACCGGGTCTCGACGGAGACATCAAACACCCGAATTACGTCCCCGGCACGCGGGCGCGCCGGGCCGCTGTGCAATCACGATGAGCCACCCGCCGAGAGCCGTCATCTTCGCCGGCCCGTCGCTGCCCCCGGCGCTCCGGCCTGCCGATCGGGCAATCCAATGGCACGCACCGGTGAGGCAGGGCGAAGTCTATGAGGCCGCACTCACCCGCCCGGCGATCATCGGCATCGTCGACGGCTATTTTGAGGTGACGCCGACCGTCTGGCACAAGGAGATCCTGTGGGCGATGGCGCAAGGGATCCATGTTTACGGGAGCGCCAGCATCGGCGCATTGCGCGCCGCCGAGTTATATCCATTTGGCATGAACGGGGTCGGCCGGGTCTTCGAGGCGTATCGCATCGGAGTTCTTTCTGACGACGACGAGGTCGCGGTGCTGCACGGCCCCGAGGAGCTCGGCTATCCCGCCGTGACACAAGCAATGGTCAACGTACACGCAACCCTCGACAGGGCAGTCGCGGAAGGCGTTCTCGACAGCTGGCTGGTTGCCCCGCTCACCGAGATTGGCAAGGCGCTGTTCTATAAGGTGCGCAGCTGGGACGCTATCTTGCTGCTCGCCGCCGGGCATGGTCTGCCGCCTATGCCGCTGAACGATTTTGCGGCTTGGCTACCCACTGGGCGTGTCGATCAGAAATGTGCTGATGCGCTAGATATGATCAAGGTGATCCGCACCCATCTGGCGGGCGACATAGCACCGCTGACAGTTTCCTACCAATTCCAGGACACCGGGTACCACAAGGCCGCGGCGCAGCGATTTACGGCCGAGGATTAGGGTAACGCGGCAATTTCTCAGCGGGCGCAACGCCCGGCTGGACCGGTGCTGGAGCCGGCGGCAGTTCCCCAAAACAACTCATTTTGTTTTGCAGTCTCGGCCGGTTCTTCCAGCTTCCGGGTACGTCATACGAATTAACCGCCGTCCCGGTAATCTGGATCGGTGACCGCAAATTTGGATTGGCAAATAGAAGAACATATAATTGATAAGCCTCGACGAAATCTTCGTCCGGAGAAAAGGTGGCGAGCAAACTTGCCCATTCGTCACTCGAATAGACTTTCTGCAAGAAATTACCGGCGAGGCCGAAATTTTCCTGTTTTATGTAAGAGCGAAGATCATCTATATTGAGTCCCTCAGTCTGATGCGTATTGCGTACGTCCCCGAAGCCAATCCAGCGAGTCGCCGGCAACTCTACCCGGCCCTGCCAGGAACCGGAATAGTAGGCGCCACTGCAGAACAGGTCGATAACGGCAGGGCCGCCCGGGTTGGGTTTGCCATCGGGTTTCACAACAAAGGTGTCGAACCAAAGCGCGTGGCCGTACTCATGAGCGAGAGCTGCGAGAACTGTCATGGTGGTGGATTGGGTCGGCGACAAGAAGTCGGGCCTGTGTATGGGCGGGTGGGGATCGTGGGCCTCCCTCGGCGAGAGCGTGTTTAACAGCGCCCTGAGACGCCTCGTCTCGAACTGTTCGAATGGCGGCGCGTGGCCTCCGTTCCTCCACAACCCCAATGATGTCCCGATATATTTTTCTCCCGCCGGATATTTCCGAAATCCCCAGGAGTAATCGACAATATCCTCATCCGACAGACTGCCGCAACCACTCGGGTCATAGCCGCGGCAACCGGTCGGGTCGATAAAGACGCCGGCCAAACCGCATAATTGACCCTTAAAGAAATCGGGAGCCGCGTTGAAGGCGCCCGTTAGATCTTGCTTGATGCTTGCAGGCACCGGCGTAAAGTTAATTGGCGGTGGGCTCTCGTAGCCAGAGCCCGGCAGGCTGAAGGAAGACGAGGTGTCCAGGAAGTGGACTTTGCCGAGAAACGTCTCTACTGGGCAAACAGCCGTGGATCTCGAAATGGGTAGGAGGCCGCCTGCGGGTTGCGGCGGCGGGGGCGGGACGCACGCAGAAAGGGTCAAAGCAATTATGCCAGTAGCCAGGACCAGCGTGTGGGGCTTTATCAAGGCATTCTCCCCGAAGATGCGATTACGACATAATCGCCCTTGTTTCGAGCCGATCACCCTGGACGCCGGGTGCCGCCTACCGATCGTTTATACACCAGCGATAGCCTATCACTCCCCTTTACCAACTTGTAGCCGTTTTTGATGTAGCTCGCAGTAAACCTAACTCTACCGCTCGGTCTCGATCCAGTCCGTAAGGCCCAGATGCATCACAACCCGGTCGCCAACAGGGGAATTGGCGAGCCGCGGTC
>Ga0207693_10003871_pt1 | contig 12753 bp, 11 predicted proteins | sample LARL81metaG_FD_184347 | JGI IMG/M metagenome (GOLD analysis project Ga0207693, IMG submission 184347) | Corn, switchgrass and miscanthus rhizosphere microbial communities from Kellogg Biological Station, Michigan, USA - LAR L8-1 metaG... | ecosystem: Host-associated > Plants > Roots >...
CGCCGTTTCGTGGCCGCCCTGCGCGACGACGGCGGCCGGCCGGAACGCGCGCAGCTCGCGCGCGAGCCGGAGCGGCAGCGTCGCGTAGAACGCGGCGCCGTCGACGCCGGCGACCGGCTTCACGAGCCGGAACTCGTCGTCGCCGCCCTCCCCGCCCGCGACGACCCGGAAGTCGAGCTCCTCGCGGACGGCGCCCCACTTCCGCTCGAGCTCCGGCGCGAGCGGTAGGCGGATCGGCCCCCGCGAGACGAAGAGCACCCTCACCGCTCGAGGGCGTGCTCGACGAGGTCGAGGATCCGGCCGGCGAACTCCTCCGGCGTCTGCAGCCACGGCTCGGCGCTCGCGCGCGCCCCGTCGGCAAGTCGCTCGAGCAGCGTGCGGTCGCTCAGGCATCGCACGAGGGCGTCGGCGAGCGCCCGGGGATCCTCGGGCGGGACGAGGAGCCCCGAGACGCCGTCCTCGACGATGTCCGGAGTGCCGCCCGCGCGCGTGCCGACGATCGGCCGGCCGCGGCAGAACGCCTCGATCGCGATCCGCGGCAGCCCCTCGGAGCGCGAAGGCAGCACGAGCAGGCTCGCCTCGTCGAGCGCCTGCGCGACCTCGTCCGGCGCAAGCCGGCGGTCCCACCGGGCGCCGAGCCCCTCGATCGCGGTGGTCTCCGGCCCGTTCCCGACCACGCGCAGCGTCGCGCCCTCGACCCGGTCGGCCACGGCGGGCCACGCCTCCGCGAGCACGTCGACGCCCTTGTACCGCTCCAGCACACCGACGAAGAGGACTCGCGGCGCGTCCGGCAGCGGCGCCGGCGGCCGCGCGCGGAACGCCGAGAGGTCGACGTACGCAGGGAAGACCGCCGCGGGCTCCCGGCCGAGCGGGCGGATCAGGTCGGTCGTGTACCCGGAGATCGTCCGCACGACGTCGGCGCGGCGCAGCGCGGCTCGCGCGACCGGCTCCGTGAGCGGCTCGAGCGCGCGTCGGAGCGGCGAGCCGTACAGCCGCGTCGCCGTGCGCCAGTCGCCGTGGAGCTCGACCACGACGCGTGCCTCGCTGCCTGCAAGACGCCGCGCGGCCAACGCGGCCGCCGCCTCGTACGGGCTCTGGGTCATCACCACGTCGGGCCGGTCGCGGCGCAGCTCCCTGGCGATCCTCAGCGGCAGCGTCACGTAGAACGCAGCGCCGTCGAGGGCGCGCGGGCGCACGGGCCGCGCCAGCCGGAAGCGGGCGTCGCCGCCGCCGTTCCGCTCGGCCGCCCGTGCGAGCACGTGGACGTCCATCGCGTCGCCGAGCGCATCCCACTTGCGGGCGAGCGACGGGTCGAGGGGCAGCCGGTACCGCGTCCGGCCGACGAAGAGGACGTGCGGCCTCACGCGACCGTGCGCAGCACGTCCTCCAGCTGCGCGAACACGCGCTCAGCCGAGTAGTCGGCGACCGAGTCGGCCGCGCGGGCACGCAGCCGCTCCCGCAGCGCCTCGTCGGCGAAGTAGCGGCGCACCGCGCCGGCGAGCGCGTCCGTGTCCCCGGCCGGGACGAGCAGGCCGTTGACGCCGTCGTGGACGACCTCGGCGACCCCGCCCGCCTCCATTGCGAGCACCGGCGTCCCCACTGCCAGTGCCTCGACGACCGTGTGCGGGAAGTTCTCCCAGCTCGACGACAGGATCGTGGCGTCCGCGGCCCGGAACAGCTCCACGACGCGCTGACGCGGCTGCGCGCCGAGGAAGCGGACGCGGCCGGCGATGCCGAGCTCCCGCGCCTTCGCCTCGAGCGGCTCCCGGTCCGGGCCCTCGCCCGCGACGACGAAGGAGACGCCGTCGGCGGCAGCCACCGCAGCGAGCGCCCGGTCGAGCGACTTCTGGGCGGTGAGGCGCCCGGCGAAGGCGATCGTTGCGCCGTTCACGCCCAGCTCGGCCTTCAGCTCCTCCCGCGGCCGAAGCTCCGGCACGTCGGGCGCCGGGTTGGGCAGGACGCCGACGCGGTCGGGGTGGACGCCCCAGGAGATCGCAAGCTCACGGAGGTACGCGCTCGGGCAGAACACGTGGGCGGCGTGCCGCAGCTCGAGGTCGCGGGCCGCGCGGAGCACCGCGACGGCGGGGCCGCCGCCGCCGGACTGGAACTGGTCGACGTCGCCGCCGACGAGGCCGCTGCGCCGCGAGCGCTCGAACGCCGGGTCGGCGGTCAGCTTGACGACGTACGGGCGGCGGGCCGCGAGCGACCCGGCCGCGCTGCGGCCGAACATCCCCGTCGTGTACACGACGTCCGCGTGCCGGGCCCGCGAGCGAATCAGCTCAGCGCCGCGCAGGTGCCGGAGGCCGCGCGGGACGGAGCGCGGCACCCAGCGCACGGGATAGGGCCGCTGCTCGGGCGGCGCCGCCGCGGTCGTGACCACCTCCACCCCGTGCCCGCGCTGATGCAGGAACCGCGCCACCTCGGGCGCGTGGCTGGCCGGCCCGCCGACGTCCGGCGGCCAGATCCCGCTCACCACGAGCACGTTCACGCCGTCAACCTCGATTCCGGCGCCCAGGTCAGCGGCGCAGACGGACGTACGGGCAAAGCCCGCACGTCCTGAGTACGGCGTCGCAAGCGCCGCCTCGTCACTGCGCGACGAGCTCCTGCGCCTGCGCCGGCGGCTGCGGCGGCGCGACGTGCGGCTCCCGCCGGATGCGGACGTAGAGCAGCGTCCAGTAGGCGCAGAATGCGACGCTGGAGACGAGCACGGCGGTCGCCGCGCCGGTCGCTCCCCATTCCGCGCCGAGCACCGCCGTGAGCGGCACGAGCACGACCGTCTCGACAGCGTGCGTCCAGATCCGGAGGTTCGGCCGGCCGATCGAGACGGGGAACGACTTCGTCCAGCCGTAGATCACACGCAGGGCGCCGGCGACCAGGACGATCCGCGTGGCCTCGACCGCGCCGACGTTCTTGGCGGAGAAGAGGATCCGCACGAGCTGCGGCGTGAACACGAGCAGCGGCGGCAGCGCGATCACGGACAGCAGAGTCGCGGCCGCCATGTAGCGGCGGATCCCGGCGAAGACGGTCTCGCGCGTCCCACGTTCCCAGTCGCGCGTCTGCTCGGTCATCAGGATCAGCCGCGCCGGCGCCGACAGCGTCGCCAGCCCCTGCTGCGGCGCGAGCGAGACGCGGAAGTACGCGACCTGCGTCGCCGACGCGACCCGGCCGAGCACGAGCGTCGCCAACGTGGTCGTGAGGGACGTCAGGACCGTTGCGATGCTCGACTGGGCGAGGAACCCGAGGATCCCGCGCCGCTCGGAGCCGAGGCGCTCGGCCTGGGCCCGCGGGAACCGTCGGAACGCGGCCGTCCCCGCGACGGCGATCGCCCCGGTCGCGACGAACTGCGCCGCGACGATCCCCGCGATCGTCGCGGAGAGGCCGTGGCCGCTGCCGATCGCGACCGCCGTGAGCCGCAGCCCCATCGACAGCAGCAGGAAGAGACCGCGCAGGTCGTACCGCTCCCGCAGCATGAGCGCGACGCCCGCAGTCCCCTCCGCGAACTGCGCCAATGGCAGCAGCGCGGCGATCATCAGCGGCGTCTCCAGCCCGTCCTTGTGGAAGAACGAGTCGGCGAAGGGCGCGATCGCCAGCAGCACGAGCGAGGCGAGCACCGCGCCCGTGAGCTTGAACACGAGCGAGGCGCGGAAGAGGCCGCGCAGCCGCCCCCACTGCTCCCGCGTCACGTAGCGGAAGCCGTACTTGACCAGCGCCTCCTCGACGGTCAGGTCGAGGACGGACTGGACGAAGCTCGTCGCCGCGATCACGAGCGCGTAGAGGCCGAACGTCGACGTCGAGAAACGGTGCGCCGCGACGACGGTCGCCAGGAAGCCGAGGACTGCGGAGGAGTAGATCCCGGCCGCGGCGGTGGAACGCCGCAAGAAGAGCCGTGAGCGCATCAGTCCGGCCATTCTAGGGAGAGGGTTCCCTAGACTCGGCGAGCGTGGCTGTCTCGGAAACGGTTTCCCTCCGCGCCGCGCAGGTGCGCGAGGAGGCGCGGCCCGGCGCGCTGCTCTATGCCGCCGCGATCCCGATCCTCTTCCTGCACATCCAGTACCAGCCGGGCGTGCGCGTGCCGCTCGGCTCCACGCATCTCGGCCTCGAGCTGTCGGACGTCGCCGCGGTCGTCGTCGGGATCGCGGGGATCTGGGCCGGCTCCCGCGTCGGCTTCGAGCGGCTGCGGCCGGCGCTGCCCCTCTGGATCGCGTCGGCGGCGCTGCTCCTGTGGATCCTCGTGCGCACGCAGACGCTCGACCACGGGGTGACGGCCGCGAAGTTCTGCGAGTACGCGCTGCTCGCGATCGCCGCGCCCCTCCTGCTCCGTCGCCGCAACGACTACGAGCTCGTCGCGGCCGTCACCTGTTGCTGGAGCGTCGTCGCGACCTTCGTCGGCGTGCTCCAGTTCCTCGGCGTCGACATCGCCGGGGCGTGGCCCGCCGGGCGGCGGCAGCCCTCGTTTCTCGGTCACTTCGACTTCGCGGCGCTCTCCGGGCTCGCGCTCGGGATCGGGCTCGCGGCGCTGATCATCGGCCGGCGCCGCGCCGGGTGGATCCCGGTCGTCTCGGGCGTGGTCGGGCTCGTGGTCGCGGGCGCGGTCGCAGGTCTGGCGGGAATCGCCGCCGGCGGGGTCGCGCTGCTCTACGCGGCGCGCGGCCGCGGCGCGCTCGACGCGCGGGCCGTCGTCATCGTCGCGGCAAGCGTGCTCGTCACGGCAGTCGGCATCGTGACGCTCCGGGCCGGAGACCTCGAGCAGTTTCTCCGCTTCGCCGGCGTCAAGCACGAGGAGCGAAGCACGACCAGCAACGTCCAGACCTATTCGCACCACACGCTGCTCGCGTACATCGGCTACCGGATTTGGCTGCGTCACCCGGTCGCTGGCGCCGGGTGGCAGGCATCGGGCGAGGAGGCCGCCTACGGTCCCGTGCTCCCGGCGGCGCACCGGCGGTTCCCGGACGTCGCGCCGCTCGCCTTCCCCGCGCCGGCGCACGAGTACGGCGTCCAGAACGCCTATATCCAGGTGCTGGCCGACCTCGGCGTGATCGGTCTGCTCCTCTGGCTGGCGCCGTTCGCGATCGCGATCGTGCTCGCCCTGCGAGCGAACGCGCCGCCTGGAGCCGTGGCCGCGTTCGCGGTGCTGACCGCGATGGGCATCTGGGCGGCGCAGGGGCTCGTCGCGGGGCTGCCGCTGGACGCGCTGACCTGGATCGCCTTCGGCTTCGCGGCCACCGCTGCGGCGAACGCACGTGTTGACGCCCGTGGGTGACAGGACGTCCATCGCCTCGACGGGCTACGCCGTCCGGAGGCCGCTGGTGCGCTGGCTCGCCGACGAGGCCGCGCTCGCCGACGAGCGCGGCGAGCGTCCGCGCGTCCTCGACGTCGGCTGCGGCGAGCGGCCGTACGAGCGCCTGTTCGCGGCGCACGCCGCCGAGTACGTGGGCGTCGACGTCGCGAACCCGGCCGCCGACCTCGAGGGGACGGTCGAGGAGATCCCCGTCCCCGACGGCAGCTTCGACGTCGTCCTCTGCACGCAGACGCTCGAGCACGCGCTCGACCCGGCCCGGGCGGTGCGCGAGCTCAGGCGGGTCGCCGCGCCCGGCGGACGCGTGCTCGTCTCGACGCACGGCGTCCAGGTCTACCACCCGAACCCGGTCGACCTCTGGCGGTGGACTCACGCAGGACTGGAGCGGTTGTTCAGGGAAAATGGCGACTGGAGCTCACTGACCGTCTCCCCCGGAGCCGGGACGGCTGCCTGCCTCGGAATGCTGATCGCCCACTACGCAGACCTGCTCGCGAAACGCGCCCACGTGCGGCCGCTCGGCATCCCGTTCGTGGTCGCCGCCAACCTCGGCGGCCGCGCCCTCGACGCGGTCGTGCCGGGGCTCCGCGAGCCGCAGCCGGGCACCATCTTCGCCAACTTCCACGTGGTGGCCCAGACGTGAAGGCTCTCGTCACGGGCGGCGGCGGCTTCATCGGCTCGAACGTCGTGCGGGCGCTGCTCGAGCGCGGCGACGACGTCCGCGTGCTCGACAACTTCTCGACCGGGAATCGCGCCAACCTCGCCGACATCGCCGGCGAGCTGGAGATGGTGGAGGGCGAGCTGCGCAGCTACGAGCGGGTGCACGCCGCCACGCGCGGCGTCGAGGTCGTGTTCCACCAGGGCGCCCTGCCCTCGGTGCCGCGGTCCGTGCAGGACCCGCTCACCACGGCGGCCGTGAACACCGAGGGGACGCTGAACGTGCTGCTCGCCGCGCGCGACGAGTCGGTGCGCCGGGTCGTCTTTGCCTCCTCGTCCTCCGTGTACGGGAACTCGGACGAGCTGCCGCGGGTGGAGACGCAGAACCCCGACCCGATCTCCCCGTACGGCGTCTCGAAGCTCGCGGCCGAGCGCTACTGCGTCTCCTTCAGCCGTGTCTATCCGCTCGAGACGGTCGCGCTGCGCTACTTCAACGTGTTCGGTCCGAACCAGGACCCGTCGTCGCAGTACGCGGCCGTCGTCCCCCGCTTCATCACCGCGATCGGCGACGGCCGGGCCGTGCCGATCTACGGCGACGGGGAGCAGCAGCGCGACTTCACGTACGTCGCGAACGTCGTCGAGGCGAACCTGCTCGCGGCCGACGCCGACCGGGTCAGCGGCACGATCGTCAACATCGCGACCGGGCGCGCGACCAGCGTCAACGAGCTCGCCGACACGATCGGCTCGATCCTCGGGACGACGGTCGAGCGGGAGCTGAACCCGGCCCGGACGGGCGACATCCGCGACTCCTACGCCGACGTGGCCCGCGCCCGCGACCTGCTCGGCTGGGAGGCACGGATCGGGCTGGAGGACGGCCTCCGGATCGCGGCCGAGGCCTTCCTAGAGCGCACGCTTGCCTGAGGCCGAGCGGGTGAAGGTGCTGCGCGTCATCGCGCGGCTCAACATGGGCGGGCCCGCGCTGCACGTCGCGTACCTGACCGCCGGGCTCCGCGACCGCGGCTACGACACCACGCTCGTCGCCGGGACGCTCGCGCGGGGCGAGGACTCGATGGGCTTCGTCGCCGACGAGCTCGGGATCGACGTCGTGAAGATCGACGAGCTGGGGCGCGAGATCTCGCCGTTCCGCGACCTGCTCGCGACCGTGCGGCTCGCACGCGTGATCCGGCGCGAGCGGCCGCAGATCCTGCATACGCACACGGCGAAGGCCGGTGCGGTCGGCCGCCTCGCCGCACTGCTCGCCGGCCCGGCTCGACCGCCCGTGATCGTCCACACCTTCCACGGGCACGTCCTCCGCGGCTACTTCGGCCCGGTTCGCACGCGCTTCTTCCTCGCGCTCGAGCGGTGGCTCGCCGCCCACACCACCGCGCTGATCGCGGTCGGCCCGCAGGTGCGCGACGACCTCGTCGCGCTCGGCGTCGCGCCGCCGGAGCGCTTTGTCGTCGTCCGGCTCGGGATCGAGCTGGAGGAGCGCGTCCGTCCGCAGGACGACGGCCGCGCGGAGACGCGACGCTATCTCGGCCTGCCAGGCGACCGCTTCGTCGTCGGCTGGGTCGGCCGGATGACGGCCGTGAAGCGGACGGACGACGTGCTCGAGGCGTTCCGGCTGGTGCGCGAGCAGGGCGTCGACGCCTGCCTGTGCCTCGTCGGCGACGGGCCGGACCGCGAGCGGATCGAGCGACGCGCGGCCGAGCTCGGCGTGATCCGGGACACGCTCTTCCTCGGCTACCAGGAGGACGTCGCGCCGTACTACGCGGCGTTCGACGCGCTCGTGCTCCCGTCCGCGAACGAGGGGACGCCGGTCAGCGTGATCGAGGCGCTCGCAGCGGAGACGCCGGTGGTGGCCACGCGCGTCGGCGGCGTGCCGGACGTCGTACGCGAAGGGGAGGAGGGCTTCCTCGTCGACGCCGGCGACACCGCGGAGCTCGCCGAGCGCCTGACCCGGCTCGCAGGCGACGCGCAGCTGCGCCGGCGGCTGGGCAAGTCAGGCCGCGAGCGCGTCGTGAAGCGCTACGCCGTCGACCGCCTCCTCGACGACATCGACCGGCTCTACCGGGAGCTGCTCAGAGCAGCTAGTGCGGCAACCGGGCGAAGACGTTGAAGGCGGGCTTCTTCTTGCCGGCTGCGGTCAGGAAGCCCGACTGCCAGCCGAGGCTGAGGTTCGTGTCGTCGCGGAGCATGAACCAGACCATCATCGCGACCTGCGGCGTCCGGCGGCCGATCGCGTACGACTGCGAGACGTAGCGCGCCTGCCGTGCGAGCGAGACGCCGAAGAGGCGATCCGGCGGCGTCTGCCACGCGTACTCGGTGATCCAGATCGGCTTCTTGCCGAAGAGCTTGTTCGCCTGCTTGATCAGCTCGTTGATGTTGCCGAGCAGCACCGCGCCGCCCTTCCCCTTCGACGCCGGCGTCTCGCCGGGATTCCCGTAGTAGGGATGGTGCGCGTAGGCGTCGAAGGTGCGCATCCCGGCCTTGCGGGCCGCGGCCATGAACGCGAGCGGCGTCATCGACGGCCGGCTCGAGCGGGGCTGGTTGTTCCCCCGCGGGCCCGTGGCGCCGCAGCCGACCTTCTCGCTCGCGAAGTTCGTGAAGTGGACGCCCTGGTAGATCGCGGTGCAGATCTTGGCGTAGCTCTTGGGGCTGACGAAGCGGCCGCCCGCCGACTGCTGCAGCCAGTTCGGGTTGTTCGGCTCGTTCCACGCGAGCCAGTACTTCACGGCAGGGAGATACGCCTCGTTGTCGTCGTCCGAGTTCGGGATGTAGCGGCCGCTGTAGCGCTCGGCCGCGGCGTACGCGAAGTTGCGGAGATCCGTGTAGTTCCGCGGCGGGACGTTCCGCGCCTTGCCCCCGTTCGCCCACGACGGCGTGAACAGGATCGTGAGCAGCACCTGCATGTTGTTCTGAGCGGCGTAGCGAATCGCACGGTCGTAGAGGCTCCAGTCGTACGCAGGGTCGGCCGGGTCCTGCGCATGGGCCGGACGCCGCTTCGCGACGTCGTTCCAGTTCAGGTTCATCCGCACGATCTGGACGCGCAGCTGCTTCAGCATCCCGAACGTGAAGACGGGATTGCCGCGCAGCACCATCGAGTCGTCCTGCATGCCGACCAGCATGTGCCGCGCCGCCGTGGCCGCCGGTACGGCGAGACCTGCGGCGAGGACGAGCATCGCCGCGAGCACGACCCCTCGCCTACGCAACGACCGGCTCCCGTCCCTGGGTCGGCAGCATGCGGCGGAGGCCCTCTTCCAGCTCGATCTTCGGCTCCCAGCCGAGGAGCTGGCGGGCGCGCGTGATGTCCGGCTGGCGGACCTGCGGGTCGTCGACCGGCAGCGCCTCGTGGACGACCTCGCTCTTCGAGCCGGTGACCTTGAGGACCGTCTCGGCGAGCTCGCTCATCGTGAACTCGTTCGGGTTGCCGATGTTGACCGGCAGATGCTCGCCGGACTCGACCAGCAGGACGAGACCGCGGATCAGGTCGTCCACGTAGCAGAAGGAACGCGTCTGCGTCCCGTCGCCGAAGACGGTGAGCGGCTGGCCGTCGAGCGCCTGGCGCATGAAAGTCGGGATGGCTCGTCCGTCGTGCGGGCGCATCCGCGGCCCGTACGTGTTGAAGATCCGGACGATGGCCGTGTCGACTCCCTGCTGGCCGTGGTACGTCATGGTCATCGCTTCCGCATACCTCTTTGCCTCGTCGTAAACACCTCGCGGGCCGATCGGGTTGACGTTCCCCCAGTAGGTCTCGGGCTGCGGGTGCACCTGCGGATCGCCGTAGACCTCGCTCGTCGAGGCGAGCAGGAACCGCGCGCGCTTCCACTTCGCGAGGCCGAGCGCGTTGTGCGTCCCGTAGGAGCCGACCTTCAGCGAGGCGAGCGGCTGGCGCAGGTAGTCGATCGGGCTCGCGAGCGCGGCGAGGTGGTAGACGACGTCCACCGGCTCGTCGATCTCGATGGGCTCGGTGACGTCCTGGTAGAGGAAGACGAACTGGTCGTTGCGGATGTGCTCGAGGTTCCGCAGCGAGCTCGTCTGCAGATTGTCCACGCAGATGACGCGGTGGTCGCGGCTGATCAGGTAGTCGCAGAGATGCGAACCGAGGAAACCTGCGCCACCGGTGACGACCGCCGTCGGCATCGGGCGGATGCTACCGACGCCCCTTTCGGGCGGTCGCAATCCTTACTGGGCCTTTACAGGAAGCCATCTCAAGGGTCTAGACGGTCGCGTTCTGGTCCTTGTTTGACGATTCGAGGCGGCCTTGCAGTTCCCTTACGCGACCTGAACGTCGCCTCTATCTCAGGTCCTTGTTCGACTCCATGTCGAACCACATGGCGAAGAGCGTGAACTGCGACCCGAACGTCAGCAGGAGGGCCACGAGGACGACCGTCGCGACCGAGACCTCGTTGCCCAGGATCCGGAGCACCGTCTCCGCGATCCCGAGCCCCAGGCCGAGGATCGTCATCAGGAACCCCAGCGCGTAGAAGAGCACGAGGGGATGGAAGTCGCGGATGACGTACTTCTCCCGCATCCGCCAGAAGAAGCCCTTGATCAGCAGCCACGAGATCCGCGGGACGACGCGCCGGTACCGGATTCCCGACGTCTCGCCGACGCCGTAGACGGGCCGCGCGGGGACATCGCGGACGCGGGCGTTCCACACGTTGAGGTGGACGAGCATGTCGTTGGGGAACCCGTAGCGGCGATAGACGCGCTCGAGGTCGAGCTGCGCGAGGATCTCCCTGCTCGCGGCCGTGTACCCGGACTGCGAGTCGGCCACGTGCCAGTAGCCCGACGCGATCTTGGTCAGGAACGAGAGCACCGCGTTGCCGAGGTAGCGGGTCCGCGGGATCGTCCGCCACGCCTCGCCGGAGACCAGGCGGTTCGCCTTCGTGTAGTCGACCTGGCCCAGCACGACCGGGCGGGCGATCTTCTCCAGCTCGGTGGGGTCCATCTGGTTGTCCGCGGCCATGACGCAGGCGACGTCGACGCCGTCGGCGACCGCACGGCGGTAGCCGGTCACGATCGCGCCGCCGACACCCTGGTTCGCCTCGTGCGTGATCACCTCCACCCGGCCGTCGCCGGCGGCCCGCGCGGCCGCGACCGTGCCGTCCGCGGATGCGTCGTCGACGACGTAGATCCGGTCGACGAACGCCGGGATGCCGCGGATCGTGTCGCCGACGAGCGTCTCCTCGTCGTGCGCCGGGACGACCACCGCCACGGACTTCCCCTCGAGCATTAGCTTCGGCGGCGGGCGATCGGCTCCCACGCGAGCGCCACGATCAGGCCGATCAGCAACCCGATGAAGCCACCGACGACCGTGGAGTTGCGGCGGCTGCGGGCGGTCGTCTTCACGGCGACGGCCCGGGCGAGCAGCGCGGGCCGCTCGACCTGCACGGCCTGCGCGAGGAGCTGCTGGGCCTGGAGCTGATCCTGGAGGACGTCGTTGAGCTGGATCCCCAGCACCGCCTTGAGCGTCACGTCGCCGGCGCCCGCCGACAGGCGGCGGATCGAGTCGATCTGCTGCTGGTCGTTCGCGACCCGCTCCTTCAGCAGCCGGATCTTGTCGCGCGACAGCGGCGCGAGCCGAGCCACCACCTGCCGCGCGAGCGAGTTGGCGGCACGCGTCGCGCGCCGACGCGTGGACGCGGTCGCGCTGATGCGGACGAGCGGGTTCGCCGAGGCGCGCTGGGCGGCGGTGAGGCCGGTGCCGGTGGTGATCGACTTGCTCGTGATCCCGCCGCGGATGGCGTCGGGGGTCGTCCCGGCCGCGGCGGCGGCCGCGGTCACGAACTCCTCCGAGTGGATGAGCGCGTTCACCGTCGACGGGTTCGTCTGAGCGTTCTGGAGCGGGACGCTGCCGATGATGCTGTACGGGGTGCCGAGGTAGATCGTGGCGCTCCCCCTGAACTGCTGCGTGCCGCCGAGAGACACGGCGTATCCGATCAGCGCGCCGGCGATCAGGCCGAGGAGCGGCAGCCACCAGCGCGCGACGACCGCGTGCCAGTACCGGCCGAGGTCGACCTCCTGCTCGGCCTCAGCTCCGCGCGCCGTCATCGGGTCGCGACTCTAGTGGACGCCCATTCCCACTGGGCCCGCAAGCCGTCCTCCAGCGAGGTCTCCGCGCGCCAGCCGAGGTCGCGCTCGATCCGGGTCGTGTCCGGCGCCGTGCGGCGCACGTCGCCCTTCGCCGCCGGGCGCTCGACCAGTTCCAGGGTCCGTCCGGAGACCCGCTCGAGCGTCGCGATCGCGTCCCGCATCGTCGCCTCGGCGCCGCCGCCGACGTTGTAGGTCGCGCCGCGCGTGCCGCGCTCCATCGCGGCGACGGTCGCCTCCACGCCGTCGGCGACGAACGTGAAGGCACGGGACTGGAGCCCGTCGCCGTAGAGCTCGAACGCCGACCCGCTCGCGAGCGCCTCGACGATCCGCGCGAAGGCCATGTCCGGCCGCTGCCGCGGGCCGTAGAACGTGAAGTAGCGCAGGACGACGACGTCGAGGCCGAACGCACTGTCGTAGGCCCGCGCGAGGTGCTCGCAGCCCGCCTTCGTGATGCCGTACGGAGAGATCGGACGCGGCTCGAGCCCCTCGGGCGTCGGGTAGGCCTCCGCGTCGCCGTACACGGACGACGAGGAGGCGAAGACGACCCGGACGCCCGCGCGGGCAGCGGCCTCGAACACCCGGCGCGTGGCGACGAGGTTCCGGCGGACGTAGTCGTCGAACACGTCACCGAAGCTGCGCACGCCGGGCTGGCCCGCGAGGTGGAAGACCCCGTCGACGCCGTGGAGTGGCGGGTCCTCCTCGGC
>Ga0207693_10003872_pt1 | contig 12753 bp, 17 predicted proteins | sample LARL81metaG_FD_184347 | JGI IMG/M metagenome (GOLD analysis project Ga0207693, IMG submission 184347) | Corn, switchgrass and miscanthus rhizosphere microbial communities from Kellogg Biological Station, Michigan, USA - LAR L8-1 metaG... | ecosystem: Host-associated > Plants > Roots >...
CGGTAATCTCTATCACCGCGAGGCGCTTGTCCCGATGTGCTCCATTACTGTGCCGGGAACGACGTGAACTCCTCGCGGCGCTACCTGCTCATCTCGCCCTGCCGCGACGAGGCCCAGCACCTCCGCCGCACGCTCGACAGCGTGGCAGCGCAGTCGGTGCCGCCGGCGCTCTGGGTGGTCGTGGACGACGGATCGACCGACGAGACACCCGCCATCCTGGAGAAGTACGCCCGTCAACTGCCCTACCTGCGCCTAGTGCGGCGCGCCGATCGCGGCCGCCGGCAGGTGGGGCCGGGGGTCATCGAGGCCTTTTACGCGGGCCTGGAGAGGGTGCGCCTGGAGGACTTCGACTACCTGTGCAAGCTGGACATGGACCTGGACCTGCCCGTCCGCTACTTCGAGCTGCTGATGCAGCGGATGGAGAGCGATCCGCGCGTCGGGACCACCTCTGGCAAGCCGTGGTTCGTCCACCCACAGACCGGCGCGATGGTGCCGGAGGTCTGCGGGGACGAGATGTCAGTGGGTATGACCAAGTTCTACCGGGTCGCCTGCTTCCAGGAGATCGGCGGCTTCGTGCGTCAGGTCATGTGGGACGGCATCGACTGCCACCGGGCCCGCATGCTTGGGTGGATCGCCGAGAGCGTTGATCTCGAGCCCATACGCTTCGTTCACCTGCGCCCGCAGGGCGCCAGCCAAAAGGGCATCTGGAGCGGCCGGCTTCGGGCCGGGTTCGGGCAATACTTCATGGGCACGTCGCCCCTTTATTACCTGGCAGTTGCCTTCTACCGCCTCCCCGCTCACCCGCTGCTCATCGGCAGCGTAGCCATGTTGTGGGGCTATCTTCGGAGTTGGCTCAAGGGCCTGCCTCGCTACAACGACCTCGAGTTCAGGCACTTCCTCCGTTCCTACCAGCACGCCTGCCTGCGCATGGGCAAGCGGGCCGCCACGGCGCGGGTCGACGCCGAGCGGGCCGACTTCTGGCATGCCGGCCACCCGACTCTCGGGCCCTGACGATGAGTCGCACGCAAAGGGCCCAGCTACTGGGCCTCTCCTTCGACACAGTGACCATGGAGACCGCGGTGGCCCGGTGCCTCGAGCTGTGCCGCGCCCCGCGCACCTCCCACCTCGTCGTCACGGCCAACGCCTCCCACCTGTGTATGATGCGCCGTGACCCGGAATTGGCGCTGGCCTGCCGGGCGGGTCACCTCACCGTGGCCGACGGGATGTCGGTGGTCTGGGCCCTGCGGGCCTTGGGCCAGCCGGTACCGGAGCGAGTGGCCGGCGTGGACCTCATGGCGCGCCTGCTGGCGGCAGCCGGGGAACACCAGCTGCGCGTCTATTTCCTCGGCGGCAAACGCGAAGTGGTCACCGCTTTGGTAGCGCGCAGCCGGGCCCGGCACCCTGGGCTCGAGATCGCTGGCTTCCGCGACGGCTACTTCGGTCCGGACGATCACCTAGGCATCGTCGAGGAGATCCGGGCCAGTAAGGCCCACATCCTGTTCGTCGGCATGCCCACCCCTTTCAAGGAGACCTGGTGCGAGCGCCACCGCCAGCGCCTCGAGGTGCCCATCATCATGGGCGTGGGCGGTAGCTTCGACGTGCTGGCCGGCTTCATTAAGCGGGCCCCTCGCTGGCTACAGTCGCTGGGGCTCGAATGGTTCTGGCGTCTCCTGATGGAGCCCCGCAAACTGTGGAAGCGCTACCTCGCCACGAACAGCGAGTTCATGTGGCTCGTTGGCCGAGAGATCGTCGCCCGCCGCCTGGGCCGACCCCTGGCCCTAGCGAGCCACGAGTGATGCGAACGGGGAGAGGGCGGTGACCACAAGGCGCAACATCGTGGTCTTCATGGGCACCCGCCCGGAGGCGGTCAAACTAGCCCCGCTGGTGACCGCGCTGCACCGAGCCAACGACTTCCGCTGCAACGTGGTGGCCACTGGCCAGCACACGGAGATGTTCCGCCAGGTCGCGGAGACATTCGGCTTCGTGGTCGATGCCAACCTCGACGTGATGCGCCCTAACCAGACTCTGGCGGGGCTGACCGCCAGGCTCATGGATGGGATTGACGGCTGGCTGGGATCGGCCCAGCCTGACATGGCGCTGGTGCAGGGCGATACTACCACTGTGCTGGTGGCATCGCTGGCCTGCTTCTATCGGCGCATCCCGGTCGGCCACGTGGAGGCAGGGCTGCGCACCGGCAACATCTGGTCACCCTTCCCCGAGGAGGTGAACCGTCGGCTCGCCACTCCACTGGTGGCGCTCCACTTCGCGCCCACCGAGGGGGCTCGGGCGGCCCTCCTCCGCGAGGGCGTCCCGGAGGAGACAATCTCGGTGACGGGGAACACTGTCATCGACGCCCTGCGCATCGAGGTGGCCACCCAGGCCAGCGACGCGGCGCTGCGTGCTCGCATCGACAAGGAGCTGAGCCTTCTGATTGGTGCTGACTGGGCCAGAGTGGCTACGGTCCTCATCACCGGGCACCGCCGCGAAAACTTCGGGGACGGCATCGAACAGATTTGCCAGGCCGTCGCCACTCTGGCCGAGCGCTTGCCGGACCACCGTTTCATCTATCCGGTTCACCTCAACCCCAACGTTTTGGTGCACGTCAACCGGCTGCTGGGCAACCGGTCGAACGTCCGGCTCATCGCACCTCAGGGCTACCGCAACTTCGTGGCGCTCATGGCGCGCTGCCGGCTGGTGCTGACCGACTCCGGCGGGGTCCAGGAGGAGGCGCCCTCGCTAGGCAAGCCTGTCCTGGTCATGCGCGACACCACCGAGCGTCCCGAGGGCGTCGCCGCGGGCACTGCGTTCCTGACTGGTCCGAACGCCTCAGCCATCATCGAGCACGCCACCCGACTGCTCACGGACGAGGCTGCCTATCGCTCCATGGCCGGCGCGAGGAATCCCTACGGGGACGGCTACGCAACCGAGCGCATCGTGGAGCGGCTCCGCCGCTACTTCGCGGCTCGAGACCTGGGGAGAACCAGACAGGATGGAACTGCAAATGACCGAAATGTGAAGGAGGGACGTGATCGCGGACCCGCCTTCGATGGGAAGTCCGGCGCGGCCGGTAAAGCGGCACGAGTCGCTCCGGTGCTATCGGCCTACGGCCCTCAGTAAGAGACTGTAAAGTGTTCATGGCCGGATCGTTTCGGACAGGAGATGCCGGTGTCGTCCTCCCGCGGCGAGAAATCGGCGATGGCCAAGAGCAGCCATAAGAGCGCCGAGGAGGCGCTGGGGCGAAATTACCCGCGCAGCTGGTCCACCTCTTCCTTCAGTGACGTCGACACGACCGCACCCAGCGCTACCACTAGCAACCAGAGCGGAGGATCGCGGCGGTCGGGCTGAGTGCCCGGTCCGCCCTGGACAGCCACCTCAGCAGAAGACGCGGTTGCGGTGGCACCATCGGATGAAGACGTATACCGACCAGACTCGCGACCAATACATGCCGGGTGCCCGGTCGAGGAAGGCCCTCCAGAGCCGCTCCACCGCAGTGGGCTCCAGGCCGACCGGAGCGATGGCTTGCGGGTCCCGGAGGGTCTGGTCCATGACCTTCTTCAGGCCGCGGCGGATCCACCGATCGAACGGCAGCACGAACCCGCTCTTGGGTCGCTCAAACAGCGCCTGGTCGAGGCCGCGTAGGCCGATGCGCCTCAGCATGGCCTTCGTCCCCAGTGGGCGGTAGCGTGCCTGCTCCGGCAACCGGTCCACGCTCTCGCAGAGGACTTGGTCCACCAACGGCACCCGCTGCTCCAGCGAGGAGGCCATGCTGGCCACATCATTGTCGCGCAGCAGCCGCTCGCCGAGGAAGAGCCGCTGCTCCATGACGCTGATGGCCGAGAGCGGCGTGCGGGCCCGGGTCTCGCCGATGATCCGTTGGCGCATGGCCAGGGGCAGGCCATCGGCCAGAACCTCGGCAAAACCTCGCGCCAGGAGCTCGCATTGAAATCCGGGGAGGAAGAGGGCGTAGGCCATCTGGTAGAGCGTCAGCAGATCGTCGGCGTTACGGACCATCTCAGGGAGCTTGGCCCAGCGAGTCTGAGGTGGCAACGTCCCGCCAAAGCGGCGCAGTGGCCAAGTTGCTAGAGTGGCCGCGGCCACCTGCATGCTGCGCGGCACCCAGGCAGCGCGCTGGCACCAGCGCTGCAGCACCGGCAGGTCGCGGTAGGAGGTGTAGCCTCCGAAGAGCTCGTCGCCGCCCGTGCCCGACAGTGCCACGGTGAACCCGGCGGTGCGGATGGCGTGCGACATGTAGTAGGCGTTCAGCCCGTCGAAGGTCGGCTGGTCCAGGCTATCCAAGGCCGCCTCCAGGTTCTCGACGAAGTGCCCCTCCGTCAGCACCATCTCGTGGTGCTGGGTCCCGATGGCGTCGGCGATCTGCCTCGCGATGGGCCCCTCGTTGAATTCCTGCTCCTCGAAGGCCAGCGTGAAGGTGTGGATGGGGCCCTGGGCGGCGCGCTGGGCTAGATTGGCCATGACCGACGAGTCCACTCCGCCGGAGAGGAAGACCGCCAGGGGTACGTCACTGGCGAGGTGGAGCCTCAGCCCTTCCTCAAGGATGGCAGCTAGCCCGTCCTCATCCATGGTCGGATCGGGGGCGCGGTCGGGGATGCGCCAGAAGTCCTCTTGGCGGACCTGCTTTCCGCTACCGTCGAGCTCGAGCAGCCGGCCCGGCCAGAGAAGCTCAATGCCCTTGACGGCTGTACCAGGGCCGACCACGAAGCCGTTCCACACATTGCTAGCCACGGCCTGCGGGTCAAGGTGAGGCGCGCCCAGCAGCCCGGAGGCCAGCAGGGCACGCAGCTCCGAGGCGAAGGCCACCGACCAGCCCGCGTTTGGTTCCGACGACCGTGCCAAGTAGAGCGGCTTGATTCCCAGTGGATCCCTGGCCAACAGGAGTCGGCGCCGCTTTGGGTCCCAGCAGGCGAAGGCGAACATGCCGCGCAACCAGCTGACGGCGTCTGGTCCGTGGAGGCCGAGCGCACGCAGCATGACGGCCGTGTCCCCGGTGGACTGGAATCCCTGTCCCTCGGCCACTAGACGCCGTCGCAGGTCGCCGAAGTTGTAGATCTCCCCATTGAGGACCACCACGTGCCCGGTCACCGGGTCCACCATGGGCTGGGCACCGGCAGGCGAGAGGTCGAGGATAGAGAGTCGGCGGTGGGCCAGCAGCGCGCCCCATCCTCGCGCGTCCGGCGTGGAGACCCAGGTCCCGCTAGCGTCCGGGCCGCGGTGGACCATGGCGTCGCTCATCCGCTCCAGAGCGGTGCGGTTAGGCTCGTTCAGTCGTCCGATGATCCCGGCGATGCCACACATCTACTTCCCTCGAGAAAGGGGATACTCACCACAGTTTGCCCAGCCGGGCACTGGACCTGATCGGGGAGGAGCGCATTTGTTTTAGACTGGCAAGGCCGACATGTGTGAGATAGTTGGCGCATTCTGCGGGTGTGAAGCAATCGCGCATGAGATGCGCTTCGAAGGTGGCGTTGGGCGGCAATTCGCATCGACCACTTGCGTCGAGCCGTCCGTCAACATTCCGGCGGCGCTTACACAGTTTCTCTTGCGTAGCTGCTTTCAACAATCGATTGTAGCCATGAAGCTCCAATCTGCACATCGACATCGGACAGGCCTTTCACCCACTCGACGTGGTCCAAGTAAGGCGAGCTGGATTCAATCTTCAACGGGCATGGCGGATTAACAAACAACAACGTTGGAACGCGAATACCACGCTCCTCTAAAAACTGCTGCAGTCTTTCAGCTCTTTCATCGATACAAACAGATAGCAGTTCCGAAGCTGCTTGTGTGACGATTCGTATGTGCTCATACTCTGGGTCAGACGGAATTCGGGGTAGCCGAACGGCACGGTACCAAGCCTGCAAGGCATTCAAGTGCCCAATATACTCCAGATTCAATCTCACAATTCGACTTGGCGCGTGGAGTGGAGCATAAAAATCCTTATCAACTTTGCGCGGCACATCCCCGACGAGCCGATTGGATGGAACCTCCCTTCTAAGAACCTGGCCAGCAACAGTACACGACCCAAAGCCTACCTTTTGCGGGCCTACTATTCCACTCAGTCCTCCCAAAAAAATTCGCTGCTGCCTAAGGAATACCCCATGCGGTACATCGCCTATCAGAGATGGAGTAGCCTTGTCCCCACTTTGTCCCCTCGGCGTGAAATTGAAGTGAATGAATCCGCTACCCACTTCTGTATGCTCTCTTCGTGACTTGCCGCCTGCTATCAGACCGTCACAAAAATTAATCAGAGACCCCATGGTGACAAAGCTCAATAGGACTGTATGCTTAAGGCCTACGGCATGCGCGGTAGAAGCTTCCTCCTCCATTAGAGTTCCAACTCGGATGTGTGCGCTTGACCCAACCCTTGCATTGCGCAGCATCACCGCTTCTTTCAAGTAACCGCTCGCAACTTCCGCATTCTCGCCGATTACTGCGTTCTCAAGTACAACAGGTCCTTCCGTACCAACCTTAGCTCCAGGGCCAACGAAGTTCCGCGCACCAATAAGGCGTGTCCCAGGGTACAGGATGGCGCCACTGCAGATGCGACCTATATCGGCGCATTCATCCAAGTAAGTCTGCCGGCGATCGACGATCGTGACGCCTTGAGCTTCCAGCATATCTAATTTAGCTTCCAAATTTCCCCGCAAATCAGCCTCCAAAATACTCTAATGGCAGCACGAAGAATGCCGGTCGCCGCGCGTATTCCTCGAACGATGTCTAGAGCGTGATCCGTTTGCAGTTCGGTTGGTCGCAGCGGTCCAACAGATTCTCGATGAGCCCACTTTGGAAAACCTCACGCGCAAGGGACATAGCGTCGTTGCATTTGAAGGCGGCTATTTTCGGGGCTCTAATGAACGGGGCAATGATGATCTCTATGATACTAATTCCTCGGCTTGGATTCGAGAGCCGGCCTGAGTGTCACCGTTTGATTTGGTCCGTAGATGCCATTTGCTAACATGCCTTCGCCGAGTATGGTGCGCGATCCCACGATTGTGCCGGGCTTGACACTGCTGTTCGCCCCAACAACGGCGTAATCACCCAAGACCACTCCTATTTTTGATGAACTCTCTAACACCAAGCCCAACGATCGCTCTATTTCCTCTGCACCAAGTGCCGCACCTGGACCAACGACACTGCCAAATCCGAGCACGCTGTTCCTGATGAATGCGCCCGACCCAACATTAACTTTGCCCATAACCATACTTTTAATGATTGAGCAACTGTGGCCGATCTCACAATTCGAGCCAATAAAGGAGCCGGCTCGGATCTCGGCATGACTATCTATAACGGTGTTATTTCCCACAATAGCTGGTCCGCGAACGATCGCTTGCGCATGCACGACCGCCCCGATGCCAATATGAACAGCCCCCACTATTACTGCGCCGTCTTCAACAATTCCTTGGATGTTCTGCGTCCTCAAATTTGCATAGAGCTGAGGCATAGCCGAGAACAAATCGTCTACCGAAGCAAACTTCCCTACCCAGTTAGTTAGGTCCCGCTCCATCTCGGCTGAGAACAGATCTGAAGGCTTCATGTCTACCTAGTGTTCGTCGTCGACTAGCTTGGCGGCCTTTATCCAGCCAACGGCCAGCATGGCCGTAGCATCTGCGGGTGGGAGTACAACCTCACGAGCGCTCGATGGCATTCGTAAAGCGTGACCTTCGCTGATCTCGGTCGCAGAAGAGCCGTTTCGCCGTGTTTCTGGGACGCATGTACGGGTAGCACGGATCCAGGCGTTCTGCTCCTCCGACCATACTCGCAACACACTCGTCGCGAAAGACGGTCTCGCCGTCGCCCTCCATGTCTTGCAAACTCGGCTTGAAGGTATCCTGTCGAAGCGCAAGGATTTTGCTACCTCCATGGCCGCTCGCCCCACTGGCTCAAAATGAAGAACGCCGATGCACCCACCGTGAAGCGAAGTGCCGAGGAGGGCTGGGGACGATGACCCGCCACGAGGATTTGGCCCAAGCTGATCGGCTCATTGCCGATTGCATGGACATATCGCCCGCCAACGCGAACTCATCACAACCAGGTATCAACATAGGTCCCGTTTCCCCGGACGGTTTTAGCCCATGAGTGAGACTTTGGTCCGTGTCCCGCCCATCGCTACAGGTGTCGCCGAGTCCATTGAAGGAAAGCCTGCGCGTTTCTCGAGAAGCACCAGCAATACATCGTCCATGACAGTTATCCCGGGGTCGCGTGAAATCCCCGGGAAGTATCGGGTAAGCTTCGCGCGTCCTGCAAACTGGTGGAGGAGGATATAACGCCTCTGGATAAGCTAATCGCAGGAGACTGATACGATGTTAATTCGCCAGAAGGACTTCCTCAAGACGGAAGTTGGACGGGACAACACGGTTCAATCATTGAGTTCCCACGCCGCAACCATTGCTCTCGAACCGCCGCGTCTTTTGCGGCAAACTGTCGAAATACGCCCCTCAATTCTTTGGATTGATGAGCGTTGCAGCGGACGGCTGCGAAGTCGACAGAGAAGAGGCCGTGCCGTTCCTGAACGACCGTCGTCCGGTCGGCAAAAACGATCATCAGCCGAGCGGACCGGGCACGATTACCCGCATCAACGCCCATCAGGTTGAGGAGCTTGAGAGAACGGAATCGCGAGTCACTATCGCAACGAAACTGCACAGCCTTGGGCATAGGAAGATCATTTGCGAGCTTTGAGGCCGCGCTTAAAAACGTCGTGCGCTTTAAATCAAATCAACGATGCCCCTTCGTAGTAGATGCGTTATCGGCGACAGAACTTCTGTTTTATCTTGACTGTGCTGCTTCTGCTCTCAAAAGGTCGGTGTACGCTCGCAAGAGAGTGGGGAGACGAATTATCGCCCTAGATATCACTGACAGTGCGGCATCTGCGAACCCTTGATCACACGAGCAGATGTGTTATCGGCGACACTGTCGGCTTTTCTGTCCAAGGAGATCGGCAGCATGCTCAAGGGAGGCTCAGAGGTCTGCCAGCGACAAGTTGTCAACGAAGTGCTCGTGCCTCTTTTACGGAGTTCGTTCGCAGTTTTGCCGGTGAGGGCGCGGCATCTTATCAGCGCGGCTACAATGTCACCCTTCTCGGTCGCGTCCAGGTCGACGAACTCATGAAACATAGTGCGCTCCGACATCTTAGAGCCGCCCCAAACCCCGCTCATCGGGGAGCCACGGCCTTGTGTCATGTCTGCTGGTTGTAAAAAAGCCAGCCGAAAGCTGATATGCTGCGGCATTAATTAACCTGATTCAGCTCAGACATTAATTAAAGTGCTGCTTAATTAATTGGGGGCACCGAACGATTTTCTCCCCACGCTTTCGCGGTCCCGGTGCGGACTTTTTAAGCCGGCGGCAAAACACAAGATGCAACGGAAGCTCTGCGCTTATGAGACATTCACGAAGGGCTCTTCCGCAGGTAGCGCGATTTTGGCGAGGAGGCCCTTAGGGGCAGGGATCTCGTCAGCACAATATCTTGTCGATCATATCTTTGTTTATCGCCGCGACCAAAACCTGCCCTATAAGTGCAGCGATGTCTAAATTTCGCGACGTTGCTTCGAGAGCCAGTAATTCGATTGCGGGCGAAGGGAGCGGAATATGAGTCGTTTTCTCTTTGCCGTGAAGTCGCATCGTTATCGCGAAATGGGCCACAGGCTCGGTGCGGGCTGCCGATTGCGATATTTCCTTCTCCTCTCGCGCGTGCGCAATGCCGACCGAGCACGGAGTAGGAGCAGTCCTTCCCCTGATATCGGCCGTGTGGCGCCTCAAGCCGTTGGTTCGCAAGCTAATACCCAATCTTGAGCATGTGACTTGGAGGGAGCCCACGGTCACGCCAAGTCGATTAGCAATCTCGTGGCGGTTTACCCCTTGTGCCACAAGGTGTGTAATACTTTCTATAACTTGCGGCGTAAACTTAACGCGTCTGCCCTTAGCGGGAGGGTTGACATGTAGCGTCGTCACGGCTGCACCCCCTTAACGGCCCAACCGCCGTGCGGATCGGCCGACGCCCGGGATGGGCGAGTCAGGCACCATCATCGCGCGTCAGCTCGAAATTTTCCCGTCTTTGAAGATTCGAGATTAAAGCTGCTTCACCTTCCTCTATCGCGCCATCCTGGCCGAGCGCCTCTCGGACTAGTTTGACCATATATCTCCACTTGGAGTTTGCCGGCCTTACGCGACAATCGCGTCGATCATTCCGAAATTCGTTTCGAGTTCGTCCAACCCGGGCTGTCCTCTTTCCTCCGTCGCAGTCAATCTGAGGCTCTTCGCCATGAGACCCTGGATCACCGTCAAGAATTCCTGAAACTTTCGTTTGCCACCACCTCTATTTTTTGGACGCGGCGAGCACGGTCGGTTTGCAGATGCCGCATTGTCAGTGATATTTATCACACAAGCAGATGTGTTATCGGCCGGTGTTTCGCTCTCGAGAGCGTGGGGAGACAAATTAGGAAGCTCATTTGCGGGCTTTGAGGTCGGCAATTGTCAGGATTTTAGTGCGACGAATGGAGCGTCAGCGTGCGCGCAACACCGCAGGCGCTCGCGGATCTTCGGCTCGATCCTTTTAGCTGCGCTCTTGTGGGCGACAAAATGAGCACATGCCGCCCCAGGGCGTCACGCACCTGCTGGTAGTGAACCACTCGTAGACCTCGATCTTGAGCCCGAGGATCTGCGGTGAGAGCGCGCACCGGTCGCCGCCAGCACGGTATAGGAGGCCACGACGCGCGGGCGTTGACGAGAGCCTGCTGGGCATTGAACACGTCGAGCGTGGTGCGCTGGCCGACGCGGGCATCCTCGCGCACGCCGTTGAGCGCGACCTCGGCGGCGGTGACCTGCGACTGGGCGGCATCGATCTGCGCCTTGGCGGCCTCGAGCTGCCCCAGGCCTGGGTCACGTTCGCCTGCACCTGGTCGTGTCTCCTTGGCTTGCCGGATGGCCGCGTATTCGGAGCCGCCCTGATAGAGCGGCACGGTGAGCTGGGCGGCGATCGAGGCCTGCAACTGCTCGAGCACCGCGATCGACTGCGTCGAGCCAAAGTTCTTCTGCACGTTGCCGACCGCGGCCAACGCCGGGACGAGCGCGCCCTCGGCGCAATTGCCCGCCCGATTCGAGCCCCCCGCACATGCGCAGATTGCACCCCCGTCCTGCCCCTCGTCCTCACGGCCTTCCGGCTATCGGCCGACACGCTGGGACGCGAGTGTTTTCGGGCCACACCTATGGAAAAGTTGCAAAGCGGGGGGCTGCTGGTCCCTGATCCTTTCGCCGTATTCAGCAGGCTGCCGTTCGCTTCTTTGCGGGTTCGCGTTTTCCTCGCTGATGGTCCCATCAAAGATTACGCGAGCGCAACAAAGGCGACCCGTGGGCCATCCTGTTCAGCATCGTTGCAATTGCCTTGAATGGCCGGATCAATGGCTGGTCGTTGCCAGCTTGGCGAGACCGCCGAGGACCACGTTCGATTTCATCGCCTGGGACTTCGATTTCGGCGTTGATTCAACTCGGCTGGCTGCGCGGCACGCGGGCCTACGAATGTCTATGGACCCGGTCTACTCGCCGTCCAGCCAAAGCGCGCCTGAGTCCGGCTGTCACCTTTGCGCTAGACCCAACGGAACCCGCCTTAGACCCGATATGGACCTCGATCAACGGCTTTCAAAAACAGAGCAGTCTTAACAGGGCCGAGAGCGGTAGCAACTGCTGCTGTGGCCGTAGTATCTTGGGTAAAAGGGCTCGTAGTAATTCCAGTAGGGGGGAGCGCGGGAATAGGCGTAATCGGGAGCATAGTAGTTTCCATAGAAGAGGCCGACGTACGGATAGCCAGGTCTGCTTCTTGCGTAATCAACTCTCTGATAAGTGCCGCCGTAGGGATAGCTGAATAAGGGGCCCGGCACCGCCTTGTAAGCGCTGCGGACGTGCAGTTCTGCCCCCTCAGTTGGCAGAGCCGTCGTTGCTACTGATGCTAAAGTCAATGCGAGAATGCCGAATAGGGCACTACGGCTGTTGCGCATAGTTATCTCCAATAGGGTGCATTCGGCAGTGTAGCGAACGTTAAGAAAGTCCGTCCAGCGGACATGGGGGAGTTCGATCGATCCATGATTGCTAGATTACTTGATTTCAGTGCGCGTGCAATGACGGTTCAACCTGACGAGAGGGCCGCGTCTTGAGTCATTGTCGTTAGTAGCGAGAGATAATGACATCGATCAAACATCTACCCTGCCTCCTTTTGCCTCTATGCAAGTGACGGAGCTCGAAGTATCGCTTGCGGTAGGCCATCCGAGCGATGGATTCGGAATCGCCCGAATCCAAAAAATATCCCCCGCGATGTGGCTTGACGTTCTGCGCTGAGGGTGGCTTGAAGTTGTTGCTACGGGCAAGAGCCATGCCAGTACAAATTATTCCGGTGATCATGTGCGGCGGTGCGGGTACACGGCTGTGGCCGGTCTCGCGCGAAAGCATGCCCAAGCAGTTCGTACCTTTGGTCGGACAGGCATCGACATTTCAGCAGGTGCTTGCGCGCATATCGGAGCCCGAGCTATTTGCGCGGCCTATCGTAATCACAAACGCCGACTTTCGCTTCGTGGTGGCGGAGCAATTGCGCGAGTGCGGCATCGACGCGGACATCGTGCTCGAGCCGATGCGCCGCGATTCCGGGCCGGCAGTCACGATTGCCGCCATGCTCGCGGCCGGGCGCGACCGCGACGCCCTGGTGTTGGTGCTCGCGGCCGATCACGTAATTCGCAAGCCAGAAGCATTCCGCGACGC
>Ga0207693_10003873_pt1 | contig 12747 bp, 9 predicted proteins | sample LARL81metaG_FD_184347 | JGI IMG/M metagenome (GOLD analysis project Ga0207693, IMG submission 184347) | Corn, switchgrass and miscanthus rhizosphere microbial communities from Kellogg Biological Station, Michigan, USA - LAR L8-1 metaG... | ecosystem: Host-associated > Plants > Roots >...
GGGCTGGTGTTCGTGCTGCTGATCATCATCTACCGCTCGCCGATCTTCTGGTTCATTCCGCTGTTTAGCGTGCTGATGGCCGAGGCCTTCTCTCGCTTCTGCGGGTGGGCGATCGCCGAGGCAGGGGTCACCGTCAACGGCCAGAGCGCCGGGATCCTGCCGGTGCTCGTGTTCGGAGCCGGAACCGATTACGCGTTGCTGCTCGTCGCCCGCTACCGCGAGGAGCTGCGCCGCCACGAATCTCCGGTGCGGGCGATGCGCCAGGCGTTGCGGCGGGCCGGCCCGGCCGTGGTGGCGTCCGGTTCTACGGTAATCGTCGCGCTGCTCTGCCTGTCGCTGGCCGAGGTCAACGGCACGAGCGGGCTTGGCCCGATTGGAGCCATGGGCATTGCCCTGGCCATGCTGGCGATGCTGACGCTGCTACCCGCCGGCCTCGTGATCGGCGGCCGCCGCGCTTTCTGGCCCTTCATCCCGCGCTTGGGCTCCGACGGCGCCGACGAGACGCACGGATTCTGGCGGCGCGTGGGCGAACGCGTTGCCGCTCGTCCCCGCCGGGTTTGGGTCCTCACCGCTGTGCTGCTGGGCGTCGGTTGCCTCGGGGTCACGAGCTTTTCGAGCGGGCTCACAAACACCCAGGACTTCCGCGGCGCCGTCGAGTCGGTCCAGGGCCAGCGACTGATCGCGAAAGCGTTCCCGGCCGGCTCCAACGCGCCCACCGATGTGGTCGTCCGCAACGTCGACACGCTGCCGGCCGTGCAGCGGGCTGTGCGCGCCGTTCCCGGCGTGGCCGCCGTCGGCGCCACCGAGCTCGGTAGGCCTGGGGCGAGATTCTCCGTAATCCTGACGCCGGATCCCTACTCGACCGACGCCGAAAACCTGATCCCGCGCCTCCGCGCCGCGGCCCACGCGGCCGGCGCCACCGCGCTCGTCGGCGGTCCGACGGCGCAGCAAAGGGACTACGACACCGCCGCCGCCCGCGACAACCGACTGATCGTCCCGATCGTCCTGCTCGTCGTGTTCCTGATCCTCATCCTGCTGCTTCGCGCAGTGACGCTGCCGCTGCTTCTAATCGCCACCGTGATTCTCTCCTTCGGCGCCGCGCTCGGCATCTCCGCGGCCATCTTCACGCACGTCTTCGGCTATCCAGGCGAGACCTCGACTTTGCCACTCCTGGCCTTCATCTTCCTTGTTGCGCTCGGCGTGGACTACAACATCTTCCTGATGGCACGAACCCGGGAGGAAACGCTGCGCCACGGCGCCCGCGACGGGATGTTGCGCGGCCTCGCCGTCACCGGTGGGGTCATTTCCTCCGCCGGCATCGTCCTCGCGGGAACCTTCACGATGCTCGCCACACTGCCACTCAAGACGCTCACCGAGCTCGGCTTCACGATCGCCTTCGGCGTCCTGCTCGACACATTTGTCGTGCGCACGCTGCTCGTGCCCGCGCTCGTGTTCGACGGCGGCGCGCGCGTGTGGTGGCCGAGCGCGCTGGCCCGGCGCCCACGGCCCCGGCATGAAATCGAAGCCGACCCTGCCGCGGAGCGCATGCCCGAAGTCCCAGGCGGGGTGAGGTAGACGTGGAGAACGTCTGGGACTATCCGCGCCCGCCGGCCGTCAGGCCGTGTCCGCGCCATGTCCGCGTCGAGCTAGCCGGCCACATCCTCGCCGACTCTCACCGTGCCCTACGGGTGCTCGAGACAAGCCACCCGCCGACCATCTACATCCCGCCCGATGGCGTGCAGTCGGAGTTCCTCGTGCCGAGCCGCGCGCGCTCCACCTGGTGCGAGTTCAAAGGCGCGGCCCGCTACCTCGACGCGCTCATCGACGATCGGCGCTTCCGGGCCGTAGCGTGGACCTATCCCCACCCATCCCCCGGCTACGACGTGCTAGCGGAGCATGTCGCCTTCTATCCAGGACGGGTCGACGCCGCCTGGCTCGACGACGAACGTGTGCTCGCGCAAACGGGCGACTTCTACGGGGGCTGGATCACCACTCAGCTGGCCGGCCCGTTTAAAGGAGCACCCGGCACGGCGTATTGGTGAGCCGTCCAGCAACCCCGATCGCGGTGACGGAGGATGCCGGGGGACCGCCGCGTTGGACGGTCCCCCGATGGCAGCACTCAGCTGTGGCCGATGTGCCCCTGACCCGGCCTGGCCTTGCCGCTGGGCAGCTGGTCTTGGACGCTGAACACGTCCTCGTCGTGGTTCACGCCGTTCGCGGGGAACGGATTCTTGCTACGCGTATCCGACCAAATCGGATGTGCTTGCGTGCCCTGGTTGATCGTGATGCCGCTGTAGTCGCCGTTGAATCCCGACTGGATGCCATCTGGCGGCGCGAACACAGGCGAGATCACGTCGAACGGATATGGCGTCTGACTTCCACTGCCGCCTGCCAGGACGTAGTCGGAGTTCTCGGCCCCGACGCCAGGCTGGCAGGTGGTCGAGGCGCCCATGTTCACGACGCCGTTGTTTCCGCAGGGCGCGAAGCCGAGGGAAGGCGTCGTGTTCTCGCCCGGCACCCGTTGGGTCCGGTAGTAGCTGACGCCGAGCCGATCGGAATTCGTCGGACTCTGGTCGACCGCCGCGAAATAGTGATCGAGCCCAGAGTCAGGATTGACCTGCCCTGCGTCTGACCACGTGAGGCCGCCATTCGTCGATTGCGCCATGCGGATGTCGAACTCGCCGTTTCGGTAGTCCTGCCAGACCGCGTAGAGATGGTTGTTCTGGGTGTTCTCGGTCACGATCCGGGGGTAGTCGTTGGTGCGGATGTACGCACCGGGGATGCACTCCTCAGGGCCGCGACCGAAGTCGCACAGCGGCTCGCCGGTGACGACATCGTCGCCGACCTTGACCGGCCCGGCGCAGTTGAGATGCGCCGTGCCCGCCACCGAGTTTCCGGTGGGACGGCAGTGGACGCCCAGCTGCTGAGCGTTCGGGTTGCCCGCTGGCGTGTTGCCGTTGTTGTAAATCACCTCGAGGTCGCCGTTTGGCAGAACCACGGGGCTGGAGCCCTGATCGAGGTCGCAGGCGTTCGCCGGCAGACTCGGGTCGAAGAAGTTCCCAAAGGAGCACAGCGGAGATGTTCCGCTGATCTCCTCGGGAGCCGACCAGGTCTGGCCGTGGTCGGTCGACATCGACCCGTAGATCGGGTTCTGGCAGAACGCCGGCTCGGTGTCACTTCCGCCCTGGCAATTCGCGCCGAATTTGAACACCGTCCACGTCACGTACACGTTGTCGCGGTTGGGGCTGTACACGTAGTGGTCGGCCGCGATCCAGTTCTTGTCATGCGCGATCAGCGGGCTGTTGTCTTGCACCGGCATGAACGTCCGGCCAACCTCAGGGATGTTGTAGTAGAACGAGCCCTGCGCACCAGCCGGAGACTCGGTGACAAACACGCCGCTGGCGTTGCTGGCAGCGTCGAACACGACGCAACTGAAAAACGCCCGGCCCCGCGAGTCGGTGGCGTTGACCGGGTCGCTCGCGGCGTCATAGGTGTGGAACGTCCCTTTATCGCCGCCGATCGTGTTCGGGACAGCATCCTGGGGATCGTTGAGGCTCTGCCTGAACGGCGGCAGCATGTCTCCCCAGCTCCGGCCGTTGTCAGTCGAAAAGTCGATGCCGCATTGATTGAACCCCACCCGTGAATCGTTCTGTCCGGCCACCAGGTTGCGGGTGTCGGCCGAGCTGTAGGTGATGTCCTCTTCAGCTTGGCGGCGGTACGTGCAGTCTTGGTTGACGCGCACGCCACCGTCCGAGTTGCGGTTCGAGCAGCCCACGGTGCCCGGCGAAGTGTTGCTGTCCAAGCCCAGGTTGCCGCTCGGTTGCGCATCTGCAGCTTCTTGGCGCTCGTCGCAGTTTGGCACGATCCCCTGCGGGCAGATGGCCTGCTGCTCGGTAACCGCCGCCGCGCCAGAGATCATCGGGACGGGACGGTTCACAGTCCTGGTTGTGCCGTTCCTGGTCACTCGGATGGGAATCGAGGAGCGCTTTATCTGGCCTGTGGCAGCTCCTCTGATGATGTAGCCGTGCGCAGTTCCGGCACCGGTAAGTACGCGCTCCTTACGGCCCGAGCCGGCCAACGCCGGCCCCACGACCAGCACCGCCAGCGCACCGGCAACCCCGATAGAGGCCGCCAGAAGGATGAATCGTCTCACGGTCGACTACCTCCTCCTATCTAGGAGGCGCCTCCCAAGCCGATCCTCTCCGTCCCCGGCGGGCTTTGCAACCCCCTACGGATGCAAGAACATCGCCGTGGTGTCATCATCCTGACGTGCGATCACTCAGTTTGATCGCTTTGGCGGCTTTGGTCGCGCTGATCGCCACGGCAAGCTCGACGGCGAACCCACCGCGTCCATCGCTCAGCTTGCACGGCGGGGCGCCGCTGGTAGTGGACGGCGCGAACTTTCATAGCCACGAGCGGGTGAAGGTCACATCGTCCAATGGCGCCTCGATCAGAGTTCGAGCCAGCACGCACGGCGCCTTTACAACCATCCTCCGCGGGGCACCGGTCGACCGCTGTAGCGGCCTGATCGTGCGCGCCCGCGGCTCTGCAGGAAGCGTCGCGGTGGTTAAACGGCCGCCGTTGCCTCAGTGCCTGCCGGTGCGAACGCCAGCCACGATGTCGTGACAGTCGCGGCCGGTGGTCGCGTTGTGGAAAGTCGCGCGCGGCAGCGTGTGCAGGTTGTTGAAGTTCACGACGCAGTCGGTAGGGACATCGTCGTCCTCAGTTGTAAGCAGCAGCTCCGAGACGAGCCCGCGTCGCGTCCGAGTCAGCGCCGCCACGACGGCTGACCCGACGCGCGTCGCGGGAAATCTCGGAGCGATCGATTCCGAGAGGGCCCAACGCTGCGCCTCGGCAGCATCTTCGTGACTCACAGCTCCGCGGCTGCCGGTGGCATTGGCAGTTCGACGGTTGGTGATGCCTCGGCGCGGGGATGGTTCACGATCGCGACGCCGACGATCACGACGACGATGCCGACCGTCGCAGCCGGGCCGGGGAGATTTCCTTGCACGGCGTCGATGAGAACGGCGACGACGGGGACCAGGAATGTCCACGCGTAAACGCGGGTCGATGGCCAGCGGGCCAAGGCGGCGTTGAAGCCAAGGTAGACGAGTACCTGACCGCCGACGACCAGGTAGGCGAGTTGCACGATCAGGGTGGGGTCGCTCCACGCCGTCGTGCCGCCGTCGAGGACAACGAGCGGGATGAGGGGGATGCCGCCGGCAAGGAACTGGGCGGCGGTGTGGCCGGCGACGTCGAGATCGGGCTCGCGCTGGGTCAGCACGCGCATCGCCAATCCGCCCCCTGCCCAGCCGAGCGCGCCGAGCAGCGCAAGCACGAATCCGATCGCGAGCCTGCTTCCGTGGGCGATCTTGCCCGGATCAGCGAGCACAACGAGTAGCACCCCGCCAAAGCCGATCACCAGCCCCGTCGCGCGCAGTCGCGTAATCGGCTCGCGCAGCCAGAACCGGGCGAACAGCGCAACGAAGAACGGCGAAGAGTTCAACAGCACCGACGCCACCGCCGCCCCAGCACGCTCCGTGCCGACGCTAATCCCGACCTGGGTCAGCGTGGTGTTTCCGAACCCGATCCCGAGCGCCCACCCCCACAGTCTGCGCGTGCGCGGCAACCGGCTGCGCAGGAGCGGAAGCATGAGCGTGAGAATCAGGCCACCGACGAGCGCACGCAGGGTGGCGATCATGATCGGCGACGTGTGCTTCAGCGCCGAATCCGTCACGGGATAGACGACCCCCGCCGCGATCATCGAGATCGCGAGGACCAACGAGACCGGCAGCCGCTCGTGCAGGGCGCTGGATCGCTCCTCCATCGCGACTGCAGCCTACGCCCGGTTGACCGCTACTTGCTGCCGTTCTTCGGTGCGTCGCCTCAACGAAAGCGCCCCCCGCTGGTGCGGAGGGCGGTTCGAATGCTTTGCAAAGGTGGAGACGGCGGGTACCGACCGACGGCTCGCTATGACCGACGGTATGGATCGCCGGTCCGAAGGCAAGCGAGCGCTTGTGGCACTTGCCGGTGCGCGGCACCGTGAGCTCGCACGGTCGAGATTCGAAGATCTGCAGGGGTGCGATCCCGCGTTGACGGGAAAGCTGCATCCCATGGGTCGCAGCACCACAGGTTCGCTAGACGTGATCCGGCCGACGCGGACCGGTGTGCCTGCGATGCATGGATGCGGTCGCCTCGGCCGCATGGTCCTGCTTGCTTTGGCCGTCGCGAATCTGGCGGTGATCATCGTTCTGTGGCTCGGGGGTGGCGGCGTCAGTGACGTGTACTCCTTTGCCGACGCGCTGAGCAGCGGGGGTCGCATCGCGGCTCTGTGGGGAGCGTATTTGTCGTTGGTGGCAGTGCTGCTCTTGGCCCGCGTGCCGGTGCTCGAGCGTGCTGTCGGCTTTGGCCGGCTGACTGCTTGGCATGGATACGCGGCGTGCGGGTGCCTGGTCATGCTGCTCGCGCACGTCGGGCTCACGACTGCAGGCCTGACGGTCGGCGATCGAACATCATTGCCCACGGAGGCCTCCCGGCTCATGAGCGAATACCCCGGCGTGATCACGGCCACGGCTGGCACGCTCCTGCTCGTCGCCGTGTCGGCGATGTCCGCACGGCCGGTGCGGCGTCGACTGCGGTATGAAAGCTGGTACTTCGCGCATCTGTACACGTATCTGGCGATCGGGCTCGCGTTCAGCCACCAGATCGCCACGGGTCAGGATTTCGTCGGGAACGCAGCTGCGCGTGTCTACTGGGTTGCCCTGTATCTGGTGACGCTGGGGATGCTTGTGCTGTTCAGGGTGGTGCGGCCTATAACCCTTGCGGCGGCCCACCGGCTGCGAGTCGCGCGGGTCATCGAGGAGGCACCGGGTGTGGTCTCTATCGAGGTCACCGGCCGCCGATTGGACCGGCTGCGGGCCCAGCCCGGACAATTCTTCCTGTGGCGCTTTTTGACGCGCGACCGTTGGTGGCAGGCTCACCCTTTCTCGCTCTCGGCCGCTCCGGATGAGCACCGGTTGCGGATCACCGTCAGCGCAGGAGGCGACTTCAGCACGGCTCTGCGCTGCATCCGACCCGGCACGTTCGTCTTCGCTGAGGGCCCGCTTGGCGCGTTCACCGCCGCAGCCGGTCGCAGGCAACAAGTCGCACTGATTGCAAGTGGCGCTGGGATCACCGCGATCCGGGCGCTACTCGAGTCGATCAAAGGAGACGTCAAGTTGCTCTACCGGCACACCGATCGCGACGGTCACGTCCTGTTCCGCCACGAGCTCGACGAGCTGGCGGGCACTCGCGGCGTCCACGTCATGTATCTGACGGGCGAGGATCGGACGCTGTCGAGCGCCGTCATTAGGCGGCTCGTTCCCGACATCGCACGTCGTGATGTGTTCGTGTGCGGATCCCCGCCGATGGTCGTCGCCACTCGTAGCAGCCTGATCGAAGCCGGATGTTCGAGACGGCACATCTTCAGCGAGCGATTCGGGCTCTGATGCGCAAGACCCTCGCAACGTTGCTGGTGACGGTGGTGGCAGTGATCGCGCTCGTCAGCTACAGAACGCATCTGCCGCAGCGAAAGCGCGCCCCTGCGCAGATACATGCCCCGTCGATCCAGCGGCGTCATCCTGCGGGTACGCGTGCGGGGACCGGAGTCGCCATCAGCACCCCGTTCACGACGATCCAGGTGCGAGCGTTCATTCTTCGCGGCCGGCTGATCGACGTCCAGGAGGTCGACGTCGAGAACGACAATGCGCACACCAAGGCACTGAACGATCGCGCTATCCCCATTCTTCACGAGGAGGCGCTGCGGGCCGGCAGCGCCCATGTCCACCTCGTCTCCGGCGCGACAGGGACGAGCACGAGCTACATCTCGTCACTCCAATCCGCGATTGATCGTGCGCATGGCTGAGTACCAGGTCGAGCACGTCATGGGGATGGCGGTGGCCATCGATGTCCGCGACGAAATACCATCCGGCGCCGTCGAGCAAGCCGTCGCTTGGTTCCGTCACGTCGACCGCGTGTTCAGCCCCTACCGCTCTGACAGCGAGATCAGCCGGATCGCCCGCCGAACCTCGACGCGACAGATGACCAGCCCTGTGGTGCAAGAGGTGCTCGCGCAATGCGACCGACTACGCGCGCTGACCGGTGGTTTCTTCGACACGCATGCGACCGGCCGGCTGGACCCCTCGGGGTTCGTCAAGGGCTGGGCAGTTGAGCGCGCCGTCGAGCTCCTGGAGCGGGCGGGCGCAACGCGGCTCGCCGTTAACGCTGGCGGCGACGCGGTGGTGCGAGGTGGGGTGCCGTGGCGAGTGGGGATCCAGCACCCGATCGAACGCGAGCAACTCGCCGCCGTCATCGAGGTCCGCGATGCGGCCATCGCCACATCAGGAGCGTACGAGCGCGGGCTTCACATCATCAACCCGTACAACAAGCGACCGGCCGAGGGCCTCCTATCGGTGACCGTGCTCGGTCCGGACCTAGGGTTCGCCGACGCCTACGCGACGGCAGCGTTCGCCATGGGCCGTGCAGCGCCGCAATGGCTCGCGACGGTTGAGGGCTACGAGGCGATGGCGATCCTGCAGGACGAGCGCGTCGTCTGCACGCCCGGCTTCCTGGCCGCATGTCCGGGCGGCTCGCCCGCGGCCAGCCTCTGCTCGTGACCGCATCGCGTCTCGGTCGACGGCTCGACTGAAGCGCCCTCCGACCGAGCCGGACGTAGGGCTGCTCGTGGCGGAGTCGCTTGCGTGAAGCCGCGTCGCTGTGGCCGGTCGCCGAGGCGCGAGGTCGAGTCACGACTCGGCGCGCGTGGCGCCGGGCACATCGTGCCCGGCGCCACGGTCGTCGCCTATCGGGTCGTGGTCCCGTGCGGGCCCTTCACGCCCAGCTTCACCTTCGTCTTCTTGCGAGACACGTTCGTATGGGTCGTCGCGTTCGAGTTGGCCCAGATCACCGACTTGTTAAACGCCATCTGTACCGTGCTGGCGGCGAACGCCTTGGACACGAACGTCATGACGTTCTTGTCGTTGTTGTCGAGGTTGTCGCACCAGCGGAATGGGTTGTCGACGCACCCACCGTCGGTGCTCGGGATGTTGCCGTCGTAGTTGCCGGTGAAGCCGCCGAACAGGTCGACCTCCTGCTGCGTCTTGCAGCAGTCCTGTCCGGTCAGGACGCCACTCGCGGGAACGCCGGCGAGGTTGAAGCTCTCCGCGTCTGTGCCCACGGGCGAGAACAGGAAGTGGTTCTTCCCAATCGAGTCGTAGTAGTTGATTATCTGATCGCGGGCGACCTGTGAGGGCCCGTAGACCTGTTGCGGGAACTGCGTCGACACCGTGCGACCGAAGAAGTCGGGCGCGGCTGGGTCGAGGACGCCGATGCTGTAGTTCGGGGTCGCGGTGACGTCCGCGTCGAGGTCGTAGCGAATCTGACTGAGCTGGGTGGAACTCAGGTTGTTGACGTAGTGCAGCGAGCCCAGAAGGCCCAGTTCCTCGCCGCCGAACCAGATGAACCGCAGCTTGTTGAGCGGCTCGACCTTCCTCATCATCTGAGCGATGTCGAGGATCGTCGCCGAGCCCGAGGCGTTGTCGAGCATCCCCGCGCCGTAGATCGCGTCGAGGTGCGCATCGACGACCAGAACATGGTTCGGGTCCCCGCCCTTGGAGTCCGCAATGACGTTCCAGTCCGTACGGTTGGGGTCGTGAATGCCCTGGATGCTCATGGACATGCGCGGCGTCGTCCCGGCCTGGTACTGGTTGTAGAGCGCCTGTCCGGCGTCAAACGAGGTGAACGCCACCGGTATCGGGGGAACGGTGCTCAGACTCCCTGAGAACACGCCCCTCCGGCCGAGGGTGTTGCCCTCGTTGAAAATGATCACGCCGGACGCGCCCGCAGCTTGGGCGTTCTGAATTTTCTGGTCGAACGTGCAGGTGCCGCGCTGGATGAGCGCAATGTGTCCCGCCACGAAATGACTGAAGTCAGACGGGTTGCAGCCGCTCGTCGACCCCCCGGTTGACGGGATCAGGATCCCCCCGGCCGGCTGCAGATCGGCTGTCGCGCTGCCCATGCTCCGCCCTGGATTCCAATCGGTGACGAGCGTGTAGTTCTGAGCGGTCGGCGACACCTCACTCATCGAGGGAACACCTTGATAGGCGAAGTAGTCAAACGTGTACGGCTGGATCGTCACGTTGTAACCGGCCCGCCTCATGAGCCCGGCGACGTAGTCGACGGACGCCTTGTAGCCGGGCTCGCCGGAGTTGCGCGACGGGTGGCCATCCGGTCCCGGATTGTCTTGGGCTATCTGCCAGAAAGCCTGCATGTGCCGCCAGAGATCGTCGGTCGTTATGCACTCCACGAGCTTCTTCGGCGTCGCATTGGGCCGGGCATTGCACGCCGCGGACGAGACGGCGCCCGCGCTTGCTGGCGCAAGCAAGCAGCCGGCTACGCACAGCGGAGCCAGCCACGCGGACACAACCAAGCGTGACCTTAAAGGTCCTCCCATGAACCCTCCCCTACGTTGGGTTTTTCGGAGCGGGACGGTGATCGAAGCGAGCTCACCTACCTGAGCTCGGCGATCGCTCCTCTATCTTGCGCCGCATCCTACTCAGAGGCATGGCAAAAGCAACCCGGGCGTGCGTGGGAGAACGTTCCACCGCGGCACGTACCCCTCAATGGTGACCTCGTACAACCCTCAGGTGCGCTCGCCTTGACGAACCGCCCCGCGGCGCGGAGGGCGGTTCGAATTCTCTGCACATGTGGACGCGGACGCAAAGAATTCGAACTGCGGCCGCGATTCCGGTCGAGGCCGTGATCGTCGAACCGGTGGAGGCTCCCGTCTACCTAAAGCTCGCCAACGCTGCTAAGCACCTGCGGGAGCTCGATATGAGCAACAAGACGATCGCACAGGACTCCGCGTGAGCGACAAGAGGGCGACGACGGCGATCGAGCGCGCTCGAACACATAGGCCCGACGGGATAGGCGGCTGTCGGTCGGTGCTTCTCGTGTGTGCGAATCCCGCTCGTCCTGGAGATCAAAGACTTGCTGACGGCCTGCCTGGGCTCACCGCGCACCTGTAGGCGCGTCGCCCGAGCTCACAAGGAGAGCCGGAACCGGCCGGACGAGTCTCGCGACGGCAGGCACGAAGTCGCTGGCGGAACAGCGGGGATGTCGGCTTACGGCCCTTGACTGCCTCGGACGAGCGGAGGGTCGCCGACGCGATCGTCGAGCGGGCCGCGCGTGCCAGCGCCGAAGCGATTGTGCGAATGTCCGCGTCGATATGGCGCAGGCGAGCTCGCGTCGAGCGCCAGCCCGATGCGACTGAACGCTACTTGCGAAGATCGACCGAACGCTCCGAATCGTCTGAGAGAAGGGCGTGACGACGAGCGCGCCCAGTCCCTCGGACGTGGGCAAGGCGGAAGCACTGCCCACTCCCTGCAGGCTTCTAGTTATGGCGAGCATGCGACCGAGTCGCGTCGCGCGATCAGGTTGTTCCGCCGAAGCGGTCCGGCGTTCTTCGGGTCTCGCGAGTGGTTGACTAAGAGATCTTGGTGTTAAGAGTGAGGTTCGTGGGTTGGCCGGTGGCGTCCGTGACTTTGCAGCGTATGCGGATTGCGAGGGTGTGCTTGCGGCGGTGAGTGCGGTTGTAACTGCGAATGCGTCGTATTGCGGCGGCCAACGACTTGCGTTCGTTGATGGCGGGACCAGCGATCGTGATCGCCACGCTTCGGCTCGGCCGACGGAGGGTTGCGGTGAGCGTGCCAGCGCGGAGTTTCACCTGCTCGGCGGCCACGCTGATGCGCACTGCGCGAGGTTGGTGGAGGAACCGCAGGGCCGCGGGGCAACGTCAGTTGAAGCTTGTGGATTGGCGCGGCGCTCTGCCCGGCATCGAGCGTGAACCGCAGCTTGGGCCTGCCGGTCGCCAGCCCGGACAGTGATACTTTTATTGCCGACGGAGGCCCCGGCTTGATCGTGAGCAAATCGACGCCGCGCTCGCCGTCTATCGCGATCGTTCCTTGATCAGTCGCGAATACGAACGGGAACCCGTTGACGCCAGACGCGGACGGGAATGCGTCCGTGCTAGGTCCGGTGATCGTTTCGTTCCATCCGCCGAATGGCCGACGAAACGCGTAGAGCGTCGCAGTGCATGGAGACCCTTCGCAGATCGGGTCTTCTCGCACCACGAGCGTCGCGATCGTGTCCCCTGACCCGACCACGTACTCGTCAAGCGCATCCGCGGAGGCGGGCGTGAGTTTCAGTCGGGCGGTCGGCCGGATCGTTCCCGACCATCCGCGCGCGGGCTCGTTGAACCCGACAGGATCGACCGTCGTGTTCCCGCCCCCACTGGCTACCGCGATCGTTGATCCCAGGACCGCGACCGACTCCGCAAACGTCGTCTTCGTTGACGGCGGCAGCAGGGTCGCGCTCGGCTGGATCGTTCCCGCCCAGCCGCCAGTGGGCTCGGTGAACACGTACGCGTTGTGTTCACAGGCAACGGCGATCGTCGCACCATCGATCGCGACCGAGTCGTGTCCGCCGAAGCAGGGGAAGGAGGCGTTCGGGATCGTCAGCGTCGCGCTCTCATGGATCGTGCCGGACCATCCGCCGGCAGGCTTGGTGAACACGTATGGGCCGGCCACGAGTGTCCCGCCGGAGACAGTCAGCGGGTCAAGCGAGGTCAGCGAACTGTCGGAAGAGCTCAGCACGTGGGTCTCGTGTATCGCACCCGACCAGCCAGCAGCCGCCGCGGAAAACACGTACACC
>Ga0207693_10003875_pt1 | contig 12745 bp, 15 predicted proteins | sample LARL81metaG_FD_184347 | JGI IMG/M metagenome (GOLD analysis project Ga0207693, IMG submission 184347) | Corn, switchgrass and miscanthus rhizosphere microbial communities from Kellogg Biological Station, Michigan, USA - LAR L8-1 metaG... | ecosystem: Host-associated > Plants > Roots >...
AGGGACGATTCTGTAGCAAAAGGGGTTTTGGAGGTGGAAAGGGGATTTCCAATTTTCACCCTGTGTGCCGGAGCTAAGGGTCCCATCTGGTAGAAAGGGCCACCGGCCTGGCGGAAGCTAAAACTTCTGCAAAAGGTGGATGGACTGATGGACTGTGTCGTTGGTTGTGTCGTAACCCTACCATCCAAGCCCATGCAAGGCACTACAAGTTGGTGCTATGAGAGCCAATTAACCTTGGGCTGAAATCGGCGTAGAGCTCTGCGCATCTGCAACTTGCACTGTCTCCTTGTCACTCTCTACCGGTGGGATCCTTGAGTTCGGGACCAGGGGGTCGGAGGTTCAAATCCTCTCTCCCCGACCAATTTTCCTCAATCCCATCATTGAATTAGCGTGCTTCCAGTTTTCCCAATTTCAAAAATTTGGGTCCATTTGGGTCCAATCAGTAAATCTTCGACCTTCTGCACCGCCGCCCGAGCATCCGCTGGGATCGAATGCAAGCGGAGGCGCTACTCTGCCAAAATCTCTTGGGCGGGTTCGTCTTGCTTACCTTCCTGAACACCAACTTTAGTGTGGCGCTGATCAAAGGTTGCGGCATAGGCTGTCGGACCTTGATTTCCGTCATCCTTGGAGGGGCCTCACTACATCGCATCACTGCCTATCTCATTCGCGAGGTTCGTCTGTACAACATCTATGTCAAGGGGATAGCTGCTTGAGAGAGTTGGCTAGGCCTTTTCAAATGGCCCATGGAAGACAACGGTCGAGCATCCTGCAGACGCGCCGGACGAAGCGGCTGAAGTGTCACCGCCATCGGTTGCAGGCAGTGCTGATGATCGGCCACGAGGCGAAGCGTCGAAGGGCCTCCTGATTACTCTCGTGTCGAACTGGTGTACCTTTTGTGGAATTTAGGTCGTCAGAACGAAGACGCTCGCGCGATGGACGCTACGGCGTGTCGGAGATAAGCTGGAGTGGCTTTCCGCTCATGACTTTGCTAAGCCTTAAGGGTTGGGTTGCTAGGAGGCAACCGGGTTGGTTGGCCAGAGCATCCTTCAGCGGGCGTCGTGCCGGGAAGGCGATTATAAGGATAGCCAATTTTAAGGAACGGACCTAGTGGCCGGGCCGAGACCTTCATGAAATGTACCGCCGCAAAAGGACCTTTTCCCATTCATCTTCTGTCAGCGCGCCCCTTGCTTAGGCTAGTTTTGACGTCCCCACTGTCGGCTCATCTCGGGGAGCTTGGTTGCGGTCATGGCGGAATGTTGACAGCGCTTGATAAACCTGCCGGCGGGCGCGACTGATGCCGCCTAAGGGGCGATGCTCGGGCAAGCAACGCCATGGGTTGAACGAGAGATTGTCTCCGAACTCACGCCGTTCGGGCGTATCGAACGCCTGTGAAGGAATCGTGAGTGTAGCAACCTTGCGAAAAGGTGAAAGCGTTTCATCCCAAGTTATGCCTGGATCTTCAATCGGCATCTTGTAGGGATCGACTTGGAATTGTACTGAGAAATCGAACCTCGCTTCACGGGAGGCGAGTTGGTCCACCATCGCTGCCCGAAGATAGTCGTTAGAAGGATTCTTTGGCACTGGCTCCGGCGATACACCACTGGGCGCAAGAGCATATTTCACCGCTTTGTCGCCCAACAGGGAAGGAACTACGCTGAAATATCGAATCGCTAGCGGGTTGCTATGGCGCCGAAGCGAGCAAGCGAGATTCCTGGCCACGCGAAGGTGTGTTAGAAAGTACCATGCGGTCGGAATCGCACCGCCGATGAGTGCTCTTACCAAACCGTCGAATTCCGCGACGTTTGAGGTCACAAACCGGCTGTCGCTAATAAGGATGAAATCCTGCGTCGTCCCCACAGGCCCGTCAGGGAGGAGCCTTGCGCCCTCGACATCCATAAGCTTGATCGCAACTCCTCGAATGTCGGGCTTGGAATCAGCGGATACGGTGCCGTTTTGATTTGAAAAACGAACCCATACTGGAAATGTCCGGGGCTGTTTGAACACACCTATGCCCAATTCGCTGGGGAGATCGGGCACGATGGAAAACTCCCCGCGAACGCAGCCGTGCATTTTTGGGTGGGCGTCGCGGAGAGTTCTAGTCTCTGCGTAATCGCGCTGCATCTTTGCGCGCAGCTCACGAATAAGACTGTCGATATGCTTCTGTTCGTCCGCAGGCGGGTACTCAGCGGCAAGTTGCAGCTCCGACGCTGCATTGGAACAATTCATATTGGCCCGCTCTTTACGTTGGATCAATGATACCCAACGCAATCATACGAAGACAGGTAAGGCTTGGGACGAAGAAGTAATCGCCGCCGCGGGTTTCGACAAGGGTCGGAATGCGATTACAGAAATAGGGAGGCTTATTCGTGACGACATCTCCTTCGATGATCATCCGGCCGCCGCCAACCCTGCCTTCATTGGTACCGTGATTGCCCAGTAGCGGGTCGGGATCGTTGGCCAGCCCGAAGTCGTTGCCGTAATTCATCCACTGCTGTTGCACAAACTCAAACTGACGGCTGAGATCGGCGTTCGCGATCAACATGATCACGCCGTGGTCGCCGTCATCTCGTGTGGGGTCGACGACCCGCCCGTACGGCAGACCTCGCCGCAGAATGCGACGCCGGTTACTAAGTGCACCTGGCACGTCGAACGCGTTCCTCTTGCCAAACTCAAGTGCGCTTCGGGGATTGGTGCGGCGCATATGGGAGCCAAATGGGCACTTGGCGCCACTGGTATCGCCGCTGTAGTCAAAGGCCACCAACTGCAGGCTTAATTCTGCAAACCGATTTTTTTCCTCGCTCGACGCAGAGTCCGCCCACACTTTCTTTTGCAGCCGCGCGAGTTCCATAATAAATTCATTCGCGCTTTTCTCGGTAGGAAATGAGACCAACGGGGCGCCGTTGCGCCAACGCCCAGCAAACTTCGCGGCCAATGCCTCTTTGCCGTCTGGGAACTTTCCACCTTCGTCGTTCAGGTACGCATTAAAGGAACCCACGTTCTGGTGTAGCTTTCGATACGCCATAAACGTCCCGTTCCGCGAAAACAAGGGTGGACCCGGAGCCTCCGGGTATTCGAAAGCCTCATCCGGGTGCCCTAGAATGAACTCACCTGTAGCGAGGGGCGCCCAGCCGGCGGCGGAGTGCGGATCCCCACCCGTGGGTTTGCCTCCACCGATAACAAGATTCTTATCCTCGCCGCAACCTTCGAAGAACGTGGTGGTAATCCCGTCGCTATAACCGAAGTGTTCTTTCCCGCCGGGATAGCCGAGGTTATCCTTACTTGGGAGAATAGCGGCTGCCGGTTGATACTGTAGATTGTCGCCATCGGCGCCACGATGTCCCTCGAGTTGGCTGACACCGGGATTGGCCGCCAAGATCTGCCGTATCTCCTGGTAGCGGCTCTCCAGGTCCTGCTCCTCTTTACCGTCGATGGTAACCATGATGTGGACGTGTTGCGTGGTGTCGTCCCGGTTGTTCCAAACCGGATCCCAGCGATGGAAGAGGCTCGGACCCGTGTCGCCAATGATTTCGCGCCGTGCCTTCATACCCATGGAGAACGCCTCGGGAAATCCGTGCAGCGTCACTTCCGGAATGTCGAGGTGGCGGAGTCCTTCATAGGTAAAGCCGATGTTAGTAGCCACCCTTGGAATAAAGGAAGGATCATTCCAAGGTATGCCCCTGGTCACTAGCGGCAGAATATCTTCCACAAATTTGCGACCCGCGACTGGCACTTCTACGTGGAAAAATACATACCGCGCTACAATCAATCCGTAGCGGCCGTAAGCCTTGACCACGCTGCCCTGGATATCGTCGAGGTCCACTCCTCCTGTAGTCACTTCGAAGCTCATTCGACCACCCTGTCCAAGTGATACGCACCCGCGGCCCAAGTCGGTCCACTTAGATTAGCCGGCTGCGTGCGCTGGACAAATTCCCGGAAGGCCGCTTGCAATTCGGGTGCGCTCTTTCCCTGGTTCTCGAATGCAAACTTTGACAATTCCTGCTTCAGATAAAGGTTCTTGAGTTGCTGGGCCAAAGGCTCATCCGTGGATCCGTTGAAGAAGAACGTGGTGGTGACCTGGCATTTCTTGATGTATTCGATAAAGCTCTTTGCGTTGGTAACGGTCTCGCCGCCGAAGCAGTGTTCTAAGATAGCGCGGATGCCTGCTTCAAGCGCCTTCCACATGCCTTCGAGATAGGGCTCGAGTTCCCCATAGAAGTTCGATGAGAACACCAGGTAATCGGACTTAAGGTGTTCGCGAAAGGCCGGCTTTCCTTGATAGGGGACGTCGCTCAGTACCCAGAAACGGCACAGGTAATTGTTAGGAACCTTCGCCATCGGGCTTTCTTCGTTCACGTGTAGGGTCTGCAATTGATTTCGGAGAAGGGCGGTATAGCTTTGACCGCCCGGTGGCGCACCCGGCGGTACTCCATTCCGAATGGGACAAAGGACCGTTAGCGCGTAAGCATTTCCGCTTTTATTTGCCATCGGACTGGTTCTCCATTTTGCGGCAGGAAAACATCGCGCGCCCCGACCTAGTCGCTTAGTTGTCTCCGTGCCACTCCTTCTTTGCTTAAGTTGCGCTCCACAGCCGAAGCGGACAAGCTGACAACCGGATTCGGGCCCATCTGGCTGAGATCATGCTGCAGATCAATCAGCAAGCGATTGTACTTTTGTAGAAACTCGTCAGAATTGAAGTTCTGCGAATCGGCGATGAAGGATAGCAAGGAATCCTTTACTCTCTTGGCCGACTTCACGTCATTCGAAGAGGCCATCGGATAAGCGTTGTAGTAGTAATCGGTCCAGATCTGATTGGAGGTGATGTACCTGTGAAAGGGAAGCATCGGAACCGACTTGGGATACTTGATGCTCCCAAACCAAAACAGATCAAGGCCACCGGGTATCGCCGAAGAAAACGAGTCGACGTACTGATTCCAGCTGCCATTAAAATTGCTGAAGAAAATCATATACGCATACTTCACATCTTCCCGAGGCTGATCCGGAAACCTGGGGAATTGGTCCGGCATTATGATGACCCAGCGCGCATAGTGAATCAAAGACAAGGTTATTAAGCCGGCGGTAGTCGCGGGACGTTTGTGGGCGATCCAAAAGAATAGTCGATTCCACCACGCGGTGTACCATCGCATGGGTGTTATTGCGTTCATCGCATAAGCTTTTCCGGCGATGTTCGACATAATCGATAAGTGTATACCAACCTGAAACGTCGGATGAAGGATTCAAGTTCAAGAGAATCGATCGGTCCTGAGTAGTCCCGTTTTAATGCCTTCAGGTTGAACTGACCGCGACGGGTGCGCGCACCGCTACCGCAGGGAAACCACAGTGTCACTTCCCCCGCATTGTTCACAGAAAGTCCCGGAATTGCCAGGTTTGAACCCTGCCCTCTCCCAACCGGCCGAAATCAGTCGTTAGCTAGGCAGGCGACGGGGTTGCCACGATACCTCAGAACGCGCAATGGCTGCGTTCAAGGCGTTGAAACAAACTTCACCGTTCGAGTATTCCGGAAACGAGCGCAGCAGGATGCCAAGTACGTCCCTGCTCCTACGAATGTGCCATTCCCTTAGTATCTCTCAAGCGGCTTCCACGTCCCGTTTCCCAATTATGTTAATTGGGAGTTCAGATAGTCCTTCAGTTTTTCCCTGTCGAGTGCCTCAATAATTCGCGCCCCTGTCTCAACCAAAATCCGTTGGGCAGGCGATTGTAGATCCTGTATAAGCACGGGTATTAGAGCGTTCACGCGCCGGTAAATCAACTTGATGATGTAGTCCAGCGTGTCGCGATTGATCCTGCCACGGTCTGGCCGTTCTACATCGATCGAAACCGTTTCGGAGCAAAGCGGAATGAGAGGAATCCAGTCGGTGGCCCCTGTACCCTCGGGAGGATGCCGCACCTTGAACTTGTCGAAGGTCTCTTCTGCGCGTCCACCGAGCTTGGATATACCCTCGTTGATGATGGGATTCTGTCTCGGAAGCACGAAGTGGTGGCGCAGAAACTGCTGGCAGTTGCGTCTTCCGAGCTGATAATCGTGTGCGCGAAAACTCCGATCGAAGAATCCCCCGAATGCCCCGAGACTTGCCCCCTGCAGGGGAGGCAGCCCGGCGAGATCTGGATCGGAGGGCACAATCATAAACCGACTGTAGGTTCCGTCGGCGATCAGCGCAAGGGACTCACCAAAGAATCGCGATTGGGTGATGAAGACGCCAATCAACCGCCACAAGGAATTCCCGACCGATGCTTGTTTGGACAAATCTGTAGCAGGCTCAAAGACGGAGTGTGCGGGAAAAGGAGCAACGGTTAAGACCGCACGATTCGCCTCCAATGGCTTTCGTGGATTCAGGTTCGCTTCTGATGGCGGCAAAATTGCAGCCAAGTAGTCGTGTGCGAGATTGAAAGGGTCATTGTCGATGACTCCCCCATCTACGTTGATAGTCTGCAGGTCTGGCATCGGCTTCGGCCAATTTGGCGGGACGTTTAAATCCCTTGGGTCGACGTTGATTGATTGCCAAAGCGGCCGGTCATAGTCCGCAAGGTTGCGTCGAAACATTCGCGGACGTAAGAAGATGGGAAAAGCTCCCGTGGCCTTGGCCGCCTCGACCAAAAGGTCCCAGGCTGGCTCGTTCGGGCTGCCGAGGGGGAGTGGCTTGGCAAGGCGCCCACGCGGCTGGGCGCCGGGTTGAACGATCTCGAACCGTAATCGGTCCGCGTGGTACAGCGTTGATTCCGAAGCGCCGAGGTTCTCCAAGGCGTATGGGATGCCCGTCAGGTTGGTCAGAGTAAGAAACAGAGTCAGATTCGGAGAGATATAGTCCCGCTTCTTCGGTGTTCCGGCTTTGATTGCGTATTCAGCAATCTCGTCAATAATGGAACAGTCGAGCAAAGACAGGGCCCGGCCATGCGCTTGCAAATCATCCGTCTGAAGAAGGTGACTGATATCGATCTTGTTAACCCAGCTCTCATAAAATCGATTGGTCGTGCCGCGCCGGCTGGTATCGTGAATATGCTCGAATTCTCCCTGCACCATCACCGATGCGATCGCGGCACACATGCCTCCTGCTGACGCGCCTGAGAAAACTTCGATTGAAACGTCGTGCATCGGAACGGCTTCGCCATTCTGCTTGGCGGCGTACCAAGCATCAAGCGCTTCGATGAGGAAATCCAGCATCCCGGCCGTATAAGCACCAGCTGAGACAGCGCCAGCCATGTTGATCCCAATTCGAAAGGTCGACAAAGGAATTTCCGTGAGTGCGATACGAGCTAAATTTCAGAAACTTGGTACGGCTACAAGGATGCGAAGTGAGATGCCTTAAAGTTTACAAAACCAGGCTAAGCCGAAACGTTTGCCTTGGCGCGGAAGGTTTTGAGGAACCACACGGTATCTTGAGGACATCTTCGCGATGCTGGCTGTTGAAGTTGTACGCTCATGGCAGATCGTCAAGATTAGTCCAGTCGCTAGCGGGCGACGAGGCCGTACACCCCCCACTCGCCTTGCAGACGTAAAACTGCGTGATGGGATGGATTTCCCATATCGTAGAGCGCCAGCAATTGGATGCCGCATTAGAGAAGTGGCAGTCGTCGTTTTTGTTGAAGTGAATGTTATCCACCATCAATTGCCCTACAACCTTGACTTGCTGCCCCTGAAGCGCACTCACGCGACTAAATGTCCAATTGGGGTGACGCGTGAAGGGCGTCATTTCCGCAACGACGCTCTTTTGTTCTAGAGTGGTGAACGCAGCGTCTCCCGGTTTGGGATGGTTCGAGCGAGCCTTTGCGGCAAGAGCGGAATCGAAGCCGAGGCCGAGATGGTAATCAAAGGCATTGGCAGCCGCAATCCTGCAATTGCAGGTTTCACTCTTGGGGGAGGGCACACTGGGGGTGGCCTTGCTGGTATCTTCCGCGAAGTAGAGGTACGCGATCACCGTGTGGATGTTGCCTTCGCCGAGATCGGCGAACTTGGTAGCGAATGTGGGGTGATTTGTACCGTTGAGGGTGGCGGGAAGCTGGGCTTCGAGCTTCGGAAAATCGGATTCAACAAGATCTTTGGTGGAGGCCAGAGCTGCGCCGGGATCCTGGTCTTTCAGGAAATCCAGGTAGGCATCATAGTGGGGAGCGGTTTTGGCCTTCGAGCAACCATCCGGAAAACTGTCACGGCACTTTTGCAGAGTCATGGTTCCGGTCTTAGGACAGCTTGCCGGATGCTGGCTGGCGGCCTTGCTCGCAAGGTCGTGGGCGCGATCCTGAGACGCTAAGTAAGTTGAGATGCCGATTGCTAGATAGGTAACACAGACGAGCCTGGTAAGTCCGTGCATAATTCCTCCTGAAATGGAATTTGTCTTTGTCGACTCCCAGAAAGAACGGCAGCTATTGTACATCGCTTCTGTCCCCAACAGGATGTCCCGACATGCCTACGGCGGCTGAGAAACTGGGGCGCTTCGTCGCACTCAAGTTCCTCCCCGACGATGTAGCTCACGATCCTCAGGCTCTTGGCCGATTCCAGCGCGAAGCAAAGTCGCGAATCCGCGTTCTTAGGGTGGTACATTCTCCGGAACTGGTCTGCCGGGCCGCAAGAGCATGGTGCCTTACAGTATCCAGTGGCTGATGCGGCTGAAACCCGCGTGTTTCCGCCAAGACCTGCTCACACTGTTCGAGCTACTGCAACAGAAGAAGATCAAGCCGCTGATCGCAGAACGATTGCCTCTCTGCCAAGCGCGGCACGCACATGAATTACTGGGAAGCGGAGGCGTGATCGGTAAGATCGTGCTGATACCGAACGGGTAGCAGAAGCGTTTGAGTCTGCCTACTGCTCTTGCTTTGCCTTAGAGGGCTTTTTCGTGCTCCTTCTTCTGCCCCACAAGTGGGCTCCCCTGATGGGTGGCATTCTCTCCATGGACGCTATCGCTGGAGTTCACGCGGAATGAAACCCTGCGAGTGCCTGAAGGAGCTTCATCACGTCACCTGCATCGTTGTAAGGAGCAAGGGATACTCGGATCCGTTCGCCGCGCGCCGAACATATAATCCTCTGGTCGCGGAGTTTCTCCACGGTTTCCCGTGCGCTCTGTCGGCTGTGTGCGAGCGAGATGATGTGAGGAGATGCGGGCACACCATGAACGTCATGAAACGGTTCCCAGCCATACTCGCGAGCGCCATCAACGAGCATCGCGGCCAATTGACGTGCATGTGCTTCAATTCGGTTTTCCCCCAGGGACAACAGCTGTTCGATAGAAATAGTAAGACCCGCAATCGAGACATAAGACATGGTGGACTGCGTGAAGCGCCGAGCATCGGACGCGAAGGAAAGTGATTTGGCGTCGAAGTCAAAAGGATCCGAGGCACCCATCCAGCCTGGCAAAATCGGAAGCTGTTTCAGTAAGGACTCAGACACGGCTGCCAAACCGACGCCCCCGTGTCCGCCCAGCCACTTGTAACCACTGGTAACGACCGCGTCAGCTTCGAGCGTCGAGGTATCCACCCGCATTGCACCGGCCGCTTGGGTCGCGTCAACGATCAGGAATGCGCCCACCTTCTGAGCACTTCTGACCAGGCGACGAACGTCCACGAGGGTGCCGGTAGAGTACTGCACGCTGCTAACAGCTATGACACCGGTAGTTTCGTCTATGGCGTCAATGATCGCGTCTGTCAGATCACGATTAGGAAGGTCATCGACAAAGCGAACACGGATTTTCTCAAAATAGGACTGGCGAACCCAGGGGCGAGTAATTGCGGGAAAGTCGGAGGATACTGCGAGAATTGTGGCATTGGGTTTGAGACGAAATAGCAAAGGAAATTGTCCCAGCAGTTCGCTTGCACCCGCAAGAATGGCGATGCGTGCTGGATCGCTATGAAACAATCTGCCGGCAACTCCCCTAAGGGCATGCCCGTAGTTGATCTCCTCGCTGTCCGACATATAGAGATTGCCATGCCTCGCCACATTCTCAAGGAAGCTGTGCATCGCAGCGACTGCTGGCTGGCCGATCAGTCCCAACGATGCTTGATTCAGATACACACTGTCGCGGAGGCATGGATAGTGAGAACGATCCAATAGAGATGAAGTCATTGTCGAATGTAGCTTCCTCCAAATAGCGAGCAAATCTCAACTTGCGGATCGCCCACAACCCTCCAAGAACACCCAGTTCGGAGACGCCACCTCCGTCAGCCAGAGAGATGTTGACGATCGATGAAATCAAGCTTGTGTTCAATCGCCGAGGTGCACGGAGCTGTCAAGTGCGCATGAGCTGGTTGAATTCCGACGTTGTCACGCACCGGTCCAGAAAAGCGAACTGGCCTGTGTCGCGCACGTGGCGTGCGGCATCCAAGAAACCGGTCATTGCCGCGCGATAGAGCGAGGTTGCAAGACTGATACGCTTGACACCGACCGCGCCGAGTTCATCGACCGAAAATGATTTACCTTTTATCCCCGCCATGAAATTGAACGGTTTCGACAGCGCTCCACAGACTGCGCGCACGGTGTCAAGATCAGGGAGGCCGGGAGCGAACAGCACATCCGCTCCAACCTCTTCGAAGGCTTTAAGGCGACCAATGGTTTCACCCAGGTCTGGATTAGCGTAGGCGAAATTGTGCGCTCGCGCGGTCAGCGTGAATGGGAAAGGGAGGGCACGGGCAGCCGCTGCGGCCGCAGCAATGCGTTCGACCGCCAAGCCGAGATCATAAAGTGGCCGATCGGGGTTGCCAGTCGCATCCTCGATCGTGCATCCAACGAGCCCCACGTTGGCCGCACGCTGGATCGTCTCAACCACGACTTCCGGTGAATCGCCAAATCCCTTTTCCAAATCTGCTGAGACGGGCAAATCCGTGGCCTCGACAATCATGCGTGCGTGCGCCAGCGCCTCATCGCGCGTCAATTCGTGATCTTTACGACCCAGAGCACAGGCCGATGCCGCGCTCGATGTAGCCAAGGCTCTGAATCCAAGCCCGGCAAGGATCTGGGCAGAACCAATATCCCACGGATTCGGTATCACGAAAGCCCCCGGGCCGTTGTGAAGCGCACGAAAACGCATTGCTTTTTCGTTCTGGGTCACGCTCATGAGGAGTCCTACGTCAGATTGCTCCGATTGTATGTCTGCCGCACGAGGATACGGTGAAAAGCCCCAAGGGTGCTAGTCCCCGCCATCCTTGACTGTGACTGGGTCACGGCAATTCGGAAGTAACAACGTAGAGAAGGTGTGCCGCAGACTGTGCCGTACGCTTCGAGCCGATGTGCTGTGCTCCGCAAGAAGTCCATACGCACATAACAAGGTGCAACTTTCGCGAGTGACGCTGACGTACACTGTCACCTTCCAGCCGCAACCTGAAAGTTTCGTCGCCAACCGTTCATGCGCAGGACCGCACAGCTTCTCCGATCACTGCTTTCTATCTCTTATTACAGTCGGCGAAGGCATTCAGTTTCTGTGGCTGGCAGTCTCGTCACGAGCGGAATTGAGTGCCGAGCTGCTGTTCCTGCGCAAACAGTTGGCGTTCTACCGGGAACACCAGGTTCCGCCACGCAAGCTCACCGACGCAGCGCGCTTCTCCTTGGTGCTATGGTCTCACCTATTCAACTGGAGAGCGGCACTGATGATTGTTAAGCCGGGGACCCTCATCGGCTGGCATCGCAAAGGATTCAAGCTGTTTTGGCGGCGGAAGTCGCGATTGGGAAGACCGCGGATTCCGGAAGTTCTTCGCCAGTTGATGGTGCGCATGGTGCGGTAGAACCCGACTTGGGGCGAGGAGCGCATCGCAGCCGAACTTTCGCTAAAGCTCGGGATCTTGGTTTCGCCGCGAACGGTGCGGGCGTACTGGCTGGAAGATAGGGATCCGCGAGGCGGTAGGAGAACATCCTCGCAGCACTGGCGGACGTTTGTTCGCAATCACGCTAAGGTCATCGTGGCCAGTGGTTTTTTGGTGGCGATCACGGCCAGATTCCGCGTGCTGTATGTGTTCGTGCTGATGGAAGTGGGAAGTCGCCGCATTCTGCAGTGCAATGTTACGGCCCATCCGACTGCAGTTTGGACCTTGCAGCAGTTTCGAGAAGCCATCCCGAGCGATCACATCTACCGATTCCTGATTCATGATCGGGATTCGATCTTTTCGGCAGAAGTTGACGATGAGTTGGGGGCATTTGGGCTGAAAAGTATACGAACCCCCATACAGGCGCCGAAGGCCAACGTCTATTGTGAACGGCTGATGGGAACGATCCGCCGGGAATGCCTGGATTACGTGATCCCGCTGAGCGAGAAGCATCTGCGGACGATCATGCGGGAGTGGGTTACCCACTACAATCAGGGACGACCTCACGCGAGCTTGGGACCCCGGCTCCCGGATTCGGGCAGTAGGCCGCGGCCGCGCGAAAATCCATCGGCATGAGTTGCCAGCCGGTTGCCGGATAAGAGCGCGAGATGTTCTCGGCGGGCTGCACCATGAATATTGGCTCTAAGAAATTGCTGCGTGAGGTCGCATCGACTTTCTGCGGAGCACAAGAATACTGATTCGCCACGATAGCCTCCTGTGTTACAAGCCTACGTTGGTAGGCCGTTATATGCCTGAGCTAGCGGAATGATCGCTTTCAGCAGATCTTCGGCGGGCACTGCTACGCCTATACGGAACGGGAGGCGATTGTCCTCAACAACGGGAGTCAGCATGAGTCGTGTTTCAACCCTGTTACCGAGAAAATACATACCCAATGCTGAGATCCGCATCGTGCTGAAGTCAATTGCTCCGCTGGCTGCGCACCTGGCTG
>Ga0207693_10003877_pt1 | contig 12743 bp, 7 predicted proteins | sample LARL81metaG_FD_184347 | JGI IMG/M metagenome (GOLD analysis project Ga0207693, IMG submission 184347) | Corn, switchgrass and miscanthus rhizosphere microbial communities from Kellogg Biological Station, Michigan, USA - LAR L8-1 metaG... | ecosystem: Host-associated > Plants > Roots >...
AGTGCGGACTGGCTGCTGCAGTGGAACGGGTGGTTTGTGGTTAACGCTCAGTCAGTTAAGAGCATCTGATTCTCAAGATCATGAAGTTTGGAACTCAAATACGGCTCGCCTCACGAACCCTGATTGCGCTAGGCGTTTGCGCTCTTACTTGTTTCGCAAGTGAAGTTGCCGTATTGAAAAATGGCTTCTCCATCAAGCACGAGCGCCGTCAAGTTGTTGGAGATGTGACTCGTCTTTACGTTAGCGCCGATAGCACTAGTTTTGTCGATGTTCCTACTGCGGAGATTGAACATTTCGAAGCTGCACCGCAAGACGCGGTATCCGGCTCTCGGCTTCCGGCTTCCGGAACCCTATCGAAGATGCAGAGCTTCCCTGGCCGTCCTCAAGCCGATCTCAATCAGGTCGTGAACGATGCCAGCGGTCGATATCGCCTTGATCCAGATCTTGTGAACGCAGTCATCAAGGCCGAAAGTGACTTCAAGGTTCATGCCGTATCACCAAAAGGCGCGCAGGGATTGATGCAGCTGATGCCGGGGACAGCCTCGCAATTAGGAGTATCAAATGCCTTCGATCCTCAGGCCAATGTCGAAGGCGGCACAAAGTATCTGCGGGAGCTTCTTGAGAAATACAATTTTGACTTGATCAAAGCTCTTGCCGCGTACAACGCCGGACCACAAAGGGTGCAGCAGTTTGGAGGCGTGCCCCCGTACTATGAAACGCGATCGTACGTCGCCCGCGTGGTGCGGGATTTCAACAAGAAGAAGGTCGCGCAAGAAAAGATGGCCAAGTCTTCTGCACAACTCGTGAAGACCAACTCTAAGCCCACATCATCTGGTCAGTAGTAAGTCAGGGATCTCTTCGTCGAGCTAGAAGATTGAAACGTTCCGTCCGAACCTCGCCTATACTCGACAGTCCTCTCCGTCCAGTTTCCGTGTTCGTCGTACTGGTAGGAATATCGGGTCTCGTTGCACGAGGACTCATCAGGAGCAGTTGGGCCTTCTTCAGTTGGCCGAGCACTTCGCGTTATCTCGCAATCAGGATCGCCACGCTCGTTATATGTGATTTCAATCTCTTCTTGATGATTGAATATCCTTCTGCTCGCATGCACGACCCGGCCATCAGAATCGTACTGGTACGCAACCGAGTAGATCGAATTCTGCCCTCCCATCAGTTGGCTGAGCTGGGCTGTTAAGCCCTGCTGCAATTGCTCGGTAGACAGGCCAGACTCATTCTTCAGCTTTGCGAGCGCGTCTGGAGGAAACATCGCAACTAAATTCTCCTGAACCTGCTTTTCTTCGGTGATGCGACCTTGAAGGTCATAGGTGCGGAAAGCACGAGTCGCGATTGCTCCACTCGCGTCACGTATCTGTGCTTCCTTCGGTCTGTCATTGTCGTCGAAGATAGTGGTCGCCGTGCCACCGCCAGGTAGATTCGGCGGCATTTGTGCAACTTCGAATGGAGAACCAGCAGTTGCTCTATCTCCTCGGTAATCAGAGGCTAGCGATGTCACAATCTGTGTCTTTCTTCCATGCTCATCATAGTGAAAGACCACCGGGGTTTGCTCCCGGCCAGAGCTGGTGATCTTTTGCAACTTGCCCTCTAGATCGTATGAGTAGATCGTTTCGGTCTGCGCCTTGCCTTCGGTTCCGTAAACAGTCTTTAGCAATTGACCTGAAGTGTCGTATTGGTTGCGGCTTATCCATTGTGACCCGTCGGAATTCCCGTGGACCGTGCTTAGCTCGTGGCCTTCCGGGTCGTATGTCCTTGTAAACCGATACCGGATTTCCGACGACCTTTCCGGAACATCCGGTACAGGCGGCAGTGTGTTCTCTTCGATGCAGGATTTTACTGGGCCGCGCAGGCCCGCTTGTGCGCGATCTGACATACTTTCTTTCTCCTGTTGCGATTGAACTGTGGGCAAATGAGACGGGCAGCAATAGAAGAAAAAACGCGGAAATAATTCCGAGCTTCTGCACGGCAATATTTCAGGATGATTCCCGCTCAATGTCAATAAACATCTTGTTTGACCCTTATCGCTGAGTCATTTACCTTGGGTGGTGCCGTTTCCCTGCTCCGCGCATTAGGGTGCGGTGCGGAGATTTCCCCCTATTCATGGATAGAAAACGCATTCTGGCCAGCGTCGTTGTATTCCTTATCCTGGCCATTCTTGTTTATCTTCAGTACCGTCATTGGCGAACCTTCGATTGGAGCACCTTCTGGAGCCAGACGCACCGTATCAGTAAGTGGCATGTCGTACACGGAATTCTGCTCATCTATGCAGCGTACATAGTCAGGGCAATCCGCTGGAAGATTTTCATGCGTCCAGTGCGCCCAAAAACAAGCGTCACGGAACTCGTATCCCCAACTTTGGTTGGATTTACCGGACTTGCCCTCCTCGGCCGCGCTGGAGAATTCATCAGACCGTATCTCATCGCACGCCGCACAGATCTTCCCTTCTCATCGCAGCTGGCGGTCTGGGCCGTGGAGCGCATTTTCGACATTGGAGCGTTCGCGGTATTAATGGCACTGGCTATCTTCCTTCCGAGCGCGCTGCAATCTATTCCCCATCCCGAGTACTACCAGCGTTTTCGTGAGGCCGGATTCATTCTGATTGCTGTCGTCGCTGGTACAGCGGTGGCGGCCGCAATCGTAGGTCGAAAGGGCGAAGCGGCTGCGAAATGGGTAGAGTCGCGATTCTCGCACCTGTCCTCGAACTTAGGGCACAAGCTGGCGGAAAGAGTACGCGAGTTCGGCCTGGGGCTGAATACGATTCACGGGCCGGTTTCGTTTTTCTGGCTAACTGTCGTCTCTGTGGGAATGTGGTACATGATTGCGCTGGCCTATCACGAGGTCACGCACGCCTATGGCGATGCTGCGCTCGAGATTCCGGTCTCGCAACTGCTGATTCTGATCTTCGCCAGCATGCTGGGATCGATGTTGCAGTTGCCCGCTGTTGGTGGCGGATCGCAAATGGCAACTATCGCGACGCTCTCCAGCGTCTTTGACGTCCCTCCGGAAATGGCGGCGAGCTGCGGAATCCTGCTCTGGCTGGTGACATTCTTCGCTGTGGTGCCAACTGGTCTGCTGCTTGCGCACCACGAGAGGCTCTCCCTGCGGAAGCTTTCGGTCGAAAGCCATCACCGGGAAGAAGAATCCCAACCCGGGCCACCCGTCACCTAGAAGGTCGGAAAAGCCTACTGTCCCAGCAATCCGTAGATGTCCAGCTCGTTTTGAGTTCCGACAAATACCTTCCCATCGGCGATCGTTGGAACGGTGAATTTCAAAGCCAATCCAGCCGTATCGCGCGAACCTGCCTGGGTGCTGTCGTAAAGTACTGTTCCGATATTTTTCGCATCGTACGCCCGCAAAATAGCCGGGCCGCTTGTGGCACCGCTAAAGTTCGAGTTGTCGATTTCCCACGCGATCGCGTTGTTTGAGCCATTGGAGGAGATCGAGATGGTCGTGCCATGTGCCGTAGAAACGGGTTTGCCGGCCTGGATCGGCTGCGTCGACATCAACCCGTTCGACCAGCTGAATACGCGCAATACATCTCCCTCACAATGCAAGTACAAGTTGTCGTTCCAAAATGCTGGCGTGGAGAAGATATTGTCGAACTGCTTGATGCCAGTCTGAACAGTCTGAATCACATTGTTGGTGAATGCCGAGAATGAACCCATATCGTCGCGATTGACGACGAATACCTTGCCGTCTTTGCCGCCTCCAATTACTTCATGCGGAGTAGACGAAGGATTGTCCGGCATCAGTACGAGTGAGCCACTGCCCAAGTCCGCATCGTTGAGTGCAAGATAAGAAGCGTCGTCAGGCTGGAAAAAGTCTTGTAGCGAAAGATTGTCTCCCGTCAGGCGCAGGAAGGAATCGTTATAGCCACTTGGTGGATCGTCCTGATCGACACCAGTCATGATGTAGACCTTGCCCGTCATTTCGTCGACCGCCGGCGCGCCACCGCCATTCCAAAGGCCTCCGCCCGCCCCATCAGGCGTGTCATTCAGGATCCCCTTCTGTTTCAACGAGGTTTTGTTGTAGGCGAAAAGCCATCCGTGATTGCAGTGACCGAAACCGATATAGATCTCGTTGGTCACCGGGTTCAGCGCCAGGCCGTTCCTCTGATAGCAACCGGCTTCCAGTTGGATCTTGCCGTTGTAGTTGTCCCAACCACTACCCTGGACTGATCCGGTCACCTGCACCGGACCGCCGAACTTTTCCGCTCCAGTGCTGATATCCAGAGCATGGAGCCAGAACGGGCCCGAAGTCGTGGTGGCAACTACATACATCGTGTTCGTTGTAATATCGATCACCGGCGTGCTGGTTATTCCAAGCTCTGGCGATATGCCTTCCTCATCATTCCTCGGGGAGGCCGGTCCAAGATTTGTAGACCACAAAGGTGAAGTCTGTGTGCCATCAGCATCGAATGCGTATACCGTGTTGTTCTCTGTCGCGACGAACACCACGTTGAACTTGCTGCCGTTGACACTCAACTTCGGGATGAAGAGCGGTTGAGCGTAAATCTGCCCGTCGACGGAATAAGCGCGCAGCTTGCCGAACTGTGATGAATTCACGACGGAAGGCAGGAGCGTTGTTTCTTGTGTAAATGCTCCATCGCGGGAGCTGTCATTGTGGAACGTCAGTACTGCGCCGGGAGCGGAGTTAACCACCGTTATCCCCGCAATAGCACTCACCTCAGGATCCGCATTTGGACTCACAGTAATAGTGTGAAGACCGGTGGTCGAAGGCGCGGTATAGAGCCCCGTCGAGCTGATCGTGCCTACAGAGCTGTTTCCGCCGGAGGTGCCGTCTACGGACCATGCAAGAACCGGGTTCGAAAGCCCCTGTACGGAGGCTGTGAACTGCTGTGTGCCACTCGGGCCGACCGTTACACTGCCTGGAGAGAGAACCAGACTAAATACCGTAACTGCAGAACTCGCGCTGGCCGACGTGGACGCAATGACTACTCCGACGTTGTGTGTTCCGGCCTGTGCAGGCGCCGTATAGAGTCCCTGGTCACTTATGGTGCCAACACTCGAATTGCCACCGCCGACCCCGTCCACAGACCAGACCAATGAAGGGTTTGTTGCATTCTGTACGGTCGCCGTGAACTGCTGCGTCAAACCGACACCCAACGTCGAGGTTCCAGGAGTTATCGATACCGACGGAGGGGGCGGCGGCGGACTTTGCACACTGACCTGCGCACTCGCGCTCTTGGTCGAATCAGCCATGCTTGTCGCAGTGACGGTGTGAGCTCCTGCCTCGTTTGGTGCAGTATAAAGGCCGGCAGCACTGACTATGCCGACTGACGAGTTTCCCCCCGCCTTGTTGTCAACCGCCCAGCTCACCGCCGTGTTAGCGGTGCCGTTCACGGTAGCTTTGAACTGAGCCGTCGCGTCCGTTTGTAAGGTCACCGAGGATTTGTTCAGGCTCACCGTTACTGGAGGTGGTGGCGGCGTTGTGTTCGACGTGGACTGGTTCCCGCATCCCGTCATCAGAGAGACGAATCCGAACGCGAGCAGAAGCTTGCTGCTGTAAGAAGACTCTGTGGGGGTCATACTAGCGCAGGAATAGATGTACGTTAGTTCTCTGAGGTTGTTGTAGTCGCCCGTCTACTGAAGAGTTTCATTTGCAGAATCTACATACCAAGTACAGGAAACACCTGACGTTGAAAATTGAAGGCCCGATGGACTCCTGGGACCGTCGAACGAAGAGGGCACCCTTAATCATCACAGCTAGATGTGAAAAACTCTTCATCTTGACAATGATGGGCCCTCAGAACACAATTTCACCGCATTCTATACAACGTCCCTGATTGCGTTCCCCCAAACGCGAAAGTTCAGGGCGTTCGGTCATTCGTCAAACCAGCTTCGCATAAAAGAGAATTCCGCTAATCCCAGAACGGAGATCTCTCCGTAGGGCTCCGCGAAGTTGCGGCTATTTCACGACTGAGTTTGTGCCAGAAAGGATAAGGAATTGAAGAGGACACTCATGCAGTCTCAGCGCCCGTCAAGAAAATGGCTCCCTGCTGTTGTGCTCATCGCCTTCGCAGTTCTGACCGCCAATGCTTTGGGAAGCAACGGCCGCGAATTCTCAGGATATTTCGATGTGAGCCACGTACAAGAACAAGGTGATCTCGTACAGGTAACCCTCCATCTCAAGCTCTTCAATCATGGCGACTCCGATGCCCGGAGCGTGATCGTGGCGCTCATCGATTCTTCACCTACCATGGCGGTGCGCGGCAACTTTCAGCCCGTGAAGATGTGGAAGAGCGGCCGCTTCATCGAGATAAGTCAGCAATTCAGGGTGACGCAGCGCGAGTTCAACGAATGGATGACGACGCCGGTACAGCCCAATCTTCTGGTCTTCTTCCGAGACCCGACAGGAAAAACTCTACAGAGAGGCGTACAGGTTAGCCGTCGCCCGTTGGTTCGCGTAGAGCCGGAAAACTAAGACCGATCCCTGACCTGACGTCTGGCCAAATGAACAACATCCATCAGGAGAAAAGAATCATGCGTCGCTTCGTCCTATCGCTGAGTGTGCTGCTGACACTCGCACTGATCAGTCTTCCAGTGCTTTCGCAGGATGTAATTTCGACGGCAATTGGCGGGGGCCCGAACAATATTCCCGCGCTTGATGCGAACCTCTATAACCCCGTCGGCATCGCGGTCGATTCCGCAGGAAACGTCTACATCGCTTCTTTCTATCAGCACCGCGTTTTTAAGGTGAACAGTGCGGGAAAGATCCTGGTCGTGGCGGGGAGTGGCGCGCAAGGCTTTAGTGGAGACGGCGTCGCGGGAGGCGCAGCCGCTGCATCCCTGTGGCATCCTTACGCCGTAGCCCTGGATCCTAGCGGCAACATTTACATTGACGATCAATACAACTGCGTAATCCGCAAAGTCGATAGCACCAATACCATCACAACCATCGCAGGCACTCCGCAATCGTGTGGATATTCGGGCGACGGCGGTAAGGCCATCTCGGCCCAACTCAACTTCCCTGCAGGAGTGGTTGTCGATGGCTCGGGTAACCTCTTCATTGGCGATAACAATAACTGCGTTGTGAGAAGGGTAGCCCTTTCGTCGAACACGATCACCACCTATGCCGGGAACCACTCTTGCGGATATAGCGGCGACGGCGGATCAGCTACCGTTGCTCAGCTTAGCGTCACGACCGGAGTCGCGCTCGACGGTAGTGGCAACCTGTTCCTCGCCGACTCCGGAAACTGCGTGATTCGCGAGGTCGTCCGTTCGACTCAAAAGATCAACACTGTTGCGGGCAATCACACCTGCGGCTACAGCGGCGACGGCAATTCAGCGATCAACGCAGAAATGAATCAGGTCTTCGGGCTTGCTGTGAACGGAACCACCGTGACGTTTCCCGATTACTACAACCAGCGCATCCGCCAGTTCACCGTAGGAGGAAATATCACCACGGTTGTTGGAAACGGTGTTGGCTGCTCTGGAACTTGCGGCGAGGGTGGTTCGGCACTTAATGCACAGGTATACAACCCGGTAGGCATTGCCTCGACCAGCGCTGCCACGTTTTATGTGGCCAACAACAACAATTACGTGATCGATTCTTTCACCGTTGGGGGAAACCTGAACCTCTTTGCCGGCAATCACTCATACATCAACGAGACCCTCATCACCGGCGCCCCGGCCAACGGAGTGATTCTCTACTATCCCTTCCAACTGGCAGATGATGCTTCGGGCAACGTCTATATCGCCGACAGCCAGAATCACATGGTTCGAGAAGACGTGAAGTCCACTGGCCTGGTGAACTTCGTCGCCGGCAATGGAACGTATGGATACCTCGGCGATGGCGGGCAGGCAACGAGCGCCGAACTCACGAATCCCCTCGGCGTGGCCAAAGACACCAACGGAAACGTCTATGTTGCGGATACGAACAACTGTCTCGTGCGCAAAGTAAATACGGCGGGCGTCATCAGCACCGTGGCCGGCCTGGTAGTTGGCGGAATCAGCCCCCGATGCGGGTTTACAGGCGATGGCGGCGCGGCTAGCAGCGCGGAACTCTACTCTCCCTACGGAGTCGCAATCGACAGCAAGAACAACCTCTACATTGCTGATACCGGCAACCATGCGATAAGGAAAGTTACGACCACCGGAGTCATCTCCACCATCGCAGGCATTGGCGGCCAGCCAGGTTATTCCGGAGACGGCGGCCCCTCGACCAATGCCCTGCTTTCCAGCCCACAAGCCGTAGCAGTCGACGTCGCGGGCAATGTATTCATTGCCGACTACGGTAATTGCCGCATTCGAGAAGTTAGCGCCATCACAGGACTTATTGATACAGTCGCCGGAACAGGAAATTGTCTTTTCACTGGAGACGGTCCTGCCATCAGCGAAGGCATTGGCTACCCTCAGGGCCTGGCAATCGATGTCAATGGGAACCTCTTCATCTCCGACTATAACCAGAGAGTCCGATGGGTAAGTCCCAACGGCATAATGACTACCATTGCTGGAACCGGACAAGGCGGCTATCAGGGCGATGGGGGGGCCGCGACCTCAGCACAACTTTACGAACCCACCGGAGTCGCTCTGGATGCTTCGGGCAACCTCCTGGTTTCGGATTACAACAACCTGCGGGTTCGAGGCATTACGGCATTCCCGGCAATTAGCACCAATGCCTCAAACCTCTTTTATGGACTCACTAACGTGGGGAGCACAAGCGCTCCGCAAGTATTGACCATCAGTGCTCTGGGCAGCGCTCAGATTACGAGCATCGCGACGAGCGCTAACTATAGCGAAGCCGACAATTGCCCCTCGAGCCTCACCAACGCGCAAACTTGCAAGATGTATGTTTACTTCGCTCCGACGAGTTCCGGAAGCATCCCCGGCACCCTGACCATCAATTCGAACGGCTTTTTCAATCCTGTCGATACCGTCTACTTAACGGGACTGGGCAGCGCGATCAAGTTGAGCGGCGGACCACTGAACTTCGGCAACGTACTGGTGAAGACTACGAGCGCAGCGCAAACCGCAACTGTCACCAACGCGGGGACAAGCGCTGTCACCATGGGAACCATCAGCATTACCGAGACAACGGACTATAAGATTTCGTCCAACACCTGCCCGGCTTCGGGAAACACTCTAGCCGGCGGGGCAAGTTGTACGATCAGCGTAACCTTCACACCGCTGACAACTGGAGTGAAGCGAGGCGCGATCGTCATCAATGACAGTGATCCATCCTCACCCCAACTTGTCGGATTTACCGGGACGGGCACCAGTAAGGTGACGCTCAGCCCCACCACGATCCAATTTGCCACAACGCCTGTGGGCGTAACCAGTGCTGCGACGAAGATCACACTGACTAACAACACGGGTACTTCACTCACGTTGGGCAATCCGTCAATCACTATTACCGGACCGTTCGCAGCCGCCACCAGCACAACCTGTACTAACGGCCTCGTAATTGCCAATGCGGGCACCTGCATCATCAATGCGGTGTTTAAGCCGACGAAGGTTGGATTTGCTACGGGCGCCATAAGCGTGAATGACAACGATGTCACCAGCCCGCAGACAGTTGCAGTGTTGGGGAATGGCACCGGAATCAAATTCACGCCACCTTCGGTCAATTTCGGAACTGTCACCAAGGGACAACAGGTTTCCTCGCAGGTGACTATCACCAATGTAGGAACCACCAACATTTCATTCCTGGGAGGAGAGTTCACGGGCACGAACAGTATCGACTTTGCTGATAACTACAATACTTCTCCGCCTTGTGGGAACGGCTCGAGCAACCCACTCAAACCAAAAAGTACTTGCATCATCACTGTCTACTTCACGCCCAGCACGGCCGCGACAGAGAGCGCCGTGTACAAGTTGTTCGACAATAGTGTTGGCAGCCCTCAATCGCTGCCGGTTACGGGTAAAGGACAGTAGTGCATCGTTCTCTGGAGAGGCCGCCGGAATGAAATCCCGGCGGCCATTTGTCGCGAGGAACTGAACCGCGTACTGCTTCATTGACCCCCGCTCTAACACGTGGGACACTTTCAATGCTGTTTATGGTCAGTCGTCGAATTATGCGTACCAATCATTTATTCTGCTTGGCACTGGCCTTATTGGCCACTAGCGCTGCGCTCTTCGGCCAAACATCACGCTTTGACCCATATAACTTTCCAGGAAACACGACCAGCAATATTGCTGGTTATAAGTCAAGCGGTGGTACCCAGCTCTTCGTTAATGTGTTTGCGGAATCCACGAGGACCCGCCTTGATCGGCAAGCTCTGGTAAAGCTAATCAACCAGACCCTTCAAAGCGTGAGTTGGCAAACGACCGCCGACAAGTCCCAAGCCGGTTTCGGTGAAGTTCCTTTCGGACACTACGACATCGAAGTCAGTGCGGTTGGCTATCTCACCTCCCATAAGGAGGTTCAGGTCGTGACGGCGACCGTGCCGGTCACGGTGGACGTCATCTTGCAGAAAGATCCCGCTGCGGTAAACTTGGACGTTTCCGCTGAAACACTTTCTCCCAAAGCGCGGAAGGAAACAAAGCATGCCATTTCCGACTTGAAGTCCGGGAAATGGAGTGATGCAACCAAACATCTGGACAGCGCGTATCGGCTGTCACCTTCGAGTTCAGATCTCAACTTCCTCATGGGGTACGCGTATTACCAGAGGAAACAATATGACCAGGCGATGAGTTACCTCGGAACCGCCGGAAACGCTCAAGCACTCACACTTCTTGGACGGATAAGTATTCAGCAGGAGGATTACGGCAGGGCAATCTCTAACCTCGAAAAAGCAATTGTTGTGGATTCCGATTCTTGGGTGGCTCACGACCTGCTAGCCACTTCCTATCTCAAGGAGCGACTGTACGAAAAGGCGCGCGACGAAGCACAAGTCGCGCTCGCAAAGTCCAACGGAAAAGCACCCGCATCCCAATTGGTCTTGGGCCAGGCTCTGATCAACCTGGGACAGAGACAAGAAGGCATCAAGGCCCTTCAAGAATTTGTCACGAACTCGCCGACGAGTCCCAATACGGCGCAGGTGAAGACGCTGATTGCGCAGCTTGAAATGCCCGCCCCACTGAACAGTGCGGCCGACCAGCCTATGCCCGCGTCCTTGCCAATAACCGGCGTTGACCCGATGCTCGCCGCTGCCGAGCCAACTTTCTCCGTCAAGCCTTGGCAACCCCCCTCAATCGACGCGAACAGGCCTTCGGTCGCATCGGGAGTGGCTTGTCCCGTTGACAATGTCGTGCAGATGACGAGTGCCCGTGTTCAGGAATTTGTCGGTGATATTTCGCGGATCGCTGCCATTGAACATCTCCTGCACGAGCAACTCGACGAGATTGGCGATCCGATCACCAAGGAGACGCGCACCTTCAACTACGTGGCTTCCGTCACCGAGCCGACACCCGGCTTTGTGGCAGTGGACGAATACCGGCAGGACAATCTTGGCCTTGCCGACTTCCCTGACCACATTGCCAGCAGCGGTTTTGCGACTCTGGCACTTGTGTTCCATCCTTCACTCCGCAACAACTTCGAGATGACGTGTGAAGGCCTTGGCGAGTGGCACGGACAACCGAGGTGGATGGTTCATTTCCGCCAGCGCGACGATCGTCCAGCGAGAATTCACGATTATAAGGTGGGTGGCTCGGTCTATTCGCTCAAGTTGAAGGGGCGCGCGTGGATTACCCCCGACAGATTTCAAATTGTGCGCATCGAGTCGGAATTAGTGAGTCCTGTCCCCGAGATCCGCCTTGCAGGGGAACACCAGGTTGTCGAGTACGGGCCGGTTCCTTTCGGCAACAAGAACCTTGAACTGTGGCTGCCGAAGAGCGCGGAAATCTATCTCGATTTCCGCCGTCATCGCTACTACCGGAAGCACAGCTTCGATCACTACATGCTCTTCTCTGTCGATGCACAAGAGCACCGGAAAGAGCCACCCGCTCCGTCGCCGCTCCCCCAGTAAGTTTCTGAGGAAGGAAGTTCGCCACAAGTTGCAAATTCTTGCGCAGGCAAAATTGTATCTAGCGCTTTCATAAAACAACTATGAAAAGTTAGCGTTGGGACTTGAATCTTCCGACACGCGCCATTAAGCTTATTTCCTCCCCTAATTACACGGGTCGAGTACATGATCCTCCCAGCCGGTCCACAGGGTTCCCATTTGAGCTTTTTGTCGCTGATTTCGATCGGTCATTTCCACCCCACGACGGTCATCGATAATCAGTTTCTTACCTCATTGGATATCGGCGTCGACGCGAATTGGGTCATCGAGCGCGTCGGTATTCGGGAAAGACGTACGGTCCTCCCGCTGGACTACATCCGTGAAACCAAAAACAGCGATGCCAGAGCTTCGGCAGAAGCGTCGATGTTCACCGACGCCCAAACAGGTGCAAAGGCCGCTACCCACGCGCTGGATCGCGCCGGACTAAAGGCGAAGGACATTGGCATGGTTATCGCGGGAGGATGCTCTCCGCAGATGACGATTCCTGCCCAGGCATGCCTGACAGCCTCTGAATTGCAGATCGAATGTCCAGCGTTCGACGTAAATTCTGCATGCTCCAGCTTTGCCGCCCAGTTGCATCTTTTGAATGGCATGCGTCCAGAGGCACTGCCGGATTACATCCTCGTCGTGAACGTCGAGAACAATACTCGCACCGTGAACTATAGTGATCGGCGAACTGCGGTTCTCTGGGGCGATTGCACTACCGCCGCCATCGTTTCGCCGCGTGCGCCCGGCCGCGCTCAGATTCAGGCCTCTGTTTTGCACT
>Ga0207693_10003878_pt1 | contig 12740 bp, 11 predicted proteins | sample LARL81metaG_FD_184347 | JGI IMG/M metagenome (GOLD analysis project Ga0207693, IMG submission 184347) | Corn, switchgrass and miscanthus rhizosphere microbial communities from Kellogg Biological Station, Michigan, USA - LAR L8-1 metaG... | ecosystem: Host-associated > Plants > Roots >...
GGAGTTGAATTCCTTGAAGTTGGCGCCCATCAGCTTCATTGCGCGCATCGACGGTGCGTCCTCGGGAGCCATCGGCGCCGAGTGCAACTCACCGACCACTTCCAGCTGGGGTGCGACCACGTTCACGATGACCGCGACGGCCACCCAGAACAAGATGATCGGCACCGCCAGGATGCGGAGCATGTGGGGGAAGACGGGTCTCTTCTGCTCGCCGGTGGTCTCGGCCGTTGTGGTCGCGTGAGTCATGCGGACTTCACCAGGCAGTACGTCTGGGCGTTGACCCCATTGGCTGATTGCTCCTCACGAACAATTCCGTTCACGGTGACACGGCACCCAATCTCGTCGCTGTCGGTCTGTGCCATGAGACTGGCGCTGACCGCCGGCAAAGTCGTCGATAACGTGGTCGACCACGGCAGCGGCACGGTGATCAGATGCACGTTCGCATCCGGGTCGAAATAACTGATCTGGGCGGTGGTCCCTGGCGGGCCCCACACGTCATAGACCAGGATCTTCGGGTTGAACTGGACGATCTCGATGCCCGCACCGGCGTTGGCATTGAGATCCTGGGAAGCGAACATCTTGTGCAAACGCGAAACGACGATAGCCGAGACAGCTAGCACAACCACCAGAACCAACGGGATCCATACCTTCTTCAGCACGCGACCCACCGGAATAGACCTCATCCGATTACCTTCCGCTGATCGACCGGTCGCGTCTCGACTTTCCGTGCCCCGGCCGGATGCGCCGCACCACTGTCTGGCGAGCAGTCGGCATTCGCGACAAGCCGACGGAGGACCGGAAGCGCGACCCGCGCAGAAAGCCACAACGCGCATTCCTCGTCCGACGTCAGCGTCGCCAATAGCGCGGTCAGACGCTCCCGACGGACTCGCTTCCGGTCGTCGAGCAGCGCTTGACCGTGCCCGGTGATGCCGATGAGGGCAGCGCGCCCATCGTCAGGATCAGCGAGCCTGGTCACCAGGCCCAGGCGCTCCAGCCTCTGGATCAGCTGGGTCATCGACGGCTGGCTGACCCCTTCCTTCGCGGCCAGCGCCGTAAGCCGAATGGGTCCTTCACGGCCCACCCTGTTCAACACAAACGCAGCGGACGCGCTCAAATCGGCGCGGTCACTCAGAAACCGCGCGGTCAGGTCCAGTGCCTGATCGAGAAGTTCGCCGACACAGTCGCCGGCGTCTTCATCGGCCGGCCGATTTCCCACACGGTATCTATATCATCCGGCCTATATAGTGGCAATCTGACCCAGGGTTTCTGCACAACACAACAGGCATTTTCACAGCGACGCCTTGTGCCGCCGCGATCCCCGAAGGGGCAGCATGCACATGTCGTGCAGGCGGCCTTGCAGCGATTGTCACGACGCCGCCCAGCTTGCCCTCCCGCTCGACCACAGTGACGTACGTCGTGAAGAAGGGGCACGAGAAGGGTTGCTACACAGCCGATCCCGCTGTCCTGCTTCAACAATTCAGCGTCTCGACCGGCCGGTAGAGGGTGCCTTCTCGACCGGCCGGCGGGCGAGGATCTCAAATGGAGTGGAGAACTATATACCTTTGACTATGCATTGCGGGGCAGCCGAAGGACCGGCGGGCTCTGTCAACCGCGTCCATTCCGCTGCGCCGCGGCATAGTGTCGGGACTATCCGACTAGAGCGAGGTGCGCGCCATGACTGATCGCCCGGTTCGAGCGAGAAGGCCTTCGAAAGCGACCACGAAGACAGCCGGCGGCAGATCGGCACCCGCGAAACGCACGACCAAGGCGGCCACCAAGAAAGCGACGGCAACCAAGGCGACGGCGACGAAGGCGTCGGCCACCAAGAAGGCGACGCCCACCGAGACGTCGGCCACCAAGACGTCTGGCACCAAGGCGACGCCGACTAAAACGTCGGCCCTCAAGGGCGGGGAGACCGCCCCGAAGCCCGCGAAGACGTCGGCCCTCAAGGGCGGGGAGACCGACCCACGGTCCGCGAAGCTCTCGCCGACACCGCGCGAAGTGAGTGTCGGCACCGATGCCGCTTTCGCTTCCGGTGGGGGGCAACCGCGGCGGCGGTTGAAGAACATCTCGGAGGTGCGCCACTTCTTCCGCACCAACGACGTGCCGATCCTGTTCTTCGGCGCTACGCCGTTCAACCTGCTCGGACTCGACCGCTGGGTCCGCAACTTCACATACATCACCTATTACGACGCCTGGGACGGCGCGCATCCGCGAGTGTTCACGCCGGCCAACAAGCCCTACCAGGAATTCGAGAGCGGCGAGGAGATCAACAACTGGCTGCTGACCAACGCCGAGGTGCGCGCCCACATCGACGACGCCACCCCCCGTGGCGTGCGACCCAAGGTCGCGATGGTGTTCTTCAACAGCGAAACCGAGGACATCTGCAAGGAGCTTGGCTACGACCTGATCCTGCCCGCCGCAAGCCTGCGCCAGCACCTGGATTCCAAGATCGTCACCACCCAGCTGGGCAACGAGGCAGGCGCACCAAGCGTTCCGAACGTGCTGACCCGCGTCGACGACTGGGCGGGATTGCTGAAGGTGGCCGAAAAGGCCCGTCTCGGTGACGAACTCGTCGTCCAGACGCCCTACGGCGACTCCGGCAAGACTACGTTCTTCATCTCGTCGGAGGCCGACTGGAAGAAGCACAGCGCCGACATCGTCGGCGAGGAGATCAAGGTGATGCGCCGCATCAACAACCGCCCAGTGGCGGTCGAGGCGGTGCTCACGCGGTGCGGCACAATCGTCGGCCCGTTCATGTCCGAGTTGATCGGCTACAAGCGGCTGACCCCGGCCCGCGGCGGCTGGTGTGGCAACGAGATGTTCCCCGAAGTCCTCACCGGTGAAAGTCGGCGAACCGCAACGCAATTGGTGCGTCGACTCGGAGATCGCCTGGCCAAGGAGGGCTACCGGGGGTTCTTCGAGGTCGACGTTCTCGTCGACACCGATACCAGCGAGGTGTACCTCGGCGAGCTCAACCCGCGGATCAGCGGGGCCTCGTCGATCACCAACGTCACCGCGGGCGCCTACGCCGATGTGCCGCTGTTTCTGTTCCACATCCTCGAATACATGAACGTCGATTTCGACCTCGACGTCGACGAGATCAACGAGCGCTGGGAGGAGCTGGCGGCCGCCGATGTGTGGAGCCAGATGGTGATGAAGGAGACCGACGACATCGTGCAACGGCTCACGGCCACGCCCAGCACAGGCCAGTACACGCTCGACGCCAGCGGCGGGCTGGTGTTCCGCAGGCCCGCGCTGGACTGGCACCAACTGCAGAACGAAAGGGAGGCCTTCTTCCTGCGCATCTACGGGCCCGGTGACTACCGGTGGAAGGGCGCCGACCTCGGCGTGCTGGTCACAAAGGGCCGGCTGCAGGTCGACAACGGCCAGGGCAAGTCGTCGCTGGCGATCCGGGCCCGCCACCTCATCGACTCGATCCGGGCCGAATACGCAGGTACACCGATCACCGAGCCCGCAACGCCACGCACGAATGTGGGGTTGAAGTCGGGCTGAGCATCGGGGTGGCGCGCGGGAGCCACTACAGTCGTCGCCATGGTTCTCGGTGGCGATCCCGGACGTGCGCCGAGCGACGTGACCCTGGAGAACTGGCAGTCGGCCGCCCAGCTGCACTGGGCGTTCCAGCACATCGCCGACTTCCTGCCGACAGCGGTCATCTCGCGTGGCACAGGGCCGGTGGCCGAGCTGCCGCCCGCACCCGGAGAGCTCTCGGACATCCCGCTGTTCGACCGCACCAACGGCAAGCGGACCACCGCCGGCGACGTGATGGCGGCCACCGCAACGGATGGCTGGATCGTCACCCGGCACGGCAAGGTGATCGAGGAGCACTATTACGGCGGCATGTCCGCCGACACCTCACACCTGCTGATGTCGGTGAGCAAGTCGCTGATTGCGATGGTGGTTGGCGCGTTGGTCAGCGATGGTGCGCTGAACGTCGACGCGCAGCTGACGACCTATGTTCCGGTCCTGGCGAACTCGGGCTACGCAGGCGCGACGCTGCGCAATCTGCTCGACATGCGCTCGGGCGTCGCGTTTTCCGAGGACTACCTCAACCCGATGGCCGAGGTGCGACTGCTCGAGCAGGCCATCGGCTGGGCGCCGCGGACGGTGCCAGACCTGCCGGCCACCATGTACGACTTCCTGGTCACGCTGAAACAGAAAACGCCGCACGGCGGACCGTTCCGGTACCGGTCCTGCGAGACGGACGTATTGGGCTGGGTATGTGAAGCGGTCAGCGGGATTCAGATGCCCGAGCTGATGTCGCAGCTGCTGTGGCGCAAACTCGGCGCGGACAACGACGCCACCATCGGTGTCGACTCGGTCGGCACCGGCATGTTCGACGGCGGAATCAATGCATGCCTGCGGGACTTGGCCCGGTTCGGGTCGCTGTTCCTCAACGGCGGGGTGTCGCTGACGGGCGAGCGGGTGGTGTCACTGTCGTGGATCGCCGATTCGTTCGCTGGCGGCGTCGACTCGCGATCGGCGTTCGCGGCAAGCCCCGACGACAACCGCATGCCCGGCGGCATGTACCGCAATCAGTGCTGGTTCCCCCATCCCGGCAACAATGTGCTGCTGTGCTTGGGTATTCACGGCCAGATGATCTACGTCAACCGGGCCGCCAACCTCGTCGCAGCCAAGCTGTCGAGCTGGCCACTCCCCCAGGACGCTAACAAGCTGTTCCCGACCATCGCCGCTTTCGACGAGATCGCTGCTGCATTGTCCTGACGTAGGGTCGGATCATGCCTGACCGCACCGCCGGCCTCCGCGCTGCCGCAGCACACGCCGAGGCGTTTCTCGCCACAGTGGACGAGCGGCCCGTGGCCGCCCACGCAGACGCCGCGGCCGTCCGCGGTGTCCTCGGCGGGCCGCTGCCCGAACATGGTGAGGACCCCGCCACGGTGATCGACGCGCTGGCCGCCGGCGCCGAACCGGGCGTCGTCGCGACTGCGGGCCCTCGTCACTTCGGCTTCGTGATCGGCGGAGCGCTGCCCGCCGCGCTCGCCGCCGACTGGCTGGTGTCGGCGTGGGACCAGAACGCCGCTTTCCATTCCCTTTCGCCCGCCGCGGCCGCCATCGAGGAAATCACGTCGGCCTGGACGCTCGAATTGATCGGCCTACCGGACACCGCAAGCGTTGGCTTCGTCACCGGAGGCCAGGGCGCCAACACGACGTGCCTGGCCGCCGCGCGCCACGCTGTCCTGTCGCGCGCGGGCTGGAATGTAGAGCGCGACGGGCTGATTGGCGCACCGGCCGTCCGCATCCTGTCTGGTGACCAGGCCCACGCAACGATCTACTCGTCGCTGCGGCTATTGGGACTCGGCGCGGAGACGCCGATCCGCATACCCGCCGACGACCAAGGCCGCATGCACCCCGATGCACTCGCAACAACGTTGGCCGCCAACGACGGGCCGACGATCGTATGTGCGCAGGCCGGCAACGTGGCCACCGGTGCGTTTGACGCGTTCGGGCCGATCGCCGACGCGTGCGCGCAGCACGGGGCCTGGTTGCACGTCGACGGTGCGTTCGGTCTGTGGGCCGCGGCAGCACCCGCCACCGCGCACCTCACCGTGGGCGTAGAGCGTGCGGACTCCTGGGCCGTCGATGCGCACAAGTGGCTCAATGTGCCCTACGACGGCGCAATGGCGATCGTCGCCGACCCGGACGCTCACCTCGCCGCGATGAGCTTGGCGGGGCCCTATCTTGTGGCCGATCCGGGCCAGCGTGACAACACGAACTACGTGCCGGAGAGCTCGCGCCGGGCAAGGGCGGTGCCCATTTACGCCGCGATACGCTCACTCGGCCGCATGGGGGTGGCGGAGATGATCGAACGCAACTGCGCGCAGGCGCGTCGAATGGCCAAGCAGCTCGGCAGTATTCCCGGTGCCGAGGTTCTCAACGACGTGGTGCTCAATCAGGTGCTGGTGCGCCTGCCCGGCGGCGACGATGCCAACCGCGCCGCCGTCGCCGCGGTCCAGCGGGACGGAACCTGTTGGCTCGGCGGGACCACCTGGAACGGTGAATACGTGTTGCGGGTGTCGATTTCGAACTGGGCGACGACGGATGAAGACGTCGACCGCTCGGCCGCCGCGATCGCCGCTGCAGTCACGGCATAGCCAACTCCGCACTGCGGAACCGATCTCGGTAGTCGCCCGGCAGGAACACCCGCGATAACTGTCGCTCCGAGAGCGCCGCTCAGCAGTTCGCGCAGCCTGCCGGCCGGGTCATCTGGCCGCCCCGCTGGCGTGCCCATCCGATCGTGCCGAAGGCGGTCGATGTCGAAGTCGCCGCGGGATTTGGGTCATGCGGACAGCACCCGGCGCGACACACCCGCTGTCACAGTGACGTCTTTGCCTCGAATTCAGACATCGGTCGTCTCCGATCAGCCAAACAGCCGATGACGTAGTAGTGGCACCCCGGGTCCGTCGAGGTTGTCGAGTAATGCGGCGCGTCCACTGACGCTCATCATCAGAGCCGCTATCGGCCCCCGGACGTCGACGCCCTTCCCCATGTCCGATCGACGTCTGTGGCATGCAGACAGATTCCACGCAATCGGCCGCGCGGGACGAAACCGAGTGGTAGCGGACCCGTCAGAAAGTCGAGGGCGAGGTCAACAGCGGCGAAGACAACGTCGCGATCGAACCGACTCTGGCGCAAGCGTGCTCAACCGATCGGTGTGAACTCGACGTGCAGCTCGCTGAGCCCCCGCATGATGAACGTCGGCTCGTAGGTGTAGCGACGGGCATCGGCCGGACCGTGGTGCTCCTCGGAGATCCTGATGTCGGACATCCGGTCGAGGATCCTATTCAGCGAGATTCGGCCCTCCGAACGGGCGAGCGGCGCACCCGGGCAGGAATGGACGCCGCGGACGAACGCGATCTGTTCGCGCACGTTATGACGATCGGCACGGAATGTGTTGGGATTTTCGAACTTACGCTCATCTCGGTTGCACGCTCCGGGAAGGAGCATGACCGTCGTGCCGGCGGGCACTTTGACATCTCCAATGGTCGTCGACGTGCGCGCCATTCGGAAGTGAGCCTTGACCGGGCTTTCCATCCGAAGTGTCTCTTCGAGAAACGCCGGTATCTTGCTGCGGTCTTCGCGGAGAACAGCTTGGAACTCCGGGTTCTCCCCGATGATTCGCACCGCGGAGCTGACCAGCTTCGTCGTCGTCTCCGTTCCGGCCGCGAAGAGGAATGTCGACAGATTCATCACGTCGACGATGTCTGGAGTCGACCCGTCCTCGTATTTGGCCGCCGCCATGTCGGTCAGCACATCTTCACGGGGCGTGCTCCTGCGGCCCTCGATGTAGCTGTAGAACTTGTCGTTGAGCCATTGCAATGGATTGCGCGAGGTGGGTGACTCTTCGCCTAGGGCACCTACCTGTTCGCTCGCGAAGACGGCCCGGAATTCGTCGTAGTCCTCGGCCGGCACGCCCAGCAGGTCGGCGATGACCAGAAGCGAGAACGGTTTCGCGTAGTCCTCTAGGAATTCACACTCGCGACGGCCGATGAATTTGTCGAGCTGATTGTCGGCCAAGCGCCACATGAAATCTTCGTTTTCCTTGAGCCGCTTGGGGGTGATGAGCTTGTTCAACAACCCACGGGTGCGGGTATGAAGCGGTGGGTCCTGGGTGGTGATGTGTTCGCTCATCGGGACGTGTGCCCGGTGTTGCTCGATCAGCTCGCTGACATCGTCACCGTCCGGCCCGAACGGCAGTCCGGAGAACGGACCCGCGACGGACACGCACGAGCTGAAGGCGGGGTCCTTGTAGACAGCGAGCGCCTCCTCGTAGCCGGTGACGGCCAGCACATTGAACGGGGATGCGGGTGCCGCCGGGCACTTCGAACGCAGGTAATCGAAATACGGGTAGGGGTCGGGCACAAGTGATTCGTCGGTAAAGAAGTTCACTGTTTCGAAATCGGTCACAAAACACTCCTGGTCGATTCGGTCAGTTGGGCGTCGGTGAGATCCAAGACTCGGTCCAGGTTTTCGGCGATGTCCTCCGCTGTCAGCTCCGACTTGAAGATGCCTGCCGAGCGCAGCACCGCGAGTCGCGAGACGCCGCCCATGCCGACCACTAAGACCTCACCGTTGAGCGGACAGGACTCGTGGGAGAGGAACGCCGCTGCGGGGGCACACAGTTCGGGTGGCATCGCCGCATTGATCTCGTCCATCACGTCTTGCGGCATCGCGAAGAACTCCGACAAGGCCTCTGCGTGCGACGCCGACATGCGCGTGTAAGCCCGTGGCGCAAGCGCGTTCACGCGGATGCCGTGCGCCGAACCCTCGGTGGCGAGGTTCCGGGTGAGTCCGAAGACCGCTCCCTTGGCCGACCCGTAGCTGGTCAATTCCGGGATACCGCCGAGCATGGCCTCGGAAACGGTGTTGACGATCCGGCCGTATCCGGCCTCGACGAAATGTGGCCACGCCGCGCGTGAGACGAACAGGCTGCCGAAGAAGTGGACGCCGAGCATCTTCTGGAACTGCTCGACTGACGCAGCGTCGAACAGAGCAGGGTCGTGGATACCCGCATTGTTGATCACGATGTCGAGGCGGCCGAACGCATCAATAGCGGTGTCCACAATGGCTTTAGCGCCGAGTTCGTCGGCCACCGACGCATAATGCGCTACGGCTTCGCCGCCGGCGTCCTTGATCTCCTTGACGACGTCTTCGGCAGGTTCAGGCGTCGACCCACCACCGTCGATGCCGACTCCGTAGTCGGCCACGACCACGCGTGCGCCCTTGGCGGCCAGCAGCAGCGCGTGACTGCGGCCGATGCCGCGACCGGCGCCGGTGACGATGACTACGCGGCCGTCGAAGCGCAATTCGGTCATCAGCCAGCCGATGCGTCGAACAGAATCGGCAGTTACGTCGGCGAGCGGAGCGCCTGACCGCGGATGTAGGGGTCGTCGGCCGCCGGATCCAACCGCAGATTGGGCAGGCGATCGAGCAACAGGTTCAGCGCCACCCGCATCTCCAACCGCGCCAGATGCATGCCGAGGCAGACGTGAACGCCGTGCCCCCAACCGATATTCGGTTTGACCTCTCGGAAGATGTCGAAGCGGTTCGGTTCGGCGAAGCGTTCGTCCTGCCGGTTGGCCGCACCCAGCACCGGCATCACCGAACAGCCCACCGGGATCCGGACACCACCGAGTTCGGTATCTCGGCTGGCCACCCGCGTGATCATGATCAGCGGAGGCTCCCACCGCACCGCCTCTTCGATCGCCTGCGGCAGTAGGGAGCGTTCGGCCCGTACGGCGTCCAGTTGATCTGGGTCAGACAACAGGGCGAACAGCAGGTTGCCGAGTGCGCGATAGGTGGTCTCGACGCCCGCGGGGAGCAGAAGCCGCAGGAACGAGAAGATCTCCTCGTCTGACAGCTTCTCACCATCGATCTCGGCAGCGGCCAGTCCGCTGATCAGGTCATCGCGGGGTTCGTCCCGCCGGGCGGCCAGGATCGGCGCGAAGTATTCCGCCAGCGCCCGAGATGCTTCGCGGCCACGCTCGGGGTTGACGGTGAAGGACAACAACGAGATCGACCATCGTTGAAACTGCGGAAAGTCCTCCTGCGGGAGGCCCAACAGGCCGGCGATGATTCGGGTCGGATAGGGAAAATTGAACTCCTTCACCAGATCCGCATTGCCCCGATTTGCGAACGCATCGATCAACTCGTTGCCCACCGTGCCGACGAGCTCGTCTTCCCAGCGCACCAATGCCTTCTGTGAGAACGCCTTTGACACCAAGGCCCTGTGTCTGCCGTGCTCCGGCTCATCCATGCCGAGCATCACGTGCTTGCCGAAGACATCGCCGAACGCCTGAATGATGATCGATGACGAGAACGTCTCGTTGTCCCGCAGCATCTGCTGTGCGTCTTCATAGCGATGCACCATGAAGATGGGTTTGCCTTCCTGCCCTGCACGAGACGCGTGCCGAGCGATCAGGGCTGGAGTGGGGACCTGATGTATATGAGCGGTCGTTGGAAAGTCACTCGTACCGTGCCCGACTGGGAACGGCATCTACGAAGGCGTCGCACCCGGCGACCCGCAGGATCCCGGGACGCTATGTGGACCAGTCATTTCCGACAAGCAGCGCAGCCGACTTCGCGGATATATCCAGAACGGAATCGACGAGGGCGCGAGGCTGGTGGTCGGTGGACCCGAGCGGCCGGAGGGACTCGACAAGGGCTTCTACGTCAAACCGACACTGTTCGCCGATGTCGACAACTCGATGACCATCGCGCAGGAGGAGATCTTCGGTCCGGTTCTCGTCGTGATCCCGTTCGAGGATGAGGACGACGCGGTGCGGATCGCCAACGACAGTCCCTACGGCCTTGCCGGAAACGTCATGTCGGGGTCGCTGGATCACGCCTTCGCCGTGGCCAAGCGCTTGCGTGCCGGCTTCCTCGGAGTCAATGGCGCAGCGGGGTACGGCGCCGACACGCCGTTCGGGGGTTACAAGGCCAGCGGCGTCGGACGGCAGAACGGCATCGCGGGTTTCGACCAGTACACCGAAATCAAGTCCGTCGCGTACCCCGCCGATGAGCGCTAGCGCGAAGAGCAGTAGCAGCGTCTGAAGGAGATGTGAATGCAGCTGTTTGACGACCTCGAGGACTTCGGCGAATTCGACGATTTCGTATCGGGCGACGTGCGGGATCCGTACAGCGAACTCGCCCGGTTGCGACGCGAAGAACCCGTGCAGCGCATCGAGATTCCGGGGATGCCGGGGCAGGAACACGCGGACGTGATGGTCCACGTCTGCGTCACGCTCGCTTCGTCGTGATACGACTGGTCGGTCTGGGCCCATTGGCCGTCCGAGAACACCGTGTAGGTCCCGTTGATGGCCACTCCGTCACTGGGGTCCGCCTGCGCGAAGGACGGGGTGCAACCACCGCCTGACAGGAGGGCTGCCACAGCGGCAGCGACTCGTGCGCTACCCGCCGCGAATCATCGATCGGCCTTGAATACCAAGTCCTGCCACGTCTTTGGCGGCTCGACGAGATCGGTCCGTTGACAGCCTTGCCATCGGGCGTGGCGTACCGACCGGTCTGCGGGTCGCAATGCGCGATGGCTACGGACAGTCCGGGACTCGACCCGTCGGTGGTGAACGCGCTCGGCGCGGCCGTTGCTACGTCGCCCCCGACATCCGGCGGCGCGAGGCGGTCCGTCGGTGCCGGCCGCGGGATAGCCCTCCTCCAACATGATTTGCTCGGCCGCGTCGAGGAGCGCCGCACGGTTCTTCGCCTCCGGCGAGCCCGTCCTGCGCGGCGATGCCATGCTCTTCACTCCACTATTGACGTTCCGCTTGGAAACCGTTTCTTGACAGCCCGCTGTGTCCGTACTGCCCGAAATTGCTGTGCTGAGCACATGGTCAGCAGACGCTTTGCGCAGATTGTTCACAAGAGTTGGCGGGTTTCGCAGGCCGGCCGCCCACCCGTCGGCTCGACCAGCACCTACTCGGGCAACCGCAGCTCGGGTTTCTCTACCTCTTCGATGTTCACGTCCTTGAACGTGATCACCCGGACCTGCTTGACGAACCGGGCAGGCCGGTACATGTCCCAGACCCAGGCGTCGGCCAGCCGCAGCTCGAAGTAGACCTCGCCCTCGGAATTGCGCGGCACCAGCTCCACGCTGTTGGCCAGGTAGAACCGCCGCTCGGTCTCCACGACATAGCTGAACTGCCCGACGATGTCTTTGTATTCGCGGTAGAGCGAGAGCTCCATCTCGGTTTCATACTTCTCGAGATCTTCGGCACTCATCGGCTCAGCTGTCCTTCATGTCGGCGGCGCCATCGGCTCTTCGCGCAAGCGCTCATCGGCGCCATCGGCTCTTCGCGCAAGCGTTCATCGCAACCTCAATTCTCTCCTACCCGAGTTGGCTCTGCTGCTCGGGTTCCCCCTCCAACGCATCAGCTGGCACCAGTTCGCCCTCGACCGTCACCAGGCGGCGAACGTTGATGAACGAGTAGCGGTGCTGGCTGCAGGGCCCGAGCTCGGCCAGCGCCGCGCTGTGGGCCGGAGTGCTGTAGCCCTTGTGCTCGGCGAATCCGTAGCCCGGATGTTCGGCCTCCATCTTGACCATCAGCCGGTCACGACTCACCTTGGCGAGCACACTGGCGGCCGCGATGCAGGCGGCCGCCGCGTCGCCACCGACCACCGGCAGCGACGGCATCGGCAAGCCCGGAACCCGGAACCCATCCGAGAGCACATAACCAGGCCGCACCGACAGCCCGGCCACCGCCCGCCGCATACCCTCGATATTCGCCACATGCACACCCCGCCGATCCACCTCGACCGACGGGATGAACACCACGTGATAGGCCAGCGCGTAGCGGCGAATCAACGGAAACAGTCGTTCGCGCTCCTTCTCGTTGAGCTTCTTCGAGTCGTCGAGCGCGGCCAGACTATCCAGTCGGTTGGGCCCGAGCACGCACGCCGCCACCACCAGCGGTCCCGCGCACGCGCCCCGGCCCACCTCGTCGACGCCCGCCACAGGGCCCAGTCCGCCGCGATACAGCGCGGACTCCAGGGTGCGCAGGCCCGAAGACTTCCGGATCACAGTTCGCGGAGGCCATGTCGCCGGCAAAAGCTCAAGCCCTCTGTTCTTCGCGCAAGCGGTTCATCTCACGCTGTCTGCTCTTCGCGCGAGCGCTCATCTCACGTTGTCTGCTCTTCGCGCAAGCGCTCATCTCACGTTGTCTGCTCTTCGCGCAAGCGCTCATCTC
>Ga0207693_10003880_pt1 | contig 12731 bp, 9 predicted proteins | sample LARL81metaG_FD_184347 | JGI IMG/M metagenome (GOLD analysis project Ga0207693, IMG submission 184347) | Corn, switchgrass and miscanthus rhizosphere microbial communities from Kellogg Biological Station, Michigan, USA - LAR L8-1 metaG... | ecosystem: Host-associated > Plants > Roots >...
AGGTGAGCGCGCTCCTGGTTCGCACGGCGAGCGACCCGCAACGCCTGATCCCGTCGCTGCAACGATTCATTCAGGGAGCGACGGCGACGCCGGTGTACGCGCGCGTCAAGCCGTACGAAGACCTGCTCGACCCGCAACTGCGCCCATGGCGGCTGGGCGCGACGCTGTTCTCCGCGTTAGGCATGCTCGCTCTCGCGATCGCGGCGGTCGGACTCTTCGCCGTCATTTCGTATCTCGTGACGCAGCGCATCCGCGAGATCGGGATCCGGCTTGCGCTCGGCGGTACGGGAACGAGCGTCGCGCGACTGGTGGTCGGCGGAGCGCTGAAGCTGGTCGCGATTGGCGGCGCCGTCGGCGCGGTGATCGCCGTAGCGCTCAGCCCATTTGTCCAATCGATGTTGTTCGAGACGTCGATGGGCGACATTGGTGTGACGTTGACGATCACCTCCGTGCTCGCGGTCGTCGCACTGGTCGCGGCCGCGCTCCCAGCGTTGCGAGCGGCGCGCATCAGCCCGAGCGTCACGCTACAGGCCGAGTGATGACCGGTCCGTTAGGCGACACGTCGCGCGAGCTGCTCCGTCATACCGTTGCGACGCTCGCCTATCGCGCCGGCAAAGCGCTGCGCGACGTGCCGCCGTCATTTGGCACGTTCGCGGTGAGTCCCGGTAGCCGTACACCGGCCCAGATCGTCGCGCATATGGGAGACCTCCTCGATTGGGGGCTGTCGATGGCCCAGGGCGCGCAGCGCTGGCACCAGGCACAGCCCGGCCCCTGGGAAGCAGATTGCAACCGCTTTTTCTCGGCGCTCCAGGCGCTCGATGAATACCTGGCGAGCGACGCTCCGCTCGGCATTTCGACAGAGCGGCTCTTTCAGGGCCCGATCGCGGACGCGCTGACTCACACAGGACAGATCGCGATGCTGCGCCGCATCGCCGGCGCCCCGATGCGCGGCGAGAACTACGCGAGCGCCGAGATCGCGCGGGGCCGCGTCGGTGCGGAACAGGCGAAGCCGGGATTCGAGTTCGATTGATTCGTCGCGTCTCGAATTGATCGCGCCTGGGCGGCGCCCGCGTGCCATCGTTGGGCATGCCGAGACAGAAGCTGGTGCTCGAACCGGATTCTCGGAGACGGAAGAGCAATAATTCTTTCTTAACTGCACACCAATCAGCTCATCGTGGCTGCCCGAGGCCGTTCACAAAGAGTTTATCCGGGCTCGTTGCGCGAGGAGCTATCGTGGCCACGGAGCGATCGGTCTAATCCGTAAACTCCGTAGGATCCGCATAAGCCTCTTGCTCTTGTCTGGATCGGCGACCTCAGAGCGCTCCCCGGCTCGACGAGATAGCGGCCAGCCGCCTCGGTAACCTCCGGAGCATCGTCATAGTCTCTGAAGTGGCCACGGGCTGTCACGACCAACGAGAGGCTTGAAGAACAGTATGGGCGGCGATTCCAAACGGTTCACTGGCGCGGCGGGGGTCGCCAGCGTAGCCTAAATGACTATGCGCCAAGCATCGCGCTACCGACCACGACGCCCCTTCTTTGGGCGAGCTGCCGCCATGCTGGCGTTTCTGGCGCAGCTCACGCTCATCGTGGCCGGGGTGGGCGAAGGTCGGGCAGGTCTTGGCTACGCCTCGCACATCGATCCGGGCGGGACGTCGACGCACTACGCGCACGACGAAGCAGTCTGCGCAGCCTGTCAGGCCAGATCGCTGCACGGCGTCGCCCGAACGCCCCCCGCCCCCGTGGTGCCGGCGCGTCCACGTGAAGCTGCACCTGGCACGTGGCTCGAGTCGTATCTGGATTCGAGCGTCAACCCCCAAAATCTCTCGCGCGCGCCCCCGTTCGTGAGCTGAAATCCGTCGCGTTCGTCGTACGGTTCGGCTTCATCTTCGGGGAGAACATGCGCTTTTCTTTTGCGCTGTGCGCGATCGTCGCGTTCAGCGAGGTCGCGCCCGCGCAGCAGCGGGCCGCCACTCAAATCATTGATTCATTGCGCCTCACGCGTCGCCAGGCGATCGCGGAGGCGTTGACCCACAATGCTCAGCTCGAGGTCGCGCGCCAGCAAACGGCACAGTCTCGCGCGCGCCGCATCGAGGGCATTGCGATACCGGATCCGGCGGTCACCGCCGCGTACGACCAGTCGCCGCAGCCATTCAGCTTCGGCCGGGCGGGGGCACGCGACGTCGCCATCGATTGGCTTATCCCCTTTCCATCGAAGGTGGCGCTCAGGAATCGCATCGGAAACGCCGATATCGGGTCGTTCGAGTCCAACTACCGGCTGCAGACACAGGTCATCGCGTCGCTGACGTCGCAGCAATACGACTCGCTGCTCGTCGCCCGAAAGCACCGAGAGGTTCTGCTCGAGGGACGGGGCCTCTCGGCGGACTTCCTGAAGCGCACGCAAGCTCGCTACACCGCCGGCACCGCGGCGAAGCTCGACGTCATCAAAGCGCAAGTCGATCTCGCGCAATCGGAGAATCAGCTCATCGCCAACGAGCTGGACATCGCCAATGCGCAGGCGGCCCTCAACCGGTTCATCGGCCGAGTGATCGGCGCACCGATCGCTCCCGTGGACACGCTGGAGGTGCCACCCGCGCTACCGGACTCCTTCACGATCGAGCAAACGGCGCTGCAGAACCGGCCTGAGCTCAACCAGATGGAGAGCGAGCAGCGGGGAGCCCAAGCGACGACGAGCCTGCTCAAACAGTTCTGGATTCCGGATTTCACCTTCGGCGTTTCGCACGATTACACACAACCGGGGGCGCCCGTGTTCTCGACCGGAATCGCCCTCCCGCTCCCTGTCTTCTTCTGGCAGCACACCAAGGGCGAGATCGCGGAGTCACAGCATCACCAACAGGAGCTCACCGCGGCATATCGCGACCTGCGCGCGCAGGTGACGCAGGATGTTCGATCGGCGTACGCCACCGCGAGCACGTCGATTCGTCAGGTCGTCTTTCTCCGCGACCAGTTGGTGCCCTCCGCCCGCGAGGCATTCCGCGTGGCGTCGGTGAGTTATTCGTTAGGCGGATCGTCGGCGCTCGAGGTGCTCGACGCTCGGCGCACGCTGCTCGATGCCGAAAGTCAACTCGCCGATGCACTCGCGTCGGCCAACATCGCGCGCGCGGACCTCGAGCGCGCGCTCGGTGTTCCCCTGTCAACGCTCGGATTCCCAACCCGCTAGCTCATGCGCGCCGCCATGGTTTCGCCTCAGATTCGATTGTTCCTGCTGCTCTCGCTGGCCGCGTGCTCGAGCAACGGTTCCGCGCGTCCCGCCGATTCCGCAAATGGGCGGAACGGCTCGTTCGTGCTCACCGAAGACCAGCGAGCGAAAATCCACCTCGTCACGGTGCAGAACACGCCCTTTCGCCCGACGCTCGAGGCGACCGGCACGGTTGCTTTCAATGGCGATCGGTCGACACCGGTGTTGTACCGATCTCGGGGCCAGCGCTGCAAATCCTCGTCAATCCCGGCGCCGTCGTGAAGAAAAACGAGGCGCTCGCGACCGTGTCGTCGCCCGATTTTGCCGCCGCCGTCGCCGCGTATCGAAAATCCGAGAGCGCATATCGCAACGCCAAGCGTATCGCCGATCTCGATGAGCAACTTTTCAAGAACGATGCGCTCGCTCGGCGCGATCTCGAGCAGGCGCAAACTGACGAAGCGGCGGCCGCGGCGGACCGGGACGCAGCGATCCAGCAGATGCGCGCGCTCGGTGTTCAGGAATCTCAAATCGAAGCCATTCGTGAGAACAAGCCAACGACGGAGCCATTGCAGGCGACGATCCGCGCGCCGATCGAGGGCACCGTCGTCGAGAAGCTGATCAGCCCCGGACAGCTTCTTCAGGCGGGAACGACGCAATGTTTCACAATTGCTGATCTGTCCAGCATGTGGGTGCTCGCGAATGTGTTCCCCTCCGATCTCAAGGATGTCGCCGTCGGCGAGCCCGTCGACGTCGTCACGGATGCCGCAACGTTGCCGCTCACCGGGCGCGTCGACTATGTCGCCGCCCTCGTCGATCCGAGCAGCAAGGCGATCGGCGTGCGCGTCCTCGTGCCGAACATGAATCATGTTCTGCGCAAAGACATGTTCGTACACGTCGGAATCCACGCGACGCACGAGCACACGGGACTGCTCGTGCCGACGACCTCGGTTTTGCGCGACGAGGAGAATCTTCCCTTTGTGTATGTCGCCGCGGGAAACGGCTCCTTCGATCGACGACGCATCACGTTGGGTAGTCGCGTCGGCGATCAGTACGAGGTGGTTTCCGGCATCAAGTCAGGTGACAAGGTCGTGTCCGAGGGCGCGCTCTTCCTTCAGTTCGCGGAAAGCCAGTGAGCACCGAAACGCCTCCCGAGACGGCCGAGGACGCGGACGAACCGCGACGCCGCGCATCTCGCAAACTGGTGCCGGATCACGCCCGCGATACAAAGGGCGCGATTCACCGGCTCGTCGGCGCGTCGCTCACGGAGCCACTCCTCGTGGCGCTGCTCGCGATTGCCGTAATCGGAATCGGCATCTGGTCGTTTCTCCGTCTGCCCGTTGACGCGTATCCCGACGTCTCGCCTCCACGTGTCGAGATCACGACCGCGTGGCCCGGTCACGCCGCGGAAGAAGTCGAGCGACTGATCACGGTCCCGATCGAGGTCGAGATGAACGGGCTGCCGAACCTGACGGTGACGCGCTCGATCTCGCTGTACGGGCTGTCGAACATTCGCGTCACGTTCACCGACGGTACGGACAATTACTTCGCCCGACAGCAAGTCTTCGAACGCATGGGCGACGCCGAGCTCCCCGACGGCGTGAAGCCGGGCATCTCACCGCTCTTCTCGCCGTCGGGGCTCGTGTACCGCTACGTGCTCCAGAGCGCCGACCGCAGCGCCATGGAGCTCAAGGTGCTCCAGGACTGGGTGCTGGAGAAAGCCTACCGCTCCGTGCCGGGCGTCGCCGACATGTCGTCGCTCGGCGGCGAGACAATGCAGTATCAGGTGCTCGTCGATCCGAACAAACTCGCCGGCGCCGGACTCTCCGTGCAGAACGTCGCTGATGCGTTAGGCGCGAACAATGGCAACGCCGGAGGAGGCTTTTACTCCGAGGGTGGGCAATTCTTCTACGTGCGCGGACTCGGCCGCGTCGTCACGCTCGATGACATCGGGAATGTCGTCCTCGCCGTCAAGAACGGCACGCCAATCCTCGTGCACGACATCGGTGACGTCGTCATTGGACACGCGCCGCGGCTGGGACAGTTCGGTTATAACAATCAGAATGACGCGGTCGAGGGCGTCGTTTTGATGCGCACCGGCGAGCAGGCGCAGACGGTGCTCAAGGGCGTCGAGGCGATGACGGAGAAGCTCAACGCCAGCGTTCTCCCGAAGGACGTCAAGGTCCACGCGTTCTACGACCGCAGTGAGCTGATCGCGCTCACGACACGAACGGTCGAGGACAATCTGTTGCGCGGCATTCTGCTCGTCATCGTCGTCCTGATCTTCTTTCTGTACGACGTGCGATCCGGTCTCATCGTTGCCGTCACGATTCCGCTCTCGCTCTTTTTCGCGTTCATCTGTCTCGATCTTCGCCATATCCCCGCCAATCTCTTATCGATTGGAGCAATCGACTTCGGCATCATCGTCGATGGTGCGGTCGTCATGGTCGAGAACATTCACCGGCACCTTGCGCGCCGGCACGGTACGGACTACCGGTTGCGCGACGTTATAATGGATGCAGCGTCGGAGGTCGACCGGCCGATCGTCTATGCGATCGCCGTCATCGTCGCCGCGTTCCTGCCGATCTATGCGCTGTCCGGTCCGTCGGGAAAGCTGTTCGCGCCGATGGCCGACACGACGATCTACGCGCTGCTCGGGTCGTTGCTCTTCACACTGACCGTCATTCCGGTCCTGTGCATGGTCGCCCTGCGCGGCGGCGTGAAGGAGAAGCGGAACGCGGCCTTCGAGTGGCTGCGCGACAAATATCAGCGTGGACTCGACTGGTGCCTGGCACGCGCGCGCCTAACGATTGGCGTATCGGTCGCGCTGTTCGTGGCGTCGCTGTTGATCGCGCTCGCCATTGGCGGCGAGTTCATGCCAAAGCTGGACGAGGGCGCGCTCTGGGTCCGGGCGACGATGCCCTACACGATCTCATTCGAGGAATCGTCGCGACTCGTGCCGCAGATCCGGCAGATTCTCTCGTCGTTCTCGCCGGTGACGGTCGTCGCCTCGGAGCATGGCCGCCCCGACGACGGCACGGACCCGACGGGGTTTTTCAACGCCGAGTTCTATGTCGGGCTCAAGCCGTATAACCAGTGGACCGGTCCATACAAGGACAAGGACGAGCTGATCGACGCTATTCAGCACAAGCTCGCGGCGTTTCCCGGCATCACGTTCAACTACACGCAACCAGCCGAAGACGCCGTCGACGAAGCGCTGACCGGGTTGAAGAGCTCACTGGACGTGAAGGTCTTCGGGACGGACCTGGGCCTGCTCGAGGCAAAGGGGCGCGCGATCAAGAAAGTGCTCGAGTCGATTCGGGGCATCGAGCACGTCACGCTCGTGCAGGAGCTGGGGCAGCCGAGCCTAACGATTACCGCCGATCGGGCGAAGATGGCGCGCTACGGGCTCAACGTCGCCGACTTGAATGGATTGATCGACGCCGCCGTCGGTGGCTCGGCGGTGACACAGGTCGTGCAAGGAGAGCGCACGTTCGATCTCGTCGTGCGTCTCCAGCCGCAATTCCGCGAGACACCAGACGAGATCGGGAATATTCTCGTTGCCACGGCGTCGGGAGCCCAGATCCCGCTGCGACAGGTGGCGGACATCCAGGTCGCGAATGGCGCGGCGTTCATCTATCGCCAGGACAATTCGCGCTACATCGGAGTGCAATACTCCGTCGAAGGGCGCGACCTCGCCAGCGCCGTGCGCGACGCCCGAGCCGCGGTCGATCGACAGGTGCCGCTCCCCGCTGGCTACGCCGTGCGATGGGGCGGTGAATACGAGGAGTACACCGCGTCGCGCAGCCAGATCAACGTCGTGCTGCCGCTGACGATATTTCTCATTTTCGGCATCCTGTTCGTGCTCTACCACAACTTCAAGTTCCCGTTCATCACCGTTATCGGCGTCATTCTGTCAGCGCCGTTAGGCGGACTGCTCGTCCTCGCCCTCACGGGGACGCCGCTTTCCGTGTCGTCGATGATCGGGTTCCTCGCGCTGTTCGGCGTCTCGGTGCAAACCGCGGTCGTGTACATCTCATACGCGAACGAGCTGCGGCTGGAGGGCTTCTCGATCACCGACGCGACGCGCACGGCAGCCCTGCTGCGCCTACGGCCGATCATGATGACGGCGCTCGTCGCCGCGTTAGGCCTGCTGCCGGCGGCACTGTCGACGGGCGTCGGATCGGATACGCAAAAGCCGTTTGCTCTGGTGATCGTCGGCGGCCTCTTTTCGCGATTGCTCATCAGCGTGTTCCTGATGCCCGTGCTCTACGCCGTGTCCGCGCGGGAGGGCGACCACCTCGAGGTCTGACCGGCGGATTGCGTCCCGGCTCGGGGAGGGCTGAAGCTCATCGAGGGTACTGGACGCGGCGCCACACTGGAACCACTATGTGGCGTCGTCCACACTCTTCCCACCTTCGACGAGCCGTATTCCTATGCGAGCCCTTCGCGCGTTCGTTCTCGTTTGCGTCGTCGCCACCGCGGCACGCGCCCAAACCAGCGCACCATCGCCCTGGCTCAGAGACACGCTCAAGTCCACGAAGCTGAACGAGCAGCGAACGCTCTTCATTGCGACGCCGGCGAACTACAACACGTCGAAGCAGAGCTACCCCGTGCTCGTGCTGCTCGACGCCGAGGATCAACCCCAGTTTGCCGCGGCCGTGGCGAATGTCGCGTTCCTCGCCAGTCGTGGCGCGATCCCCGACATGCTCATCGTTGGCATCCCCAACGGGAAGGACCGAACCCACGACATGACGCCGGCCGCAACCGGGCCGACGGCGAAGAGCTTCCCGACGGCCGGCGGCTCCGGCGCGTTCGCTTCATTCATAATCGATGAAGTGCTACCGAAGGTACGCGCGAAGTATCGCACGCTACCCTCGACCGTCCTCGCCGGCCACTCGTTCGGCGGTCTGTTCGCGCTCGACGTCGCGGCGACGCGGTCCGCTGCGTTCAGCGGCATCGTCGCGATGAGTCCCTCGCTCTGGTGGAATGACTCTATTCCGGCGCGCGATTACGCGACCGCGATCGCCAAGTCGTCGACGACGACGCGGCTCTTCACGACGAGCGGCGGTCTCGAGCCGCCAATCGCCGTCACGACCAAGCGCTTCGTCGCGCGCCTGGACTCGATCAAGCCGGCGACGCTCGCATTCGGGTCGCAGCATTATCCGGAAGACACGCACGGCCTAACGCCGGAGCCCAGTCTGATCGACGGCCTGCGCTTCGTTTACGAGCCGGTATCGCTCGCCCACTCGCCGATGCAGCAGCTCGCCCCGAATAGCGACTCGGCCTCGATCGTGAAAGCGATTACCGAAACGGAAGACGCATACGTGCGCGGCGCGCGCAGCCTCGGTCTCCCCGATCGCTTCCCCGAGTCGCAGATGAATCAGTGGGGCTACGGCGTGCTGCAATTCTTCAAGATGCCCAAGCTCGCGGTGTGGATCTTCCGCAAGAACGTCACGAACTACCCCGACTCGCCTAACGTCTACGACAGCCTCGGCGACGGTCTCCTCGCCGCCGGGGACAGCACGGGCGCGCGCACGCAATTCCGGACGGCGCGGGATGTCGCGGTCCGCCTAGGCCAGTCAGTAGCCGAGGAGACGCAGAAGAAACTCGACGCGCTCGAGCACGCAGCCGTGCAGGCCGGGAAAGCAAAGCCCTGAAGTGCGCAGAGCGTAGAGCGTTGCGCGCGGAGCGTTGCGCTCTACGCTCTACGCACCACGCTCTGCGCATCGAAACCCATTGATTCCGTGGGGGTAGTAAGCGCGGAGGCAATTGACCATGAGACCAATATCGACAATACGGGGTGGTGTTGTCGCGCTCGCTTTGGCTCTTAGCGGCTCCAAGGTCAGCGCCGAGCCGAGCACGACCACGACCACCACCACTCCGCCGACGATCGAGGTGACGTCGCAAGACGTCGACGCATCGAACCAGAAGATCTGGGCGGTTTACGACGCGCTCATCAAGATGTGGAGCGGCGATTTCCAGCAGATCGGCGAGAAATTCGCCGCGCCGGGCATCGCACGCTATCGCATGCGAATTCGCACGCCCTGCGGCTACCTCATGCCGGAGAACGCGGAGTATTGCGCCGCGAACAACACGATCTACTTCGACGACGTCTTCGTCGCCGGACAGGTAAAGAGTGCCGCCGAGGCGCTAGGCAGCGACGGTGACATGGCGGGCCTCGGCATCATCGCCCACGAGATGGGGCACGCCGTCGCGATGCAGCTCGGGCACACGTCACGGAATTCGTATGAAAACGAGTCGACAGCGGATTGTCTCGCCGGCGCGTTCACGTTGCACGCACGTGGCGACGGAACGCTCGAGAAGGGAGACATCGAGGAAGCCGAGTTCGGACTGTCGAGCGCGGGTGATCCGACGCCGCCGCTGACCGGCAACGAGCGCGTCGACCAGCGGATTCTCGCGCGGCTGGAACGCGTCGGCCACGGCACGAAGCAGCAGCGGGTTGATAATTTCCGTAACGGGCTCGATGGCGGAGCCGGCGCCTGTTTGCAGGAGTTCCGGGGAGCGCGAACCTGATTTGCGTAGAGCGTGGAGCGCTGAGCGTGGAGCGCTGGGCGTGGAGCGTGGAGCGCTGGGCGTGGAGCGTGGAGCGCTGTGCGTTGAGCGCTGTGCGTTGAGCGTGGAGCGCTGGGCGTGTAACGTTCTCAACGCTCAACGCTCAACGCTCTACGCTCTACGCTCTACGCTCCACGCTCCACGCCATGATCAGACTCGCCCGAGCGGCCGATAGCACTGTCGTCGCCGAGATTTATCGGCCGGCGGTCACGGAGCGCGCGACGTCATTCGAGCTCGAGCCGCCTGACGCGAGCGAGATGAGTCGGCGCATCGTCGGCTGCCTCGAGCGGATGCCCTGGCTCGTCGCCGAAGATGACGGCGACGTGGTCGGGTACGCTTACGCGAGCCCACACCGAACGCGCCTCGCGTATCAGTGGTCCGTCGAAGTCTCGGCGTACGTCGACGAGCGAGCACAGCGTCGCGGGATCGGACGCGCGCTGTATGAGGCGCTCTTTCGCGTTCTCGTCCTGCAAGGCTTTCGCAACGCCTACGCCGGCATCACCATGCCTAACGCGGCGAGCGAAGGCTTCCACCGCCATCTTGGCTTCACGCGGGTCGGTGTGTTTCGCGACGTCGGGTTCAAGCAAGGCAAGTGGCACAACGTTGGGTGGCTCGAGCGTGCCCTCGTGCCCGGAGACGACACGCCACCCGTCCCGCCCATTCCACTCGGCGTGTTGGCTCATTCGTCGCTCCTCTACGAGGTGATCGCCGGTGATCCCACGCCACGATTTCGTCATGCAACTGCCGCCGATGTGCCGGCGATCAGCGCGCTGATCGAATCATCGGTGCGCGGACTGAGCGAGCCGTTCTACACCCGTCAACAGATCGACAGCGCGCTGCGCCATCTCTTCGGCCCCGACACGCAGTTGATCGCCGACGGGACGTACTTCGTCGCGGACGTCGGCGGCGAGGTCATCGCCTGCGGTGGCTGGAGCCGTCGCCGTACGCTGCACGGCGGGGACCAGGCCAAGCAGGGCGACGACCCGCTGATCGATCCGCGCGTCGAGCCGGCGCGGATCCGTGCCTTCTTTGTCCATCCGGCATGGGCACGCAAGGGGATCGGGCGCTTGTTGTTCTATGAATGCTCAACGGCGGCGCGCGCCGCCGGCTTCACCGCCGTCGAGCTGACGGCCACACTGCCCGGCGAGCCTCTCTACGCCACCCTCGGCTTCACGGTCGTCGAGCGCGGCGCCGTCGCGCTGCCGGACGGCGTCGAGCTCCCAATCGCGCGCATGCGTCGTCCCATAGACGCGCGGGCTGACTAATACTCGCTAATCGGCCTGAATCGCGACCAGTGGACTGACACGCGTTGCCCGTAGCGCCGGGACGAGCGTTGCCAGCAAGCCGGCGAAGAGCATGATCACGAGCGACGCGGCCCACGTCGTTGCGTCGAGCGGGCTCACGCCATACAGGGCAAAGGTGATATAGCGCGTGAGGAGCACGCCGCCTAACGACCCGAACACGAGGCCAATCGCGACGAGGCGCAAGCCTTCCCACGTCATGAGCTTGAGCAGCGCCGGCGCCGAGCTGCCGAGCGCGGCGCGGATGCCGAGCTCGCGCGTGCGCTGCGCGACGGCGTAGCTCAACACGCCGTACAGGCCGGCGATCGCCAGAATGAGGGCGACGGCGGCGAACGCGCCGAGGAGGCTGAGATAGAAACGCGGCTGGCCGAGGCTGATCGAAATGACGTCGGGCATTGGCAGCACGGCGGCGATCGCGGCCGTCGGGTCGATGGCGCGGATCACGGAGCGCACCGACGGTGCGATCGCTGCCGGGTCGCCGTTCTTCACGCGGATCATCAACGGGAAGCTCGCCGACTGGCCTGATTGGAGGTAGCTCCAATACATCTCCGGCGCCGGCGGCGCCACCGGTCCAAAGTTGCGAATGTTCGAAACAACGCCGACGATCGTGGCGAACGTCGTATCCGTGAGATGGAATCGCTTGCCGATCGGGTCGACGCCCTTGAGGTCGCGGTCGACGAGCGCCTGATTCACGACCACCACCGGTGGCGCATTCGGACTCCCGTCGTCGGACGGCTGGAGCGTCCGGCCGGCGAGGAGCTTCTGTCCCGTGACGCCGAAAAAGCCAGACGAAACGCGCCGATTCTCGACGATCGGCAAGCGCGTCGGATCGCCGTTTGGCTGTCCCTCGTAGCGAACGTTGGAATTGTTCCCCCAGTTGACGTACGGCACGAGGTTGATCGACGCCGCGCTCTCGACGCCGGGCAGCGCGCGAATCGCCGTGAGTGCCGGCTCGAGGAATCCGCTCGCCGCCGGCTGATTTGCGTAACGAGCGGGCGACGTCGTCACGCTCAATGTGAGGACGTGCGCCGTCTCGAAGCCCGGGTCGTTACCGAGGAGCCCGGCGAACCCCTTGAGAACGAGGCCCGCGCCGATGAGCAGCACGAGCGACAGGGCGATCTCGAGCACGACAAGCGTGCGCAGTGCCCGGTGCTGTTCGCGTCCCGCGCCGCCGCCACGTCCGCCACGCAGCGCGTCCTGGGGATCGACGGCGGCGCTTCGCCACGCCGGGACGAGGCCGCACGTCGCGGCGACAACGAGTGCCAACCCGAGCGCAAACAAGATCACGCGCCCGTCGACGCTCAATCCAGCGAGCTGCGGAATCTGCGTCCCTGCCAACGCGCCGATGGTCCGCACGCCGCCGACGGCGATGAGCAGGCCGAGCACGACACCGATAGCGGTGATGAGCAAGCTTTCAACAAAGGCGGGTTGCATCGTCGCCCAGCGGCTGGCGCCAAGCGCGCTCCGCACCGCTACCTCGCGACGGCGCTGGACGCCACGCGCGAGCAGGAGCGCCGCCACATTGGTGGCGGCGATGAGCAGCACCATGCACACGGCGCCGAGCAGCAACAAGAGCGGTGTGCGGACGGCGGCGACGTTCTCGGCGTGGAGCGGCGCAACGCGCACATCCTCGCCGCGCAGAATCGGATTCTCGGCGACGA
>Ga0207693_10003881_pt1 | contig 12730 bp, 7 predicted proteins | sample LARL81metaG_FD_184347 | JGI IMG/M metagenome (GOLD analysis project Ga0207693, IMG submission 184347) | Corn, switchgrass and miscanthus rhizosphere microbial communities from Kellogg Biological Station, Michigan, USA - LAR L8-1 metaG... | ecosystem: Host-associated > Plants > Roots >...
TCAGGGTGGAGCAGCGCCGCGCGTTGCCCAGCGCCAGCTTGTCGGCGACGTCGTAGAAGTAGACCGACATGCCGAGGTTCTCGGCCAGCACCGACAGCTGGGTGCCGATGTTGCCGTACCCCACGATGCCGATCTTGCGGCCGCGCACCTCGTGCGCCCCGGCCGCGGACTTGTCCCAGTGGCCCGCGTGCATCTGGGTGTTCTTCTCCGGCAGCCGCCGTGCCATGGCGATGATCTCGGCCAGCGCGAGCTCGACCACGCTGCGCGTGTTGGAGAACGGCGCGTTGAACACGGCCACGCCGCGCTTGCTCGCGGCGGCCACGTCGATCTGGTTGACGCCGATGCAGAAGGCGCCGATCGCGGTCAGCTGCGGGGCCGCCTGCACAACGCGCTCGGTGATCCGCGTCCCCGACCTGATGCCGAGCAGGCTCACGTGGCCGATGGCCTCGATGAGCTCGTCCTCGCTCAGCGCGCGCGCCAGCGTGTCGACCTGATAACCCTCCTTGGCCAGCCGCGCGGACGCGTCAGCGTGGATGTTTTCGAGCAGCAGTGCCCTCGTCGTCACCAGCTCTTGCACCTTTCGTACGATGTGCCCAGGTACCGCGGCAGGACAGGGTTCACCCCCGTAGCCCGTTTCATTTATACCGAACGAGCGGCGGTGGCTGCCCCGGTCAGCTGGCCCGGCTCCCCGGGGGGATCGTCGGCGCCGAGCTCGCTCAGCCTGGCCCGGATCTCGTCGCCGAGCGGGTGCGGCATGAGGTCGAGGATGGCGACGGCGTCGCGCCAGGCCGTCGCGGCGGCCTCGGGGTCGCCCTCGGCCAGCAGGGCGTCGCCCAGCCCGGCCAGCGAGTTGCCCTCGCCGAACGGGGAGCCGATCTCGCGGTAGGCCTCGATGGCCTTGCCGTAGTGGGTCTTGGCCTCGGCGATGTTGCCCAGGTGCAGGTAGACGTAGCCCACGCTGTCCAGGGTGTCGGCGGTACCGCCGCGATTGCCTGAGTCGCGGTGCAGGCTCAGCGCCCGCTGGCAGTGGGTCAGCGCCCGGTCGTACTGGCCGAGGTGAGCGTACAGCCAGCCGACTCCGTTTTCCAGGTTGGCCTGCGTCCACCAGTGCCCGGCGGCCTTGAGCATCCGCAGCGCGTCCAGCGCGACAGCCAGCGCCTCCGGGTAGCGTTCCTGGTCCTCAAGCATGCTGGCCAGGCCGTTCAGCACCATTCCCTCATTGGCCCGGTCGTCCAGTTCCCGGAACAGGTCCAGGGCCTGCCGGTAGTTCGGCTCGGCCGCGTCGTAGTCGCTCATATGCCCCTGCGCGTTACCGAGCAGGTAATAGGTGTGCGCGAGAGCGAACGTGTCGCCGAGACGCCGCGCGGCGACCAGGGCCGTCTGCTGACTGGCCACGTAGGTACGCCATCGTCCGCGACGGTTGAAGAACGGACCGAGCGTCCAGGGGATCTGCCAGGCGTAGGTGTCGAAGCCGTTCGCTTCGGCATGGTCGATCAGCGCGACCAGCACTGCAGCCTCGGCGTCGAACCAGGCGACCGCCTGCTCCTTGGCGGAGAATTCGGCCGGGACGACGCCCGGCGCAGGCGCCTGGAGCTGCAGCGGCGGCCGGTGCGGACTGAACCGCATGGTGGCCGCCATCGCCGTGTGCAGGTAGTGGTCGAGCACCCGGTGCACCGCGGCGCGGCGCCCGGGCTCGGGGTCGTGCCGCTCGGCCTGGTCGGCCGCGTAGGCGCGGAGCAGATCGTGGAAGGTGAAGCGGCCCGGCAGGTGCTCGGCCACCATGTGGGTGGTGGCCAGTTCGCGCAGCGCCTCGCCCGCGGCGGCCCGGGTCACCCCGGCCAGGCTGGCCGCCGCCGACAGCGAGATGTCCGGGCCCGGGTGCACGCCGAGCAGGCGGAACATCTCAGCGGCGGGCTCGGAGAGCTGGTCGTAGGACCAGGAGAGCACGGCCCGCACGTCGGTCACCGCGTCGCCGGCCTCCAGCGCGTCCAGCCTGCTCCGGGCGTCGTGCAGTTCGGCGGCGAGTTCGGCCAGCGGGCGCTTGGGCCGCGCGGCCGCGCGGCCGGCCGCGATGCCCAGGGCCAGCGGAAGACCAGCGCAGGCGGCGATGATCTCGTCCGCCGCCCCGGGCTCGGCCGCGGCCCGGCCGCGGCCGAGCCTGCGGGCGAGCATCTCGTGGGCTTCGGCGTCGCCGAGCACGTCGAGCGTGAGGGGTACCGCGCCCTCGGCCGCCACCAGCCCGGTCATCTCGTTGCGGCTGGTCACCAGGACCAGGGAGCCGGGCGAGCCGGGCAGCAGCGGGCGCACCTGCGCCGCGTCGCGCGCGTTGTCCAGGACGATCAGCACCCGCTGGCCGTCGAGCAGGCTGCGGAACAGGGCGGACCGGCCCTCGGTGCCAGCCGGGATCCGGTGCGGCGGGACGCCCAGGGCGTCGAGGAGGAACCGCAGCGCCTCGGCTGGCTCCAGCGGCGGGGTGGCGGGGTCCACGCCGCGCAGGTTGACGTACAGCTGCCCGCCGGGGAACCGCCGGGCCACCTGGTGGCCGAACCGGACGGCCAGCGCGGTCTTGCCCGTTCCCGCGGCGCCCGAGATGACCACGATCGGCACCGTCTGGCCGGGCGGGTCCTGCGCTGGCTGGTCGGCTCCGGCAGGCACCGGCAGCATCGCCCGGAGGATGCTGAGCTCTTCGCGCCGGCCGGAGAAGCCCGGCGGGTCGAGCGGCAGCTGAGCCGGCACCGGCGTGAGCCTGGCCTCGGGGCGCGGCCGCCGCTGCCCGTCGTCGGCCGACGGGCCGGCCCCCGCCTCCCCGGTCCACCTCATCTGCGTGAGCTCGGCCGGGCCGTCCGGCGTGGCCAGGACGGGGTCCATGGTCAGCACCTGCTGGTGGATGCGGGACAGGTCGCTGCCAGGGTCGATGCCGAGCTCCTCGGCGAGCACCCGCCGGCCGCCCTGGAACACCCGCAGCGCCTCGGCGTGCCGCCCGCAGCGGTACAGCGCGATCATCAGCAGCCCGCGCATCCGCTCCCGCAGCGGGTTCTCCGTCACCATGGCGGTCAGGTCGGGCACGACCTCCTCGTGCCGGCCGAGCGAGAGCAGCACGTCGGCACGCTCCTCGGCGGCCGTGGAGCGCAGCTCGCCGAGCCGGACCCGCTCGGTCTCGGCGAACGGCCCGGGCACGCCGGCGAACGCGATGCCCCGCCACAGCGAGAGCGCCGAATCGAGCGCGGTCACCGCGGCGGCCGGGTCGCCCGCCTTGCGCAGCTGGCGGGCCCGGCCCACGTCCTGCTCGAACGCCACCGCGTCCGGCTGGCCCGGTACCAGGTGCAGCACGTAGCCGGCCGCGGACGAGACCAGGACCCGGCCCGGACCGCGCAGCGACCGGTTGGGCTCGATGACCCGGCGCAGCCCGGCCACGTAGGTATAGATGCCGCCCTCGGCGCTGGCCGGGGGGTCTTGCCCCCAGACGGCGTCGACGAGCTCACCCCGGGAGATGATCCGGTTCGCCCGCATCGCTAGGATGCCCAGTACAGCCTGCTGTCGAGGCTGGCCCACCGGTAGTTCCCTGTCGTCATACCAGGCCGCTACGGGACCAAGGACGCCGACGCGCAACACCACGGCTTGGCTGACCCTCCGCTCGCGTGATAACCCCTACAGACCCGAAGGTCAGCCCCCCCTCCAGGGCCGGAGCTGCTATTAAGGCTACAGTGATTTGCTCTAGTCATCCAGAAAAAATCTAGATCGTATAGAGACGGTCCTTTCATAGTGGGTCCCGCGTCACACGGGCGCCTGCGACACGGGCTTTGAGTTCCAGCCGCCGCAGGTGCAGGGGGCTGGGACGTCCGGTGCGCATCGGTGCGGGGAGGCTGAGCTATGGCGGCGAAGGGCCGGGGCCGTTGTTACTGCCCGGACTGCCGGGATCCCTGAGGCCAGATGGACGCCACCGCAATCACTTCGGCCACGCCGCCGACGTAGGCCGGCCCCGCTGGCGGAAGCCTCCGGGTACCGCATGACCCGGAGCCGCCGGCCCTCACGGCACCCCCCTCACTACCTGCCGTGAGGGCCGGCACCCTCGTCGCCGTCCGTGGACGGCCTGTGGTCTAGCCGTATCCGGCTCTGATGATCCACTGGGTGATCTTTATTGAATCGTCAGGCTTTCTTAGCCAATACTTCACTATTCACCTGTTGCGCCGCAGCCCGGGCAAAAAGAGACAACTCACGCTGGGCCGTCGCGGGGTGCGCGGGTACGATCCGTTTCCCTCGGGTCTGCTGCGGAGTCCCTGAGCATGGGCGCGCCGGTATGGTTGAGCGCCTAACATAGAGCCCGGTACCCGGGGACGACGGACTACTGCTGCGCGCTTGCGCAGGCATGGAACCAGCAGACGCGCGGTGTGGCCGCCAGCTGGCTGACGCAAGGGTTGGACGAAGCGAGCATGGGCAAGGCAAGCAGGACGAAGGTCGACGCCAGCCGCAGGGAGAAAATCGCCGCACAGCGCGCGGCCGAGCGCCGGGCCGAGCAGCGGCGGCGGATCCTCATCGCGTCGGGCAGCATCATCGCCGTGATAGCGGTCGTGGTCGCCTTCATCGTGATCAAGGCGAACAACAAGCCGTCGTCGGGCAACTCGTCGAACGGCCCGACCGGCGCAGCCCTGTCCAGCGTCGTATCCAAGGTCACCAGCGTGCCAGCCAGCACGCTGGACAAGGTGGGCACGGGTTCGTTCAACGGGAAGATCCAGGCGGTCAGCGGGGCGACGCCGCTCACCTCCAACGGCAAGCCCGAGATGCTGTACATGGGCGCCGAGTACTGCCCGTACTGCGCCGCTGAGCGCTGGGCCATGGTCGTGGCACTGAGCCGCTTCGGCACCTTCTCCGGGCTGAGCACCGTGCACTCCGCGTCGGTGAGCGGGTCCGGCAGTTCCGAGCCGTTCCCGAATACGCCGACGTTCACGTTCCATGGCTCCACCTACACCAGCAAGTACCTGACGTTCACCCCGGTGGAGATGCAGACCAACGTCCCGGACAAGGCGTCCGGCGGCTACACCAACCTGGAAACGCCGACCTCGGCGCAGAACGCCCTGATCACCAAGTACGACGCGCCGCCGTATGTCACCGCCGGCAACCAGGGCGCGATCCCGTTCATGTACTTCGGCGGCAAGTACGTGAGCGTCGGGGCCAGCTACGACCCGCAGGTGCTCAGCGGACTGACCTGGGACAAGATCGCGTCGCAGCTGAGCAACCCGAACAGCGCGGTGGCCAAGGCCATTGACGGCACGGCCAACAACATCACCGCCGCGATCTGCAAGATGACCGGTAACCAGCCGGCCAGCGCCTGCACCGCCGCCGTCCAGTCGCTGGAAAGCCAGCTGAAATAGTCGGCTAGCTTTCAGCTTCAGGCGAGGAGCCGCAGGTACAATCCTGGCGTTAGGTCCCGGTCGCGTTGAGTACCCAGGGACGCGCGCAGCACCAGCCCTGAGATCACCGGAGGCGAAGCTCGGGATGACCGCTTCGAAGTCAAGCCGGGCCCGGAACGCGCGGGCGCGCACCCAGGCCAGCGCGGCCGGAGGCGGCACCGCCGTCAAGAACACGGGCGCGGCCCGCAGCGGCACCGCGGCCAGGAACGGGAACGCGAGCCGGAACGGCACCGCCGCCCAGGCGCGGACCGGGGCGGCGCGGACCGGGGCGGCGCGGACCGGGGCGGGGCGCGGGCCGCGGACGCTGGAGGTCCCCGACGAGACGGCGCAGCGCGGGCCCGCCCCGTGGCTGCAGATCGCCACGCTGGCGCTGGCCCTGGCCGGCCTGGGCGTGTCGATCTACCTGACCATCGCCCACTTCACCGAGACGGCCCTGGCCGGGTGCTCGGAATCGGGCCTGGTGAACTGCACCAAGGTCACCACCAGCCCGGAGTCGTACGTGTTCGGCATCCCGGTGGCGGTGCTCGGGCTGGCCTTCTTCGTATTCGCGGTGGCGATCATGAGCCCGTGGGCCTGGCAGTCGGCCCGGCGTGAGATCCACCTGGCCCGGATCGCGTCACTGGTGGTCGGCATGGGCTTCGTGCTCTACCTGATCTACGCCGAGCTGTTCACCATCGGCAGCATCTGCCTCTACTGCACCAGCGTGCACGCCATCACGTTCCTGCTGTTCGTCCTCACGGCGGTCGCCGCCGCGGCCTGGGGCCTGAACCCCGGCGCGCCCTGGAAGCTGTCCCCCAGTCGCCCCGCCCCCGAGCCCAGCTAACCCGGGGCATCCTCCGTACTCGGAGAATGGCACTTTCTACCGGATAGATTCGGTAGGAAGTGCCATTCTTGCTATTTCCGCGTGGAGCGGGCGGGGATAGGAGGGGCTGGCGGGGCGGATTAGGCCATGGTGGCGTGGTGCTTGGCGGCGACCCAGGCGCGCACTCCGGCGGTTGGTTACGGTACGAGGGATGGCTCCTTACCCTCGCTGCCGCATCCTGGCCATCATCGGGTCCGGCGAGACCAGCCCGACGATGGTCACGCTGCACCGGGACCTGGTGTCGCGGCTCGGAATGGCCCGCCCGCAGGCGGTCATGCTGGCCACCCCGTACGCCTTCCAGGAAAACGCCGGCGACGTCTCGGCGCGCGCCCAGCGGTACTTCGCGGACAGCGTCGGGCTGCAGGTGCGGGTCGCGGCGGGCACCAGCCCGCACGCGGACGCCGCCGTGGCGCCGCCGCTGATCGAAGGGGACGAGGAGGACGAGGCGCGGCAGGCCGCGGCCATCCGGGCGGCGGACTGGGTGTTCGCCGGGCCGGGCAGCCCCACCTACGCGCTGGCCCACTGGCAGGCCGGGCCGGTCGCGGCCGGGCTGCGGGACCGGGTCCTGGCCGGCGACGGGCTGACCGTGCTGGCCTCGGCGGCCGCCGCTACCGCGGGCCGGTTCACGCTGCCGGTCTACGAGATCTACAAGGCGGGCGGCGTACCGCACTGGAGGGCCGGGCTCGACCTGCTCGGCCCGCTCGGCCTCACCGTCGCGGTCATCCCGCACTACGACAACGCCGAGGGCGGCCGCTACGACACCAGGCACTGCTACCTCGGCGAACGCAGGCTGGCCGGGATGGAACGCGAGCTCGGCGAGGACGCCGCCGTGCTGGGTGTAGACGAGCACACCGCGGTTCTGATCGACCTGCGGACGGGCGACATCGAAACCCGCGGCCGGGGCGGGCTGACCGTCCGGCGGGCCGGGGACAGCCTGGTCCTGCCCGCGGGTACCCAGCTGACCCTGGCGGAGCTGCGCGACCTGGTGCGGGGGATCCGCCGGGCCACGCTCGGTGTCTCGGGCGGCGCGGCGGCCGGCCAGGACCCGCCGGGAGGCGGGGACGCACCGGAACGCGCCGGATCCGACGGCGAGGAGCTGCTGGCCGTACCTCTGCCCGAGATCATGGCGGCGGCCGAGCGGCGGTTCGAGGCGGCGGCCGCCGCTCGCGACTCCGCCGCGATGGCGGGGGTGATCCTGGAGCTCGAGACGGCGATCGGGCAGTGGGAGGCGGACACCGACGAGGACCAGGGCACCGAGCAGGCGCGCGCGCTGCTGCGCAGCCTGGTCGGCCGGCTCGGGCGGGCCGCCCAGGACGGGCTGGCCGACCCCAGGGGCCGGCTGCGGCCGGCGGTCGAGCCGCTCCTTGAGCTACGGGCAGCGCTGCGTGAGCAGGGCAATTTCGCCGCCGCCGACGCGATCAGGCAGGCCCTGACCGCGGCCGGGCTCGACGTCAGCGACACCCCGGAAGGCACCCGCTGGGAGTCCACCGGGACGGTCTCGCCGGCCAGCGGCTGACCGGGTATGCATGACATCTTGTTCATGTTGACGCCGGGCTAGAGCCCGGCGGGCCGGGACGCACTAGCCTTCGGAGCAGGCCGGTAGAGAGAGGAGCCGGAGCCTGTGCCCGGCATGAACTCGGGCCTGAATCCGAGCGACCCGGTACTGGTCGCCGCGTTCAGGTCGGCGCTGCTTCACCAGGGCGCGATCGCCCTCATCATGATCGTGCTCCTCTGGCTGGTCTGGGCGACGGCCCGGACCTGGCGTTCCTCTGCGCCCGTCGCGACCGGTTCGGCTAAGGACGGGAGGGCCGAGCCGCGGGCGCGATCGCTGCTGCGCACCGGGTTCGGCGTGCTGTGGATATTCGACGGGCTCCTGCAGGCGCAGCCGAAGATGGCCGGCGGCCTGGCCGCGCAGGTCATCGAGCCGACCGCGGCCAGCTCCCCGGCCTGGGTTCAGCACCTGGTCAACTGGGGCGGCGCGGTCTGGTCGTACCACCCCGTCCAGGCCGGGGCCGCGAGCGTCTGGATCCAGCTGGGGATCGGGGTCTGGCTCATCGTCGCGGCCCGCGGGACCTGGTCCAGGCTGGCCGGGGTGGCCAGCGTGGCCTGGGGCCTGATCGTGTGGGTGTTCGGCGAGTCGCTCGGCGGCATCTTCGCGCCCGGACTGAGCTGGCTGACCGGCGCGCCCGGCGGCGTGCTGTTCTACGTGGCGGCCGGCGCGCTCGTCGCACTGCCCGAGCAGGCCTGGGCCTGGTGCGGGCGGCTGCTGCTGGCCGGGCTCGGCGTCTTCTTCGCCGGGATGGCCGTGCTCCAGGCCTGGCCCGGCCGGGGCTTCTGGCAGGGGACCACAGCGGGCAAGCCGGGGACGCTGGCCGGGATGGTCCGGGAGATGTCCGGTACCCCGCAGCCGCACGCCCTGTCCGCGCTGCTCTCTCACTTCGCCTCGTTCGCCACCGCGCACGGCTTCGCGGTCAACCTGGTCGTGGTCATCGCGCTGGCCGCGATGGGCGCGGCCTTCCTGACCGGGCGGCCGCGGCTGGTCAGGTACGCGGTGTGGTTCGGGATCGCGTTCGGCCTGGCCGACTGGGTGCTGGTCCAGGACTTCGGCTTCCTGGGCGGCCTCGGCACGGACCCGAACAGCATGATCCCGCTGATCCTGCTGTTCTCGGCCGGCTACGTGGCCCTCTCCCCGGCGCCACACGAGGCGGCGGCGCCAGTGACGGTTGGGATGATTGAGGCTAACGGGGCTGGTACGGCTAATGAGGTGATTGGGGACGCGGGGCGGGGAGGGCAGCCGGAAGGGCTGCGGGATGCGGGGCAGGGACGGCGGCGGGGGTGGCCAGGAGTACGGGATGCGGGGACGGGACGGCAGGGGTGGCCCGGGGTGCTGGGCGGGGTGCGGGATGCGGTGGCGGGGGTGGGGGCGCGGTCGGTCGGGGCGGTGGGGGCGCTGGCCGTTATCGTGCTCGGGGCGGCGCCGATGGCGTCGGCGGCGGCGAACCGCAGCGCGGACCCGATCCTGGCGCTGGCCATCTCGGGCAGCAGCGCCAGCCTCGACGTGCCGGCGCCCGGCTTCTCCCTGACCGACCAGAACGGCCGGACGGTCTCGCTGGACGGCCTGCGCGGCAAGGTCGTGCTGATGACCTTCCTCGACCCGGTGTGCAGCACCGACTGCCCGATTATCGCGCAGGAATTCAAGCAGGCCGGGCAGATGCTCGGCGCGCAGGCCTCCGGCGTCGAGTTGGTCGCCGTGGTGGCCAACCCGACGTACCGGTCCACCGCGTTTACCCGGGCCTTCGACCGGCAGGAAGGGCTGGCCGCGGTGCCGAACTGGCGGTACCTGACCGGCTCGTCCGGCGAGCTCGCCGCCGTCTGGCGGCATTACGGGGTTACCGTGGAGAACCTGCCGGCCGGCGCCATGTCCGCGCACAACGACCTGGCCGTGGTGATCGACCCGGTTGGTCACATCCGCCAGGAACTCGACGCCGACCCGGGTCCTGGCACCAGCAGCACCAGGTCCTCGTTCTCCGTGCTGCTCAGCCGGTACGCCCGCCAGGCGATGGGGCAGTCGTGACCCGCGGCCTGATCCGGGCGGCCACCGCCCTGTGCTGCGCCGGCCTGGTCGCGGGCTGCGGTTCACAGCCGGCCAGGGTGGCCGGCCCGGCACCGCCGCTGGTGCCGCCGCTGAGCACCTCGCTGATCACCTCGCAGGGCACCTGGGCCGTCACGGTGATGGGCAACCCGGCTTCTGAGCAGGACGGCTTCTGGCAGCTGTTCGTCCGGCCCGCGGGCGGTAGCCGCTGGTCGCTGGCCACCCCGGAGGGCGTGGCCGATAACGGCGGGCTGGTCGCGGCGGGCGGCACCGGCTCGGTCACCGTCGGCTTCCGGCCCAGCCAGAACCTGGCCTTCTCCCCGCTGGCCACCAGCACCGACGTCGGCCGGAACTGGACGCCCGGCCTGCTCGACGCGGGCCTGGCCAGCACCCCGGGCGCCATCGCGGTCGGGCCGTCGGGGCGCGCGCTCGCGCTGCTGCAGGACGGCACCATCGAGGTCGCGCCCACCGCTGGGGCGGCCGCGGCCGGGCAGTGGAGTGTGCTGGCCACGCTCAGGGCGCTGGCGGCGTCCGCCCAGGGCCGCACGTGCGGTCTGAGGGGCGTGAACGCCGTCTCGTTCGGTGCCCATGAAAACCCGATGGCGGCGGGCAGCTGCGCGCGGCCGGGTGTGGCCGGGGTTTTCACCGACGCCGACGGGACCTGGCGGTCGGCGGGCCTGGTGCTCCCGGGCCGGCGCCCGGGAATGGGTGCAGTCCAGGTGCTCGGCCTGGCCGCGACGGCGGGCGGCAACACGGCGCTGCTGGCGGTATCCCACCCCGGCGGGAACAGCCTGCTCGCGGCGTGGCGGGACGGGACGCGGTGGGCAGTGTCGGCACCGCTCGCGGCGGGTCTGGTGACGGCGGGCCACGTGAGTACGGGTAGCGTGCGGGCGCTCGGGTTCGGGCCGGGCCAGAGCGCGTGGGTGCTGCTCGGCGGTGGGCGGGCCGAGAGCATCGGGGGGCCTGACGGCGCGTGGCGGGCGTTGCCGCCTGTTCCGGCGGGCACCGGGACGCTGGCGCCGGGGACCGGCGGCTCGTATGACGCGCTGGCCGTGGCCGGGTCCAGGCTCAGCGTGTGGCGGCTCGGGGCGGGGGCCTGGGCCAGGGTCCAGCAGATCGCCGTGCCGGTCCAGTACGGCTCGTCGGGTTAGGAGGGTTCGTGAGCTACCTCACCGGCCACTGGTCGTTCGACCCCTTCCTGGTCGTTGCGCTGGCCGTGGCCGGGTGGCACGAGATCGGGCTGCGGCGGCTGGCCCGCCGGTCCCGGCCGGACCGCACCCGCGAGCGGCGGCTGCGGTCGCTGTGGTTCTACGGCGGGCTGGCGGTGCTGCTGATCGCGGTGGAGTCGCCGGTCGACTACTGGGCCGGCGACTACTTCTTCGCGCACATGATCCAGCACCTGCTGCTCATGTTCGCCGCGCCGTCGCTGATCGTGGCGGGCGCGCCGTGGTCGCCGCTGCTGGCCGCGCTGCCCGGGCGGTCCGGGCGCAGCGTGACCCGGGGCGTGCTGGCGGGCGGGTGGTCGAGGCCGGTCCGGGCGTTCGGCGGCGTGCTGCTGCGGCCGTGGGTGTCGGTGGCGCTGTTCAACGCGGCGATGATCGCCTGGCACCTGCCCGGGCCCTACGACCTGGCCGAGCGGAACGAGGCCGTGCACATCTGGCTGATGCACGGGACGATGTTCGGCGCCGGGGTGCTGTTCTGGCTGCAGTTCATCCCGTCGCCGCCGTTCCGCCGCCGGATGCCGCTGCTGTCCCAGGCGGGGGCGCTGCTCGGCACCAACGTCGTGATGATCGGCATCGCGATGACACTGAGCATCTTCGCGCAGGGTCCGGTGTACTCCGTCTACGGCGGGGTGCCTGGCGTTACCCTGCCGCCGTTCGCCGACCAGCAGATCGGTGCGGCGATCCTGTGGGTGTGCGGGGACTTCTGGGCCGTGCCATCGATGATCGTGATCGTCCGGCGGATGGTGGCGGCCGAGGGGAGCATGAGCGCGGCGGTGGACAAGATCCTCGGCCGGGGTCCGGGCCTTTCGGGCCGGCCGGGGTCCTGGACGGCCTGGGAACGGCCGGGGGCGCTGGCCGAGCTGCGGGCTCAGCCGCCTTCCTCGCCCGAGGCCGGGCCGTGAAAGGGGCGCCGGTCGGCCCGCCGGGGGCGGGCGACGTCGACCGGGGCAGGCTCGGCTAGGTCGGGACGCTGGCCGTTCAGGTCCTCGGCCCGGGCGGCCCAACCGTGATCCGGCCGGCGGGCGCGGTGGGCCGGGCGCGCCCGGCCGGCCGGGCTGGCGGGCCGGCGGCCGGAGCCGTCCGCGGGCGTGGTGTGGTGCGGCGTGATGACGTCGGTAATCTTGCGCAGCCCGCTGAAGGCCGGCGCTCGCGCGACCGTGACCACGCCGACGATCAGCGCGGCGATGCCGCCGGCCTCGATGGCGAGCAGCCCCGGCGTGATCTGGATCCGGTCGCCGAACACCACGATGCCCAGCGCGATGCCGGCCACCGGCTCGCCCGCCGCGATGGCCGGCAGCGAGGCGTGCAGCGGACCCGCGCTAAACGCGTTCTGCATCAGCCACAGGCCGACGATCCCGGCGCCGAGCAGGCAGTAGGGCGGCCAGGTGCTGAGCAGCACGCTAACCGGGTGGCCCTGCAGGATCTCCAGCGTCTGCCTGGTCAGCGCGTCCTGGATGCCGAACACCAGGCCCGCGGCCAGGCCGATCAGGGTGGCCCGGGTCGGCCCCCGCTTGCGCAGCCCGATCTGCACGGCGATGTACGCCACGCCGGCGATGATCGCGGCCACGAACCAGTGCGAGAACGAGCCGAACGACAGGCCGATCGGCTTGGTCGACCGGGACAGCGACAGCAGGGCCACGCCCGC
>Ga0207693_10003882_pt1 | contig 12729 bp, 11 predicted proteins | sample LARL81metaG_FD_184347 | JGI IMG/M metagenome (GOLD analysis project Ga0207693, IMG submission 184347) | Corn, switchgrass and miscanthus rhizosphere microbial communities from Kellogg Biological Station, Michigan, USA - LAR L8-1 metaG... | ecosystem: Host-associated > Plants > Roots >...
CTGGGGAAAGTGATGGGCGGCACCACGCTTGCGACGCTTCAAGGGCTCATCTTCCTGGTATTTGCGCCGTTTGTAGGCGTGCACATTGATGTGACCAGCTTTCTACTGATTGCGTTGGCTGTGTTTCTGGTTTCTTTCGCGCTGACCGCGCTCGGGTTTGCTATTGCCTGGCCCATGGATTCAACCCAGGCATTTCACGCCATCATCAACCTTTTTCTTATTCCGTTGTGGTTGCTTTCGGGCGCGCTGTTTCCGCTTTCCGGGGCGTCAGGGTGGCTACGGGTGATCATGCGCTTGAATCCGCTCACTTATGGAGTTCAGGCACTGCGCGATCTGATGTATCCGGCGAGCCAGGGAGAGTTCTCGCTGACAGCTTCCCTGGCGACGTTGGTGCTTTTTTCGCTGTTCATGTTCGGACTTGCGTTTCTGATGGTAAACCGCCGCAGCACCAAGCCGGCTGTGTGATGCCTGTTCCTCCACAATTCGCGATTTTCCCGGTCATCAATGCCACGCTCAACGGCACCAGCGCGGTGCTCCTGGTGACGGCGCACCACCAGATCAAGTCGGGGAAAATGGTCGCGCATCGCGCGCTCATGCTCACTGCGGTCGCAACGTCGACGTTATTCCTGATCTCGTACCTCTATTACCACTGGAATGTTGGGTCGGTGAAGTTTCCGGGGCACGGATGGTCACGCTGGGTGTATTTCAGCATCCTGATCTCGCACACAATCCTGGCAGCCGCCATTGTACCGCTGGTCATCATCACTCTGAGCCGCGCGCTGCGACGCCGCTTTGACCGGCACCGCGCTATTGCACGCTGGACGTACCCGCTGTGGCTGTATGTCTCGGTAACCGGCGTGATGATCTACTTCATGCTCTACCACTTGTTCGCCGCCTGAAGCTGTGTGTGAGGAGTTTTTGTTCAACCGACTCGTCCATCAACGTTGAAGCGCATCATTCAACAACCTGGCCAATCTGATCCCCGCCAAGGCCAATCGTTCATCCACAATGCTGATGTGTTTGTCGTAATAGGCTTCGTCCACGCGGCTGCCATCGGCCAGCCAAACGTCATGCGCGAGATGGAAGGACTGATTGGCCCAGTCTTCAGGGGTGCCGATGGCGCGCCCCTCGAGCTCACGGCGAGTGATCAGGTTTTCGAGATGCAGGATATAGCCTGACTGGGAGCGGTGGGCGTGCTCGATGAGACCTTCATCCCACAAAGCGTGCAGATTGCACGGGCGGCTTCCGCACTGGTCCGACCCAAATTCGACGACGTGAATATCATTCCCTCCCCGCGCTTCGCCAACCGCATGCAACGGCTGATGCACATCGGCCACGAAGTGGACCAGAAACTTTAGCGCCTCAACGCGGTCTGATGCCGAAGCATTCTGATCGGCTAGATTTTCGCGGAACATTTCGATGCGATCGATAACGCAATTGTGGTGATCTTGAAGAGCGTTTTTATCACCGGGGCGGAAGCAATCGCGCGGCTGGTCAAAACCTGCGGCATTCCAGGGAATATCCACGAAGTGCCAGCCGAATGTCTGCGGCTTCTCCCTCCTGATTTCGTCAGCCCAAGTGGAGATGGAGGCTAGATCGTCGCTGCCAATCAGCTCTCGAATAACGCGCCTGGCCGACGGACTCAAGCGCACCCGCGCAATTTCAGCGACCATGCGGTGTCCTTCCGGGCCCCAGGCGAACGAAGGTATCGGGATGCACAGGCAGAGCAGAAGAACTGCCGCAACCTTTCCGATAGGTCTTAAGAGCGAAGACATTCGAATTAGATTTTATTCATGCGAGCTTCCCGCAGCAGTGGAAAAGAAATGAGTGTGCGTATTGTCCTGGCAAAGCCTGAAAATGCGAGCGTCGGTCGCAGTCGAAAGAATCTTCCCGAGCATAGAGCAGCAGCGAATTCTGACGGGGGATCTTGTGCCCTCCACGCACCAAAGTAACCAACAAGTCGAACGGCTGCCATCAATTCGCAGCATGGTACTCTCAAACTGCTCTGGTGTTCGTTGCTCCGAAGCAGGAGTGACCGACCCAAAAGAAAATTTTCGGCGGCTGCTGCGAACGGTTGAAACGCTCTCGGACCTTGGCCCGCAGATGACGGCTGAAGGCGAGTTCACACAGACCGCGCACACCATGCTCTCCGCCCTCATGCATGCGGCGGGAGCGGGCGAAGGTGTGCTGTTTGTGTTCATCGAAAAACCTTCGATGCTGAACTCAATCGCCGCCGGCGGGTTCGCGCTGATACCGGAACCCTCCGTGATCCCTCTTCTTCCCCGCCATGTTCACGCACTCAGTTCGATGCAGGGCGCGATGTTGCTGTCGAAATCCTCTTACGACCTTTTTCTAAGCGCGAACGGAAACGTTGCGCCTGAACTTTTCAAGTGTCTTGCCCCGCTGAAAGTTGCGGGCAAGCTGGTGGGAGCAGTGGCGCTGGGACGGCGCGATGGAGATTCCTCCTATGAGGAGGAGGGTTTGCAATCTCTCGATCTGCTGTGCCACTACGTTGCGCTGGCGGTGCAGAACCACGCGCTAACCCAAACGCTGACCGAGCGGGTGGCAGACAACCTGCGGTTGATGGCTTCCTTACATGGGTTCTATGACAGCACGCTCGAAGCATTCGCGGCCGCAATCGACGTAAAGCACATCAACATTCATGGGCATTCGCTTCGGGTCGGGCGCTATGCAGCCGGGGTAGGCGACGCGCTGGGAATGGATGCGAATGAAGTCGCAGCCTTGCGCTCGGCCGGGTACTTGCATGACATCGGCAAGGTTGCTGTCGATAAACGGCTATTCGGTAAACCAAGTTCTTTGGATCCTGAAGAATTTCAGGAGATGGCCGACCACACGACGGTTGGGCATCAAATTGTCACCGGGGTTAGCTTTCCCTGGCCGCGGATCCCTGAAATCGTGCGCTGGCATCACGAACGAGCTGACGGATCCGGCTACCCGGATGGACTGCTCAACGAGGATGTTCCGATGCAAGTCAGGATCGTTGGCCTTGCGGACACATTCGACGCCATGACCAGCCTGCGGCCTTATCGGGAGCCGATTTCGCTAGGGGCGACCTTGAATGAAATTGTGCGCATGACACCGCAGAAGTTTGATCCTAACGCGGTGCACGCGCTGCTGGTCCAGATTCGGCGCGACGCGGTCGGCAGTAATCAGACACTCTTCCTTGAAGACCGCTCTGCGGGAAATCTTGCGCCCACAGATATCGATCACCTGGCGGCGACGCTTCAACACAAAATCACCAACGGGCGCTCATACCTGACCTGATCCCGATCTCCGATCTCCGACCTATGCCTCGCAGCAAGTAACACCCGTTCGACGTCCCGGGGCGAACCTTTTCTCATAGTCCCCGAACCTTTTCTCACAATCAATGCCGAACGGCTTTCTGCGATACTCGCAGCCAGGAGGAACTTTGAACCATTTCCTGCTTTCCGTCGTGCTTGGAGTGATTGAGGGTCTCACAGAATTTCTTCCGGTGAGTTCGACAGCCCACCTGCGAATTGCGGAGGCGTTGTTTCACATCAACCTTGGCGATGGATACTGGAAGATGTACACGATCGTCATCCAACTCGGGGCGATTCTGTGCCTGCCGATTTATTTTCGCGCGCGCATTGCCAAGTTCCTAACCACATTTCCACAGGGCGAGAGCGGCGACCGGACGGCCCTGACGCATCCGCTGGGGCTGACGCTGGTTGCATTTGTCGTCACCGCGATTCCCGCGTTTCTTTTGACCAAAGTGATCGGCAAGCACCTGGAGAGTCTGTTCATCATGGGCACTTCCCTGCTGATCGGCGGAATCGTGATGTGGATTGTGGATGCGATAAATGCGAGCTCAGAAAAACTGGGCCCGAACGTTCCGGGAAACCGGATTCACACCTGGCGGATGGAGGCGATGAGTCTGGGACAAGCGGTCTGGATTGGCGCATGCCAGATTCTCTCGGCCGTGTTTCCAGGCACTTCGCGCTCCATGTCGACGATTGCGGCTGGGCAAATTACAGGAATGTCGCGGGCGTCGGCACTGGAATTTTCATTCTTCCTTTCTATACCGACGATGATTGTGGCGACCTGCTATGACCTGCTGAAATCATTGCGCGGCAAGGGCGCAAACCCGATAGGCGTCTCTCAGATTGACGCGCATGGATGGCTGGTACTAGCGATTGGATTTGCGGTTTCATTCGTGGTGGCCTACGGGTCGGTGGCATGGTTCATGGCGTGGGTGCGCAAGCACGGGTTTGTGCCGTTCGCCGTATATCGGATTATCGTGGGCGTGCTGGTTCTAGTGTTCATGGCGAGATGAACTGAGCATCATGGTTCGGTCATCAGCACTCAGTTGTCCCGTAAGAACTTGACACTCCGCACCCTGAGATTTGCTAACCTTTACCCACGCAAATAATCTATTCGATGTGCTGCGCAATCCGGCGCCGCACATTCTGATTTTTCTGACTGTGGAGTTAAACGTTTTCAAGGAGACCTTATGCTGAAGAAGCCTGTTTTTGCAGTAGTGTTGGTTCTGGGTCTATGTGTTCTTTCTTCCGCGCAGCAGGACAAGAGCAAGCGTCCGAGTCCGCCAGCGCAGGCACAATGCAAATTCTCTGACGGCAAGACGATCACGGTGGATTACTCCAGCCCACGCATGAAGGGGCGAAAGATTTTTGGCGGCCTGGTTCCATATGGAGAAGTCTGGCGCACGGGCGCGAACGATGCGACCACATTCGTGACCACTGCGAACGTTAGCATCGAAGGCAAAGATGTTCCCGCAGGCAGTTACACCATCTTCACCATCCCTGAACAGGACAAGTGGACGCTGATCGTCAACAAACAGACCGGCGAATGGGGCGTTCCTTATAAGTACGAAGCCAACGAGCTCGCGCGCCTGCCTATGCAGGCCTCGAAGACCTCGTTTCCGGTGGAGAATTTTACGATCAGCTTCAACCAGAGTGGCAGCGCCTGCACTCTGCAGATGAGCTGGGAGAACACCCAGGCGTCAGTGCAGGTTTCTGAGAAGAAATAATCACAGCTCTGGCCGGGGTCGGGCGGCGTTAGAATGGCGGAAATCTTACGGGAGGTGTTCTATGCCCGCATACGATTACGTCTGCAATGACTGCCATAAAACCTTCGAGCGCGTGCTTACGCTGCACGAGCACGATAGCGAGCAGATGAGGTGTCCGCACTGCGGAGGCCAGAACCTGGAGCAGAAAGCAGCGGCGTTTTACGCCGTGACTTCGAGGAAAAGCGCGTAGAAAGATGAATCTGCAGTTCCGTGCACCTGCGAAGCAGCAGATTCCTCACCGCTGAAGCGGTTTCGGAATGACAGGGGTGGCGGTCGAAGTTTGAGGGGTTGTTCCTGGGCTCGAATCCCAATCTAAGAGCCCTCAGGGCTTCCAGCGCAGCACTGGCTTCCTGGCCGCCGCGGTTTCGTCGAGGCGAGAAACGCGGGTAGAGTGCGGCGCGGTCTTTACTATCTCTGCGTCCTCTTCGACCTCTTGCGCAATCGCGTTCATGGCCTCAAGGAAAAGATCCAGTTCCTCTTTGGATTCGCTCTCGGTTGGCTCAATCATCATCGCTCCGGGCACGATCAGGGGAAATGCGGTTGTGTAGGGATGAAACCCGTAGTCGATGAGCCGTTTGGCAATATCCATGGTGCGTGCGCCCTTTTTTGCCTGCAGCTTGTCGCTGAAGACTACTTCGTGCATGCTGGCGCTTGAGTAAGGCAGATCGTAGACGCCTTCGAGACCTTTGCGAATGTAGTTGGCGTTGAGCACCGCGTCTTCGGTGGTTTGGCGCAAGCCGTCAGGTCCGTTGGCGAGAATGTACGCCAGAGCGCGCACGAACATTCCAAAATTTCCGTAGAAAGAGCGCACCCGGCCAATCGACTGGGGACGATCGTAGTCGAAGCCCAGAGTGCCTTCCGGCTTCGACAGCAGAACGGGCTTCGGCAGAAATGGCTCGAGGACTTTCTTTACCGCAACCGGACCGGAGCCGGGACCTCCTCCGCCATGCGGCGTCGAAAAAGTTTTGTGCAGATTTAAGTGCATGACGTCCACACCAAAGTCGCCGGGACGCACTTTGCCAACCAGCGCGTTCATGTTCGCGCCATCCATGTAAAGCAGGCCGCCTTTTGCATGCAGGATGTCGGCAATCTTGTGAATCTCCTGCTCAAAAACGCCCAGGGTGTTGGGGTTCGTCAGCATGAGTGCCGCCACTTCGTCGTTCATTTGCGATTCGAGCGCGGAGATGTCCACCATTCCCTGAGCATTTGATTTCAGATTTTCCACCGCGTAGCCAACCATGGCCGCAGTCGCTGGATTGGTGCCATGTGCGGAATCCGGAATCAAAACTTTCTTCCGCGGCTTCCCTTTTGAGTCGTGATATGCGCGCACCAGCAGCAGCCCGGTGAGCTCTCCATGGGCCCCCGCCGCGGGCTGCAAGGTGATTGCATCCATGCCGGTGATTTCGAGTAGGCAGTCGCCCAATATCTTGATGATGCGCAGTGCGCCTTGCGAAATTTTCTCGGGCTGATACGGATGCGCGTTGGCAATGCCGTCAAGGCGAGACACCGCCTCATTCACGCGCGGGTTGTACTTCATGGTGCACGAACCCAGCGGATACATTCCCAGATCGATGGCGTAATTCCAGGTGGAAAGACGCGTGAAATGGCGAATGATCTCGATTTCGCTGACCTCGGGCATGTTGCCGAGGTCTCGTCTTTCGCTTGACCCCAAAAGCTTCTTCGTGTCCACATCAGGAACATCGAGCGGCGCCAGCTTCCAGGCGGCTTTGCCCGGCGATGACTTTTCGAAGATCAAGCCTTCGTTCTGATTGACGTGGCGCGTGGCTTTGCGAGTCATGTGTTTCATCGCGCCACCTCTTCGGGCTCTTCGCGCGCGCTGCGGACAGAACGTTCGCTGTCGGCGACGTGCCCAACCGCGGTATCGATCATGCTGCGCGAGGTCAGCTCGGTGCAGCACCACAGTGAAGCGTTGCCGAGCTCGGGATAGAACTTCTTCAGCGGCAGGCCTCCGACGATCTTATGCCCGAGCAAGCGCGAATTGATGGCATACGGATCTTCGCTGGTCTGGATAACAAACTCGTTGAAGCGTGGACCGCCGGAGAAAAGGACAGTTGCGTGTCTGCCGAATTGCTGCGCGGCGTAAGCTGTCTTCGCCAGATTCTGCCGCGCGAGCTCCTTCAAGCCAACTTTGCCGTAGACGGTCATGAAGATGTTGGCCATCAGCGCTATGAGGGCTTGGTTTGTACAAATATTGGACGTCGCCTTCTCACGCCGAATGTGCTGCTCGCGGGTGGCCAGCGTCAGGACGAAGCCGCGCTTGCCGTTACGGTCAGTGGTTTGTCCCACGAGACGGCCCGGCATTTGCCGCACGAACTGCTCGCGGGTGGCAATCACCCCGCAATACGGTCCGCCAAAACCGAGAGGCACACCGAAGGATTGCGCCTCCATGGCAATGACGTCAGCGGAGCGCGGCGGCTCGACAATTCCGAGCGATACGGCTTCAGGAATTGCTACAACCAGCATGGCGCCCTTTGCATGGGCGATAGCGCCGAGCGCCTCAACGTCTTCAATTGTGCCAAAAAAGTTCGGCGACTGAATGAGAACGCATGCTGTGTCGGAGGTGATTGCGTTTTCGAGTTGCTTCGGTTCGACGCGGCCGCTTTCGGCGAAAGCAACGGTTGTAAGCGGCATTCCTTGATGAAAGGCGTAAGTCGCAAGCACTTCGCGATACTCGGGATGCACACTACGGGCGACGGTGACCGAGCGCCGTCCTGTGAGACGAGCAGCCATCATTACCGCTTCTGCAGCAGCGGTTGAGCCGTCGTACATGGAGGCGTTAGCCACTTCCATGCCGGTCAGCTCGGAAATCATAGTCTGGAATTCGAAGATGGATTGCAGTGTGCCTTGCGAAATCTCCGCCTGATAGGGCGTGTATGCGGTGAGAAACTCGCCGCGAGAAATCAAGGAATCGATAATGACGGGGCGATAGTGATAATAGGCGCCTGCGCCGAGAAACGTGACGTGGCCGTCGCCGTTTTCACGCGAGCGCTCGCGGAACCAGTCGACGATTTCCGACTCGGCCATCTGCCGCGGAATCTTCAGATCGCGATTCAGCCGGTACTCGCCCGGTATCGGAGCAAACAGATCGTCTATTGAGAGCGCGCCAATCGCCTTCAGCATGGCTTTGCGGTCAGCGGGAGATTTGGGAAGATAGCGCATAAAATCAGCTCTTAGCTTTTAGCCGTTAGCTTTTAGCTTGAACCAGTTGTTCTTGCTAAAGGCTAAGAGCTAACGGAGCTTTTTAGTGCCCTCCTTCTTCGGAAACGAATTTCTCGTAGTCGGCAGGGGAGAGCAATGATTTCAGGTCGTCGGGATTGCTCAGTTTGATTTTCAGCATCCAGGAATTGTGGGCATCTTTATTGATCTTTTCCGGGGCAGTCGCGAGTTCGGCATTGACTTCCGTCACCGTGCCCGACGCGGGCGCATATAAGTCCGAAACCGCTTTTACCGATTCCACGCTGCCGAATGTTTTTCCCACGGTGATGTCGCTGCCGACCTTGGGAAGATCAACGAACACGATGTCGCCTAGCGATTCTTGCGCATAGCTGGTGATGCCGATGGTCGCGGTCGCGCCGTCGGCCTTGATCCACTCATGTTCTTTGGTGTACCTGAAGTCTGCGGGATAAGGCATTGAAAATCAGCTCCTGGCTTTTAGCCTTCCAGCTTCCAGCCCTTTTTACGCGGTTCTGGAGTGCGTATAGCTTCGTGGAAGAGCGGCCCTTTTAGGGCGGCGTATCTCTTCTTTCGTTATGACGCGGCGCCAAAGCGCCGCTTTTCCACGTGACTCTCAGTCTTTCCTTCGTGCAACTTCGTGACCTTAGTGGTCAAAGTTCTCTCGGATGTCACCCGTTCTTCTTGGGTCGTTTGTAGAACGGTGTCGGGACAACTCTTGCCTTCACTCCCGCGCCGCGACACTCAACCTGCAACTCCATCCCCACAGTGCTCAATTCCGGCGGGACATACGCCAGCGCAATGTTCTTCTTAAGAAATGGCGCGTACGAACCACTGGTCACGTATCCAATTTCTTTGCCGGTCGAATCCAGCACTTTGTAGCCGTCACGGGCAATGCCTCGATCAATCATCTCCAGACCAATAAGCGTCCGGGTAATAACAGATGCTTTGGCTTGCGCCAGCGACTCACGCCCAATGAACTCGGGCTTCTCCATCTTGCAGAAGCGGTCCAGGCCGGCTTCCCACACATTGATGGTATCGGAAATTTCGTGTCCGTAGAGGGGCAGCTTGGCTTCGAGACGCAGTGTATTGCGCGCGCCCAACCCGCATGGAATCGCGCCCAGCTCCCTGCCGGCCTTGAGCACCTCGTTCCAGACTCGGGCGCTAGTTGGCTCATCGCTAGGAATATAGATCTCGAATCCATCTTCCCCGGTGTAACCCGTGCGCGCGATCAGGATGTTTGGCAAACCGCAGACCGCGCCGTGCGTCACCCAATAAAATTTGACCGAGGAAAGATCCGCGTCGGTGAGTTTCTGCAGCAGATCCACGCCATTCGGTCCCTGGATCGCAATCTGCGTGAAGTCGTCCGACAAGTTCTCGACCCGACAATTGAACTGGCGGGTGTTGTCGCGCACCCAGTTGAAATCCTTCTCGCGCGTGCCCGCATTGATGACCAGCAGATACTCTTCTTCGCCGAGCCGGTGCACAATGACGTCATCGACGAACGTGCCTTGCGGATAGAGCAGCGCCGAATATTGTGCCTGACCGATGGCGAGCCGCGAGGCGTCGTTCATAGAGGTGTGCTGTACGGCGGCGAGTGCTTCCGGTCCCGCAAGCCGGATGTCGCCCATGTGGCTAACGTCGAAAATGCCAACACCGGTACGCACGGCCACGTGCTCGGCAATGATCCCGGAGTATTCGACCGGCATGTCCCAGCCGTTGAACTCGACCATTTTCGCGCTCAGCTGGCGGTGAACCGAGTTGAGCGCAGTCTTGCGGACAGCAACTGTGGTTTCAGCAGGAGACAAAAAGCCTCGATCGCATCAGGGATTGGACCGCCGACGGGAAACTCATAAAACTAACATGGGGGAGAGGAGGGCTTCAACCGACGTTACCGACGCGTCCCCCGCACCACTCAAGCTAACCCGCGGCCAGAGGCCTCGTGCTACGCTCGTCTTTAGTTTGTTAAGCGGTTTGTTGAGCTTGGCCAGGTTGTGCCATCTTCGCGCTTGGAGGGAGAATGCGGGAAGAAATTTCCGCCGGCCGCATGCTATTCCGATCAGGGTCACACCTACGCGCATGCCTGCTACTGCGTGTTGTGTTCGCTCTGGTCAGTTCCATGTTGCTGACCAGCACAGCTGCTTTTGCCCAGGACACGCAGGAGAAGAACGAGCTGGCGGTGGGTGTGGGGCGCACATTCATCAGCGACCAGAGGGTACCCAATACTAATTTTTTCGATAACACCGTGCATTCTGGCAAGGGGTTTTCGTTAAATTTCCTGTATGCGCGCCAGCTGCGTTTTTTCAAATGGGCTGACAGCTCGGTCGGCATTGAAGTTCCAGTGATCTACAACCCCGACGAGGACCTGAACCTCGGCCTGAATGTCATTCCCAAGCAGTACAGTTCGGTATTTTTGACTCCTGCGGTGCGGGTGAGTTTTGTGCGGAACTTCTTCGTTTCTCCATGGGTCAGCCTGGGGGGAGGAGTTGGCTATTTTTCGTCCAGTGAAGACGCTGTCTTCTTTGGCCCATACACCGGGCACCGCATAAAAGTAACCGGGGTGATGCACGGCGGCGTGGGCTTTGACGTGCCGCTCCCGGGCAAACTTCACAGCCTCAAATTCCGATTCGAGGCACGAGACAACTGGAGCGGAGTGCCACCAATCAACGTCGACACAGGTAGGACTCGCCAGCATAACTACTACGTTGGCGGAGGCGTAGTAATGCGATTCTAGGCAGCAGCCCCGATTGGCTTTCCTTCCATATCAATCTGAGGTCGCCTTTGGAGCGAAGGCGCGTTGGATTTACCTGCTCGCTTTGATTTCGTCGTAGAGCTCAGGCAGACGCGAGGCTTCTTCGGGAGACTTTCCAAAACGAGCTTTTTCGTAGTGCTTAGTAAAGGTCAGCACTTTACTCTTGAGCTGAGGCTCGCCAATAGTTGAGACGAATTCTTCTGGTGTCTGCGCGGGAGTCTTGTTCCATCCCCGGCGTGCAGTGTGGCGCAGCATGCGTTCATACCAGATGCTCGCAGCCATCTGCGGCGATTTCCGTGGACTGCGGGCCAGACGGAATCTGCGGACGATTGAGATCAGCTTGGGGAGGGCGGCGATGACGACGGCGATAAAGAATAGGACCAGAGCGCGAATTCCCCATTTAACCGTTGAGTCGCCAACCTGATCCTCAACGTTGCGCGCCCAGACGAGCATGCGAGCGTACTGCGCACGTCCCCACAGCTGAGCGCGCCCGACCATTGCACGGCTGCCGCGGCCCGCGTCCTGAGACAGGCGGAACTGGTGCGCCAGATCGTAGTTGACCACCCACTCGCGCCAGAATGAAGACATGGCGTCCATGTAGAGCATAAAGCGGCTCCAGGTCGTTTGTGCCTGAGGAGTGCCTGGCGGGGTGGGGTCGAACTCTATCCAGCCCTCGCCGGGAATGTAAGCCTCAACCCACGAGTGCGCGTCGCTCGCGCGAATTACGTATCGTGAGTTGACGTCGTTGAACTCACCACCCGAAAAGCCGTTTACCACGCGTGAAGGAATCCTGACCGAGCGCAGCATCACTGCCATGGCCGAGGCGAAATATTCACAATGACCCTGATGGCGCACAAATAAGAAATTCGCAATCGGGTCGGGTGGCTCCACCTCGGGCAGCTGCAGCGTGTATCCGTAATGCGAGCGTAAGTAAGCTTCGATTGCAGATGCCTTCTCGAAGGGAGTAGCAGCCTTGGCGGTGACCTGCTCTGCCAGCGAGATTACGCGTGGATCAACCGCGGGGAGCTGCAGGTAGATCGGCGGAACGTCCGATCCCGAACTGGCGTAGGGGGCGCGGTGAGGAAGTACAGAAACTCGCACGGTTGAATCAGCTTCGTAGGCGCCGACCGAATGCTCGGTGTCGAGATCGAAGACGTCACCCGCACTGTCCTCGAAGAGTGTGCGGTAATTTCCCTGCAAAGAGTTTGGTGAAGAAATCAGGAAAAATACTTCGGTGAGGTATGGCTCCATGGTCACGCGGTAATGAACATCGCGACCGACGGGGAGCGAATTTCGCCTCCGTAGATTGAAGCGGCCGTCGGGGCCGCGTTTCAGGACGACCCGGCTCCGGGTATTGGCCCAGCTCTTCCCGTCGAAGGTGTCGAGCGAAACACCGCGCAACTTGAGCTGCATTGCTCCAGTAGTATCTCCATCCACCTGGACGTGCATCACCACGTTCCTCGATTGCTGGATCTGTCCAATACGGCCAAGTTCAACCCGGTCAGAAAATCCCGTGCTCAAATCGTTGGCCGCGGTGTATGCGCTCAAGTATCCGGCTGAGACACGCGGCAGAAGGAAAAATATAACGCCAGCACCCATAAAAATAAGCACCAGCAGAACCGGAGCAATTCCGGCAATAGCGAATGACAGCTTTCTGTAGACACGAGGCATCTGCGGGTCGCGTGCCTGCACCGGAGATTTCTGCGACGAGTGGGCC
>Ga0207693_10003883_pt1 | contig 12729 bp, 8 predicted proteins | sample LARL81metaG_FD_184347 | JGI IMG/M metagenome (GOLD analysis project Ga0207693, IMG submission 184347) | Corn, switchgrass and miscanthus rhizosphere microbial communities from Kellogg Biological Station, Michigan, USA - LAR L8-1 metaG... | ecosystem: Host-associated > Plants > Roots >...
AGCGCCGGCCAGCTCGTGATCATGAAATCGAGCCAGCTCAAGGACGCCCAGACGGCGGTAAAGATCCTGAAAGCGCTGAGCTCGCTGCTCCTGATCGTCGTCGTCGCCCTCTACGCACTCGCGATCTACCTGGCGACGGGGCGGCGCAGGCTGCTGCTGGGCGCGACCGGGGCGAGTCTCGTATTCGTCGGCCTGGTGATCGCCTCGCTCAGGCGCTTCCTGGGCGGGGCGATCGTCGACTCGCTCGTCAAGACGGAGGCGAACAAGCAGCCGGTGAGGGTGATCTGGGCCATCGAGACGAGCGTGCTGCGAGACCTCGCGGTCATCCTTGTCGTCTACGGCGTCTTGGTCCTCGTCGTTACTGTCCTTGCAGGTCCGAATCGACTCGCAGTCGCCTTCAGGCGCTCGCTCGCACCTACCTTCAGACATCATCCGATCGTCGTCTGGGTGGCCGCTCTCTTCTTCTTCCTGATCCTGCTCGCAGTGGGACCAACGGCCGGCAACCGGCAGCTGCTCGGGGTCGTGATCCTTGCCGCTGCGACCGCCATCGCCATCGAAGCACTGCGCCGGCAAACGCTACGGGAGTTCCCGGAGAATTCGCACCCGGCAGTCGGAAAGGCTCCCGGAGCGACTTAACCCCAGCCGCCGGTCTCATCGGGCCGCGGTGCTCCGCCTGATCACCGGCCGAGCTAAGCCCGACAGGCGATCACCCGGATCAGCCGTTCTGTACGACTACGGTGCGGGCCTACGGTTAGAGGATCGCGATGGGATTGGAGGGCGAGCCGGTGCCGCCGGCGATGCGAAGCGGTGCTGCGACGAACAGGAACTCCCAGCGCCCCACCCTCTCGCAGGCAGCAACGAGCTCCTCCAGCCGCAGGTAGTCGAGCAGGTGGACGCCCATTGCGGCGATTGCGAGAACGTGGACCGGGAAGTCGATCTCGTCCGTGTTGCTCGGAGCGGTGTCGCTGTTGGTGTCGGAACAGAGCGCCGCGACGCCGCGCTCGGCGAGGAAGCTCAGCGCGCCCGGGTGGAGCCCGGCCTTGGCGGCGGCCGTGTCCCACGGCCCGAGTTCGTCCAGGCGACGGGCGTGGCCGGTTCGGACAAGAAGGATGTCGCCCTCCTTCACGGTGACTCCCTGTTCGCGTTCGGCCATCTCGAAATCCTCCCGGAAGACGCTTTCGCCGGGCTCCAGCCACGGAGCTCCTCGGAGCCGGGGAATGTCCAGCAGCACGCCGCGGCCGACCAGACCGTCTTTCAGGGTCTCGATCGACTCGACCTCGGCGCCTTCCGAGGTCACCGTCGCGGCCGGCCGGCCGTTGTAGAGAGTGCCGTCGTAACCGACATGGCAGAGAGCGTCGATGTGCGTGTGCGTGTCGTTGTGGTAGTCGACGCCGATGTAATCCTTGGCGAGCTTCAGCGCGCCGTCCCGGCCGAGGCCCGTCATCCGGTGCTCGGCAGGGTGCGGGTTGTCCGGCGCGGGGACGGTGTTCAGCGGCCAGCTCAACGAGATGGTGACCCCCTGGCGCACGAGCCCCGCCGCGGCCGTGATGCGCTCGGGTGTGATGTGGTTCAACGCGCCGCGCTCATCGTCGTCACCCCACCGTCCCCAGGCGTTCAGGTCCCGAAAAAGCACTGCGAACTCGTTGACGCTGACCTGTTCTCCGGTCACAACCCTTAAATGCCGACCGGGCTCTGCGGCCCACCGGCACGGACCTTGTTTCAGTACTCCTCGAGCATCTCGGGGACGATGATCCGAGCAGCGGCTTCGATCAGCGCAAGGTGCGAGAACGCCTGCGGGAAGTTTCCGAGGTGTCGCCCGGTCTCGACGTCGAACTCCTCCGCATAAAGGCCGAGCGGCGACGCGACTCGAAGCAAGCGTTCCATCAGATCCCGTGCACGCTGGAGCTCGCCCACGATCGCCAGCGCGGAAACGAGCCAGAAGGAACAGATCAGGAACGTCCCCTCCTTGCCGGAGAGCCCATCGTCGGTCTCGTCGGTCTTGTAGCGAAGCACGAAGCCGTCCTCGGTCAGGTCGTCTGCAATCGCGAGGACGCTCGCTTTCAGGCGCTCGTCGTCCTGCGGTAAAAAACCGAAGAGCGCGGCGAGCAGCGTCGAGGCATCGAGGGACTCCGTCTCGTAGTGCTGCCGGAGAATCCCGTCCTTCGCCCCGTTCGCGAGGATGTCGTCCTTGATCTCCTCCGCGACGTCGGCCCATTTCTGCCGTGCCTCGCCGTCGCCGCGAATGTCGGCGAGCTGTGCCGCCCGGTCGAGTGCGACCCAGCACATCAACTTCGACGAGACGTAGTGCTGTGGGGCGCCGCGGGCCTCCCAGATGCCCTGGTCGGGCTCCCGCCACACCCGCGTGGCGCACTCGGCTTGCGTCTCGACGATCGGCCACAGCCGCCTCGGCAGTCGTTGGCTTCTGCGGGTGTGGAGCAGGATCGAGTCGAGCGCTGCGCCAAAGACGTCGTTCTGCCGCTGGTCGAAGGCGCCGTTGCCGATCCGAACCGGCCGAGCGCCGGCATAACCAGACAGGTCATCGCGCGTGGTCTCCGTCAGATCGCGGCGGCCGTCTATGCCGTACATGATCTGCAGCGAGCCGTCCTCGGTCGTTTCGATGTCGGCGATGAACTGAATGAACTCGTCCGCCTCCCAGTCGAGGTTCAGGTAATGCATCGCCTGCAACGTGAAAGTCGTGTCGCGGATCCACGTGTAGCGGTAGTCCCAGTTTCGCTCACCCCCCGGCGTCTCGGGCAGCGAGGTCGTGAGCGCCGCAACGGTCGCCCCGGTGGGCATGTACGTCAGCCCTTTGATCGTCAGGGCAGAGCGCTGGATCGGGTCGCGGAAGCGGTGGTCCGGGAGTCGGGCGCGGCCGAGCCAGGACCGCCAGAAGTGCTCCGTGGCCTCGAGCTTCGCGGCGGCCTCGTCCACGTCCTCGGGGGCCGCGAGCTCCTCGGCCCAGGAGAGCGCGCAGAAGGCGCGATCCCCGGGCTTCAGCACGTGCCGGCCCCGCACCCTGGTTTCCTCGACCCCCAACGCAAGATCTGACCGCAGGCGGATCGTCTGGCCGGCGCCCGTCGCATCGGCGGCGTGGCGGTCGTCGTTGACGAGCGTCCATTCGGCCGGCGTGCGCCCGTAGTCGAAGACCGGTTCGCACACGAGCTCCACCTCGACCTCACCCTGGAGGCACTCGACCGTGCGGACGAGCATGTGATCCGCGTCGTCGTCCGCGGGGGGCCGGGTATGGACTGTGATCCGGTCCTCGTGCTCCCAGGGTCCGATCGTCAGGGCATCGCGGACCACCACCCAGCCGTTGGGCGTCTTCCAGGTGGTCACGAACACATTCGTGCCGGGCTCGTAGCCGCGCGCCGTCGGGTGGTTGATTCCGAACGGTGCAAAGCGGAACGTCCCGGCCCCTCGGTCGAGCAGGCTGCCGAAGACGCTCGGCGAGTCGAACGAGGGCACGCAGAGCCAGTCGATCGCGCCGTCGGGCGCAACGAGCGCCCCCGTGTGGCAGTCCGAGAGGAACGCGTAGTCCGCGATCGGCGGGAAAGGCGACGGCGCCGCCGCGCTCTGGGGGCGGGCCTCGGCCGCCGTCTCGACCGCGCTCACGATGTCACCCACGGGTCGTGCCAGTGACCGTGGCCGGCAATGAGCTTGTCCGCGGCCTTCGGGCCCCACGAGCCGGGGGCATAGGCATGCACCGGCGGTGGCTCGTCTAAGAGCGGTTGCATGATCCGCCAGGCCTCCTCGACGCCGTCCTGGCGAGTGAACCGCTTGCTGTCGCCGATCATCGCCGCGTGCAGCAGCACCTCGTAAGGCGCGGCGCCTTCACCGCCTTCCTCTCCAAATTCCATGTCGAGCGAGATCGGAGTGGGAAGAGCGTCCTTCGCCTTGCGCGCGTCGACGATCAGCCGAACGCCGGTCGAGGGGTCGAGCCTGACCACAAGTTGGTTCGGCTCGGGCCTGTGGCTTTGGTCCCAGAACGCGAGCCGAGGCGGATGCTTGAAGACGAGCCGGAGCTCGGTCTGGGTTGCGGGCAGCCGCTTGCCCGTCCGGATGAAGAACGGCACGTCGGCCCAGCGCCAGTTGTCGATGTCGAGCCGCAACGCCGCATAGGTCTCGGTCTGCGAGTCACTCGCGACGCCGTCGATCTCGCGGTAGCCGTCGTACTGACCGCGGACGTAATGCCCTGGATCGGCGTCTGCGATCGCACGGAAGAGCGCGACCTCCGCGTCCTTGAGCGTATCCGACTCCGTCGATGACGGTACTTCCATCGCCGACGCTCCGACCAGCTGCATCAGGTGATTGACGACAACGTCGCGCAACGCGCCGACCGGGTCGTAGAAGTGTCCGCGATCCTCGACCCCAAAGCTCTCGGCCATCGTGATCTGGACACTGTCGAGGTAGTTCCGGCTCCAGAGAGGCTCGAGCATCGCGTTCGCGAAGCGCAGGTACAGAATCTCGTCGGTGCCCATCTTCCCGAGGAAGTGGTCGATTCTGTAGAGCTGCGACTCATCGATGTATTGATGGAGTTCGTCCGCGAGCTCGATCGCCGAAGCACGGTCGTGGCCAAAGGGCTTCTCGACGACGATCCGCGCGTTCTTCGTCAGTCCGGCCTCCGCCAGGCCCTTGACCACCGTGCCGAAGAGAAACGGCGGGATCTCGAGGTAGAAGACCGGGAGCTGGGCTCCGTCGATCGCCTCGGCGACTCGCTCGTAGGTCGAGGGGTCGGAGAAATCACCCGAGACGTAGGAAAGGCGCTCGGCGAAGCGGTCGAACACCTTCGGCTCGATCTTCTCGCCCGCGCCCTCGATCGACGTCCGCGCACGTTCCTTCAGATCGTCGACCGTCCAGTCGTCGACCGCGACTCCAACGATCGGGCAGTCGAGGAGCCCGCGCCGCTCGAGGCGGTAGAGGGACATGAAAGTCATCACTTTCGCCAGGTCGCCCGTGATCCCGAAGGCCACGAACACGTCAGCCGGCTGACCCGTTTGATCGGTCTCGGTGCGGGTTTCCGGGGAAGTCACGGTCGTCGTCATCGACGGTTCTCCTCTCTTCGCTGGGCCCGGCGGCGGCGCTCGCTCGCGAACTGCCGGACGGCTGCGAACCTACTGCTGCAGGCCGTTTTGGGCATCGTCTCGATGGGATGAACCTCTTCCTGCACGAACGACGTTCGATCCCAAGCCACCGCTAGACGGGCACCGCTTGCTGGCCCTGCCTGAGGCCTTTCTTCTCGTCCAGGCTCACCCGCCCGCGGCCGAACGCGTCGACTCGACCCCAGCGGCCTGGAATATCGAGCAGCGCCACGTGCCCGATCCCGACCGGTAGCGCGGGATCGACGACCAGGAGATCGCCTACCGGCTCGAGGCCGAGCATCGTCCGGAGGAGCAGGAGCGGCGCCCCCGTCGACCAAGCCTGGGGGCTGCAAGCGGTCGGATACTGAACCGGGTACCGCGTCAGCGTTCGCTCGTAGCCGCCGAACGCCTCGGGCAGCCGGCCGTCGAAGAAGTCGGCGGCCGCGAGGATGCCGGCGGCGATCCGCGCGGCCTCGTCCTTGAAGCCGTATCGCCTCAGACCCCAGGCGATGAACGAGTTGTCGAACGGCCAGACGGTGCCGACGTGATAGCCGATCGGGTTGTAGCGACCTTCGCCCTCGGCAAGCGTCCGTACACCCCAGCCGGAGTAGAGACGTGGGCCGACAAGATGGCGCGCAATTGCCTTTGCCTTCGATTTGTCGACGATGCCGCTCCAGAGCAGGTGCCCGATGTTCGAGCTCAGCGTGTCGACCTGCTTGCCGTCGCTGTCCAACGCCAACGCGAAGTACTCGCCGTCGGCGATCCAGAAGTCACGGTTGAAGCGGCGCTTGAGCTCGGCAGCCTGTTTTTCGAGCTCCGACGCGAATTCGGGGTCCTTCCAGATCTCGCGGGCAAGCCGTGCGGCGCGCATCTTCGCGTCGTAGGCATATCCCTGGAGCTCGCACGTCGCCCTGGGGAACCCAGCCAGCCGACCGTCCCGGTACGAGATCGAGTCCCAGGAGTCTTTCCAGCACTGGTTCTCGAGGCCCGTCTTCTCGTTGCGGCGCTGGTACGAGATGTAGCCGTTCCCCATCAGGTCCGCGTACTCGTCGATCCAGTTCAAGGCGGCGCGTGCCTCGTACTCGAGCTCGTGGACCAGCCGCCGGTCGCCCGTCCAGCGCTCGTACTCATCGAGCAGCACCACGTACAGCGGCGTCGCATCGGCGCTCCCGTAGTACGGCGACTGCGGCCGCTCCTCGAACGCCGGCAGCTCGCCGTACCGCATCTCGTGGAGGATCCGCCCAGGATCCTCGTCGCGAAAGTCGTCGACACGCGTCCCCTGCCAGTCCCCGAGCGCCAGGAGGGTCGTCGCCGCGAGCTCGGGCGTGAACGGCAGCGCCTGGAGGCTGGTCAGGATGCTGTCGCGGCCGAACATGGTCATGAACCAGGGCAGCCCGGCAGCCGGGAGGCTCCGGTGACCCATGATCGGCGGCGAGAAGCGAAGCGCCGCAAGGTCGACAAGACTCCGCCGATACGTCTCACGAAGCGAATCCCAGTCGCATTCGAGGGTCGGGGCGTTGTCGACCCATCGCTTCAGGTTGGTTTCCATGTTCTGGCGGCCCCGCGCCCGGGCGAGCTTGGGCTGGTCATGCCTTTCTCCCGAGCCGAGGACGGCCGTGACGACGTCGAGGTTGGTCGACCACTCTCCGTGAGGCTCGATCCGCGTTTTGAACGTCAGCCCGTTCTTGTCGACGCGGGCCCGATTGGTTGCCGAGATTTCCGTCGCGCGCCTGAACGTCCCGCGTTCATACGCAAGCTCGAGCCGGCCGCGTGTGACGCGCGCCGAGTAGGTCCCTTTTTTCTTCAGGGCGTCCTTGACCTCGAAGAGGTCCGCGAAGTCGGAGCCGGCCTCGACCCGGATGGTCAGGTCGACCGGTTTCTCGTCGTGGTTGAGGATCTTCAGCTCCTCACGGAACCCGTTGCCGACTGCGCGGCTTCGGATGACCGAGAGCTTCGAATCGACATAGACGGTCCCGGTTCCGGGAACGAGAAAGAAACGGGTCTCGAAGTACTGCAGGTCGTCGGTCGAGAGCGGGGTCAGCCGTTGGCCGTTCACCGTCAGGACCCATTGCGAGAGAAAGCGCGTGTCGAATGAGAACAGGCCTGTCGGGTCGGTCAGCGAGGCCTCGATATCGCCGCGGGAGTCACTGACGACGAAGGTGTTTCCGTCCAGGATCTGGACGAGCCCGTCGCTCACGTTCTGCGGCGTCGCTTCGAACCGTTGCTCTGCCGTCTGCGCTTCGGCGGCGGCCCGGGGAAGAGTTTCTGGAGCTGCACCACCATCTCCATGTCCCCGTCGATCGTGACCGCGCCCCTCAAGACCGCGGCTGTTGCGTTGGCCTTGCCGCCGACGATCCGATCGAACAATGCCTTGTCTGCCCGCAAGGTGCAGTCGCAAGCGAGGTTCCTTCGAGAGACGGCGAGGTCCCCGTCGTCGACCGCAAGCAGCCAGCGCTCGCTGTGCTTCCCGTCGGCAAGCTCGATGCGCACGGTGCCTTTTGCTCGCTCGAGCAGGGGTGAGTGCCCGCGCTCGGCCAGCGCCTCGAAGAACTCGGCTGTCGCATCGGTCATCTTTCGGCCTCGATCACGTATCCACGGTGATTCGGGCTCCACGCTGGTGCGTAAAGCCTGCGCCGGCCCAGTCGACGACGGCCTTGGCGCGGTCCTCGTTCGTCGGCAGCAGCGCCAGGTGCACCGTGCCCCAGGCGAGCTGGGCAGTCTTTCCCTTCATCGTTCGCCCGCCCAGCATCTGCACGACCGCCGAGCCCCGTCCGATCGTCGCCATCGTCCCTTTGTCGTGGTACTTGAAAGGTTTCGTCACCTCGCCGCGTGCCCGGCGAGTGATCGTCTCTCCGACGTGCTCGCCGGACTGGAGCGCAACCGAGCCGAGCTGCGGCAGAACCTGGCCCGTCTTCTGATCCGTGATCGCGGCGATGTCGCCGACGGCGTACGCCTCCGGGTGCCCGGGGATCGCGAGCTGGTCGTCGACCGCGATCCGGTTTCCTTTCTCCAGCTCGAGACCGAGCGCGCGCACGAGTTCATTGCCCTGCAGCCCCGCTCCCCAGACGAGCGTATATGCGGGCAGGACGGTGCCGGACTTCAGGGTGACCCGGCTCGTCTCGATCGACTCGACCACCTCTCCCGTCATCACCTCGACGCCTCGTTCGTGCAGAGCCTTTTCGGTGTAGGAGCGGATCACCGGCTTGAACATGGGGAAGATCTCCGGGCCGGCTTCGACGAGGACGATCCGGGCCTGCTCGTGCGGTAGGTCGGGATAGTCCTTTCGGAAGACCCCGTTGTAGAGCTCGGCGAGCGCGCCCGCGGTCTCGATGCCGGTGGGGCCGCCGCCGACGACGACGATGTTCAGCGAACCGTCTTTGGCGAGCATGGGAGTGCGATCGGTTTGTTCCCAAAGATTGAGGACGTGGTTCTTGAGCCGCATGGCGTCCGACAAGGTGTAGAGCGGGAAGGCGACCTCGTCGGCTCCCTCGACGCCGAAGAAGTTGACCTCGGCACCCAGCCCCAGGACGAGGAAGTCGTACTCCTGCTCCTCGAGCTCGGCGAACCGCACCTTCCGCGCGTCGAGGTCGACCTCCGTGACGACGTCCCGGTGCACCCTGACATTCGGGTGCTTGTGGAAGAGGTCGCGCAGGGGGTGCCCGACCGCCGTTTGCTCGAGGAGCCCCGTCGCCACCTGGTAGAGCAGCGGCTGAAAGGTGTGGTAGTCGTGCTTGTCGACAAGCACGACGTCGACATCGCGTTTGCCAAGCTTCTGGGCGGCTCCGACACCGCCGAAGCCGCCACCAAGGACAAGTACCCGCGGGCGCCTGCCGTTGGAGTCCTGTCGAGCGGTCACGAGTAGCCGACGCTACGCACCGCCCCTGCGCCGGTGGTCACCCCATGGGGATGAATCGGTCAGGCCCGGGGGTACGCAACCACAAAGTAGAGCGCGATTACGAGCAGGACCGCGGACACCGCGAACAGGCTGATCCGCACGCCTTCGAGCTTGAACTTCTGAGCGAGCGCGGTCAGGAACAGCACGGTCGCGAGCAGGACGGTGTTGCGTAGGTACTTGTCGCCGGTCTCCCGTGCGTGCGTCCCTCGCTCGAACGCGACACTTGCGCGCTCGTCGTAGGCCGCGGCGCGCTCAGCGGCCGCATTGTGGTACTGGGGCATGAAGGACGGTCCTGGCGGCGCGTGCGGGTTGTGGAAAGGATCGAGTTTGAGCCACGCATGGAAGGCCGGCCGGTACCCGGGCGTAAATCTCCTTGCGAACAGCGCGGCGGCCGCATGGTTTCCCTGCGCTGTCGATTGGAGCCAGAAACCGAACTGCGTCGTGTCGTAAATGCGCTGCTGTCCGCTCAGCGTCGCAGCCCTGTTCTCCGCCGCCCGGTACTTGGTCGAGAGGCCGTAGAGATGAGCCTGGCGCCCGTCCCATCGCCCGGTCTGGTAGCCACTCCAAGCCGTCGCGACGGCGACCATCGCAAGCAGCACGGCCTCGAGGATCTCGATGAGCTCGGCCCGGCGGCTCATGTGTTGGCCGTGCTGATGCCCGATGGCATGAGCGACCTCCGGGGTCGACACGGTCTCGGCCATGGTCGCGAGCCTTGCAGGAGTCCCCCCTCCGTGGTTCATCCGAACCGGACGATGCCGCGCCGATTCGCCTCCGCCAGGCTGGCGCCGCGAGGAAATGACCGAAGCGGTGGCCAGCAGCGGAGACGCCGGAGCAGCGCGCGCTCCGGCCGAGACGTCGACCGCCCCAAAACGGGCCGGGCTCGTTCTCGGTGCGCTGATCGCGGTGGCGGCCGTCGCCAATCTCGGGCTCGCCGTCGCCAACGTCGCACTCCCCGCAATCGGCAAGGAATTCGACGCATCGCAGACGGCGCTCAACCTGGTCGCTGTCGGCTACTCCCTGGGGCTGGCCGCTTCCGTGCTCTACTTCGGCGCGGTCGGCGACCGGTACGGGCGGAAGCTTTTGCTGATGATCGGCATGGTGGTGACGGTGCCGGCGGACCTCCTGGCGGCCTGGGCACCGAATATCGGCGTGCTGTTCGGAGCGCGGGTCCTCGGAGGGCTTGCCGCAGGAATGGCCTACCCGACGACGCTCGCCTTGATCACCGCGCTCTGGTCCGGGCCTGGTCGGACAAAGGCGATCGCCCTCTGGGCCGCAACCGGCGGCGCGATCGCGGCGCTGGGACCGCTTTGCTCGGGAATCCTCCTCGAGCACTTCTGGTGGGGTTCGGTCTTCCTGCTCACGGTCCCGCTCGCGGTGGTCGCACTCGCCATGGCGTTCGTGCTCGTCCCCGCCCACGTCAACGAGACGACCGAGCCGGTCGACCACGTCGGCGGAGTCCTCTCGATTGCCCTCGTCGGCGCACTGATCCTCGGGATCAACTTCGCAGCGGTCCCGAACGAGACTGCGCTTATCATCGGGCTGTTCGCCGTGGCCGCTGCCGCCCTGGGCGCCTTCTTCATCAGACAGCGCCGGGCGAAGAACCCGCTCTACGACCTGCACGCCGCTGCCCGCCCGACCTTCTGGGTAGCGGCCTGTGCAGGGATCATCGTCTTCGGCTCCTTGATGGGCGCGATGTTCATCGGGCAGCAGTTCCTCCAAAACGTCCTCACTTACTCGACCGTCCAGGCCGGGCTCGCGATCCTCCCGGCGGCGGCCTTCATGGTCGTCGTCGCCCCGCGCTCGGCCCAGCTCGTCGAGGCGCGCGGCGCCCGTTTCACGCTCCTCCTCGGCTACGTGTTCGTCTTTCTGGGGTTCCTGACGATGCTCGTCCTGTGGAAGGAGAACATCTCGTACTGGAAGGTTGCGCTCGGTTATTCGTTCGTCGGCATCGGCGTCGGACTTGCCGGTACGCCTGCCTCCCACTCGCTGACAGGGTCGGTACCTGTGAAACGGGTCGGGATGGCCTCGGGCACTGCCGACCTTCAGCGCGACCTGGGCGGAGCGATCATGCAGTCGATCTTCGGGGCGCTCCTAACCGCCGGCTACGCCGCCGCCGCCGGAGCCGCGGTCGCCGCCTCGGGGAAGAACGTCAACAACACGGTTCAGACGGAGTTGACGAAGTCGTTTTCGAGCGCGGCGGACACCGCGGAGCGGTACCCGGCCTCGGTTCAGGACCAGATCGTCGCCGCGGCCAAGGCCTCGTTCCTGAAGGGCGACCAGTGGGCCTACACGGCCGGGGTCGTGGCCGTGCTGCTCGGAGCCGTGCTCGTCTACTTCAAGTTTCCGAGATTCGCGGACGAGAAGCGGCTGCTCGCCTCGTACGAAGCCGAGGACGCCGGGGAAGCCGATCGGCCCGATGGTCGCACGGCAACGTCCTTGGAGACCGCAGCTTGACCGTACCCGTGTCGCCAGACGCGACCGTGACGACGGAGGCGCCCCGGCCGGATACTGGTTCTGCCGTCGACCGGCAGCCATGGCACGTGCTCGCGGGTCCAGAGATCGCCCGGACACTCGGCGTCGACCCAGGCCAGGGCCTGTCGGCGGCAGAAGCGGCAAAACGGATCGGGCAATACGGTCCGAACAAGTTCGCCGAGGCGAAGACGGAGCCGCGCTGGCGCGCGTTCCTGCGTCAGTACCGGGACCCGATGCAGATAGTCCTGCTCGTCGCCGGTCTCGGCAGCATCTGGCCGGTACACGAGCTCGGGACCGGGCTCGTGATCGTCTTCCTGACGCTCTTCAACGCTGTGCTCGGGCTGCGCCAGGAGGGAAAGGCGGCCGAGGCCGTCTCAGCTCTCCAGAAGATGATGATCGTGAAGGCGCGTGTCCTCCGTGACGGGCAGCTGACGCAGGTGCCCGCCGAGCAACTCGTCCCGGGCGACATCGTCTCGATCGAGGCGGGCGACGTGATTCCGGCCGACGGGCGGCTGCTGTCCTCGGCGACGCTCGAGATTGCCGAGTCGGCGTTGACCGGCGAAAGCGTTCCGGTCTCGAAGGGCGCGGACGCCGTCGGGGAGGAGGACGCACCGCTTGGCGACCGCAGCGACATGGTCTACATGAACACCAACGCCACCCGCGGCACGGGCGAGTTCGTCGTTACCTCGACCGGAATGGCGACTGAAGTCGGCCACATCTCCCATCTGCTCCAGGCCGAGGGCGACGCCAAGACGCCGCTGACGAGACAGCTGGAGAAACTGACCAGCCAGATCCTCTTCATCGCCGGCGCCGCCGTCGTCGTCTCGATCGTGCTGAACATGTCGCGCGGCGAGTCGTTCAAGACCGTCTTCACGGCCGCGATCGCATTCGCCATCGCTGGGATCCCAACCGGCCTGCCGGCGGTCGTGACCACGATCCTCTCCTACGGCACGCAGATGCTCGCGAAAGCAGGCGCGATCGTGAAGCGCCTGCGCTCGACCGAGACGCTGGGATCGACCTCCGCGATCAACTCGGACAAGACGGGCACGTTGACGCTGAACCAGATGACTGCGGTGGAGATGGCGCTGTGGGGCCGCCGCTACACGGTCTCGGGAACGGGCTACCTGCCGGACGGTCAGATCAACCGCGTCGCCGGTGAAACCGACGTTCCCCTCGATCAGTTCCTGGAGCCGATGGTGCTGGCGTCGGACGCCGTCGCGACAGCAGAGGGCGAGATGATCGGCGACCCGACCGAGGGAGCGCTCGTCGTGCTCGCCGAGAAGG
>Ga0207693_10003884_pt1 | contig 12729 bp, 13 predicted proteins | sample LARL81metaG_FD_184347 | JGI IMG/M metagenome (GOLD analysis project Ga0207693, IMG submission 184347) | Corn, switchgrass and miscanthus rhizosphere microbial communities from Kellogg Biological Station, Michigan, USA - LAR L8-1 metaG... | ecosystem: Host-associated > Plants > Roots >...
GCCAGGGCTGACCATCGGGAGCGCGCCGCCGCTCCCGTGCGATCTTTCCGGGGTGCCTGAGCGGCGAGCCCTCATCATCACGGCCGACGACTACGGCTACAGCCCGCGCTACGACGAGGGGATCGTCGAGGCGGCGACCGCGCGTGCTGTGGACTCCGTGAGCGTGATGGTCAAGCGCGGGCCGCTGGACGTCGCCCCGCTCCTGGCCACGGGAGCCGAGCTGGGGCTCCATCTGGAGCTCGCCGAGGGGGAGCCTGGCGGCGCGGATGGGCGCGAGGCGGCGCTGCGTGAGCTGGAGCGGCAGCTCGAGGCCTTCGAGGCGGTTCTCGGCCGACCGCCCGCTTACCTCGACGGGCATCGGCACTGTCATGCGCGCCCCGAACTCGCCGAGGCGCTGGGTCGAGAGGCCGCTGAGCGGGGTCTGCCGGTGCGCTCCGCCGACGCCGACCATCGGCGGGTCCTGCGCAGCGCCGGCGCGGCGACCCCGGACCGGCTGATCGGCCGCTACTCGGAGGAGCCCGACGGCGCCCTTCCGGTCGAGCTCGGGCCGGTCGTGGAGGGAAAGGGGGACCTGCCTGGCGGCATCACCGAATGGATGGTCCATCCCGGCCATCCGGATCCCGAGTCCGGGTCCGGATACGACCAGGCCCGGGAGGAGGACCTAGACCTGCTGCTCAGCCTCTGCCTGCTGCCGGCCCTGAAGAGCGCTCGCCTCACGCACGCCGCCGCCCTTGGGTGAGGACGTCGCGTCGAGGAGCTCGGCGAGGGAGGCGCGCAGGTCCGCGGCAAGCGTGTCAAGGTCGGGGCTCGAGTCGTAGTCGGCGGTGAGCCCGAAGTTGATGCCGCCGTTGTAGCTCATGATCCCGAAGCACACGGCCTGGTTCGCGGCGAGGGGCACCATCGGGAAGATGTCGAGGAGCTCCCGGCCCAGCAGGTACAGCGGGAACTGCGGCCCCGGGACGTTGGTGACGACGGTGTTGAAGAAGCGCTGGCGCGATTGCAGGCGGGCCGCCTGGGCGGCGATGGTCGGCGGCGTGAAGTCGGTGACATCGGTCAGCAGGCTCGCGCCGACAGCCTGGCTGGAGGACTTCAGGTCCTTCATCGTCTCGGAGACGGCCTCCAGCCGCTCGATGGGGTCCTCCCTATCGACGGGGAGCGGGGCCATCATCGCCGAGACCCGGTTCCCCAGAGAGCCGTGCTCGTCGTCGGCCCGCACGCTAATCGGCACCATCGCTCGAAGCTCGAGCCCTTCGGTCGAGTGCCCGCGCCCGCGCAGATAGCGCCCGAGCGCGCCGGATACCGCCGCCACCACGACGTCGTTGACCGTTCCTCCCGCGACGTTCTTGATGCTCTTCATGTCCGCCAGGTCGGTGCGTACCCACGCGAACCGGCGATAGGGGCCGATGGCGCAGTTGATGGGCGAGCCCGGAGCTGCGAGGCCGGTTCGAAGGAACGATCCCGCCGCCCCGAGCTCCTTGGCCGCCGCGTCGGCAAAACGCCTCGGGGCGGTCACCACATCGCGGGCACCACGAACGATCTCCACGGGGTTTGTCGCCCTGTCGAGCAGCGCCTCTCCGAGGAGCTGAGTGTTCGATGGCTCCGGTTGGGGGAGCCAGGGCTCCGGGGAAGTGGTCTCAGCGGCCTCGCGGTCCAGGTCGAAGAGGACCGTGGTTATGTCAACCCCGGAGACGCCGTCGACGAGGCAGTGGTGACACTTCGTCACCAGCGCGAAGCGATTCCCCTCGAGCCCGTCGACCAACCACATCTCCCACACCGGCTTCGTGCGGTCGAGCCGCTGGGAGAAGATCCGGGCCGCGAGCGTCCTGAGTTGCTCCTCGCTGCCGGGGGGCGGGAGGGCCGTGTGGCGGACGTGGTAATCGAGGTTGAACTGCGGGTCGTCCACCCACACGGGCCGTCCCTGTCCGAGGGGGACGAATCGGAGCTTTTGCCGAAACCGGGGCACGAGATGGAGGCGAGACTCGATGTGGTCCCGAAGCTCCTCCTCGCTCGGCGCCGGTCCCTCGAAGATCGTCGTCGAGGCCACGTGCATATGCACGGGGCCGGTCTCCAGGTTCAGAAACGAGGTGTCGAGGCCACTCAGCCTGTCCCCATGGGCCACGGGGAGATCATCTCAGACGGCGCGGGAAGCGCAAAGGGGACCGGCCGGGTGCCGTCAGCCTCCGAGCGGCGACGGCGGAATCCTCGTCTCGCCCTGGACCTCGGGGAGCAGCATCGCGACATCGTCGACGTAGCACCAGGACCAGTCCTCGCCCGGCTCGAGCGAACGGATGAGGGGATGCCCGTCGCTGTTCGCGTGGGCCGTCGCATGGCGGTTGGGCGAGTCGTCGCAGCAGCCGACCTTGCCGCAGACCAGGCAGATCCGAAGATGGAGCCACGGATCGCCGGTCTTGAGGCACTCCTCGCAGCCCTCGACGGAGTCGGGCAACTCGGTGACGGCGACCTGATCGAGATGAGTGCAGGTGGTCATCGGGCGGCCTCGACCGTCACCTGCCGAGCGACCCGCACCGCCGGCCACGAGGCGAGCGCATCGCGCAGCTTCTTCAGCGCGCCGGCCTCGATCTGGCGGGCCCGCTCCGCCGTCAGTCCGAACGTTGAGCCAATCGCGTCAAGAGTCTGCGGCGCTTGGCCCAACCCGTAGTGCGCCCGGATCACGGCGCGCTCGCGCTCGTTGAGCCGCTCGGTCATGCCGCGCACGCGCCGAATCTCGATGCCGTCGAGCACCCGCTCGTACGCCATCTCGGCGCCGGGATCGACGATCGAATCCCCGACGGTCGCGGTGGTGTCCGGGTCCCCGCTCAGCCGCTCCTCCATCCCCCGCGGCGTGCGCTCCACGGCGAGCAGGCACTCCACCTGCGCCGGCGTGAGGCCGGTCGCTCCGCTGAGCTCCGCGCGGGTGGGTTCGGAGCCGTTGGCCCTTATGTGCTCGCGACGCGCCGCATTGATCCGAGCGACGCCTCGCGCTGCCCGGTCGGACAGCACCATCGGCCGCGTCAGCTCCGCGACGAGCTCCTGCATCGCCTTGCGCACCCAGAACGAGGCGTAGGACCAGAACGGCGTGCCCCGCTCGGAGTCGTAGCGCCGCACCGCTGTCAGCAGTCCCGCGACGCCCTCTTGGAGCAGCTCCTCCCGTTCGACCCCGGCGCCGGTCGGGAAGCGGCGGGCGACGCCGGCGATCGACGGCAGGAAGGCGTCGACGAGCTTCCGAGACGCACTTGTGCCGCCGGACTCAGCCGCGATCACGAGGTCCCTTTCCTGTTCTGGACTGAGTTGAGGCATCCGCCCCCCTAAGGTTGCTGATTCCCGTCGATTATCCCCGATAAGGCCATGGAGGTCGAGATGCGCTCCGACATCGCACCCGGCGCCACGTTCCCCGACTACGAGCTGCCCGATCACGAGACCAACCCGCGCAAGCTCAGCGAGCTGCAGGGCGACGACCCCCTGATCCTCACGCTGGCGCGCGGCCACTACTGCCCGAAGGAGCATCAGCAGCACCTCGAGCTCGCCGCCTTCTACCCCAAGATCGCAGTGGCCTACACGCAGATCGCCACGATCGCGACCGACGAACATCACACGCTCCAGGAGTTCCGCAACTCGGTCGGCGCCCAGTGGCCATTCCTCTCCGACCCCGGCCGCGTCGTCCAGAAGGACCTCGACATCCAGGAGTACACGGACCCCGAGAACGATCCAATGATTCCGCACACGATCGTGCTGAAGCCCGGACTGGTCGTCCACAGCATCTACAACGGTTACTGGTTCTGGGGACGGCCCTCCGTCGTCGACCTCTGGCAAGACCTCCGGGCGGTCGGTGAGGAGGTCCGCCCGGACTGGGACCTCAGCAAACCGGGGCTCCGCGAGGCCTGGGACTCGGGCGACCTCGCTCCCTTCCACGGCTGGAACAAGCGCGGCGCCGGGAGCCGGAGCGCGGAGGAGTCGAGGAGCTACGAGGCCGCAGGGAGCGGCGGATCCACGTCGTCATAGATGCGCGCCGCGGCGAGCCTGCCGCTCTCCCCGCGTACGTAGACGGCGACTCCGGCCTGTCGCGGCAGTTCGGTCCTGCCCCATCGCCTGACGTTGTACTCGAGCGCGCACGTGCGCCCGTTATCGACCACCGCACAGTGCTCGAGCGGAATGCCGCCGCCGTTCGAGAACAGGTGCTCGTAGAACTCCCGCAGGCCGTCGGTTCCTCTGTGGACGTACCGGCCTCCGGCGGGCTCGCGGGCATAGCCGTCCGCTTCAAACGTGCCCACGATCGCGTCGACGTCGCCGGCGGCGAGCGCGCGCTGATACTCGCCGACGACGTCTGACTCGCTCAACTCCGGGTCCGCCTGTAGGAGCGGTTGACGGTTGACGTGGCGGCCGGTCAGCCCCAGCGTGGTGTGGTAGACGCGCAGCTCGTCGATCCGCCCACCGGTCTTCTCGGCGACGATGGCGACCGGGACCTCCGTGTCGCCGGCCTCGCCGCCGAAGCGTAGGAGGTACTCCTCGATGCTGCGCTCCCTCGTGATGACGCGCTCCACGTCCTCGATCGAGACTTCCCGCTCGCCGAACCACTCGTTCATGTCCTTGACGTAGGCCGTGAACGCGGCGGAGCCCTTGATCCGCCCACGGGTCGGATCGTGCACCTCAGGCTCACCCCTGAACGAGCCGGCCAGCGCATCGGTCTCGCCGGTGAGCAGGCCCGCGTAGTACGGCACGATCACTCGCTCCTCGCGGTGTTCGTCCTCGTATCGCGCCACCACCGGCGCTGTGAACAGCTCGGAAACCCAGGGCATGCGATAAGCGTCCCACACCAGCCCGCGCTTGGGTTCGAGCGCGCCGGGCTTATTGGAGCCGTCGAGTCAAGGAGGAACCATGGCCAGCGAAACCAGCGCAACGCCGACGAGCCGCGAGCCCGAGCTCCGCGGGCAGACCGTTGTCCTCCTCGGCGGCAGCGCCGGGATCGGCCTCGAGACAGCGAGACGCGCCCACGGGGAGGAGGCCGAGGTCATCCTCGTGGGCCGCAACCCCGAGCGGCTCGAGGCGGCGGCGGCCGAGGTCGGCGCGAAGAGCACCGCGGCCTTCGACGCCGCCGATCCCACCGTGCTGGAGAGCTTCTTCCGGGGCTTGGAGGCGCCCATCGACCACGTGTTGGTCACGGCCGGCCGGCCCCGATACGGGCCGCTGGCCGACATGAGCTTCGAGGAGATGCGCGATGGACTCGACGACCACCTCATGCAGACTCTGTACGTGGCCCGCGCTGCCGGCGACATGGTTCGACCGGGAGGCACCCTGCTGTTCATGGGCGGGACCGGCGCCCGCCGCCCCCGTCCCGGCCTCGCGCTCGCATCGACCCAGACGGTGGCATCGCCGGCTCTCATCGCCAGCCTGGCGCTTGAGCTTGCTCCGGTACGGGTGAACCTGATCGCCGCCGGCTTCGTTGATACGCCGCTGTCCGCATCGCTGCTGGGCGATCAGCTCGAAGCGCGCCGTCAGGAGCTTCGCGAGAAGCTTCCGATCGGGCGCGTCGTCGGCCCCGAGGACGTCGCTGCGCTCGCCGTGCACATCATGTCCAACACCGCTCTGACCGGCGCCACGTTTGACATCGACGGCGGGCAACAGCTCGTCTAGATCGGCTCGCGCATGAGCCGCGACAGGGAGCAGGCGGAGTTTCTGCCGATCGCCGACTACGGGCTGCTCGCCGACTGCAACTCGGCCGCACTGGTCAGCAGGGAGGGCTCGATCGACTGGCTGTGCGCGCCCCGCTACGACAGCCCGGCGGTCTTTGCGCGGATTCTGGATCCGGGGGCCGGGCACTGGTCGATTCGGCCCTCCGGCCCGTTCGAGGCCGAGCGCCGTTACGTCCCGGGCACGCTCGTGATGGAGACGACGTTCAGCACCGCGACCGGCACCGTGCGCCTGCGCGACGCGATGGCATTCGCCGACGGGCAGCGCGGACACGATCTCGGCCTCGACGTCCCCCACGAGGTCCTGCGCTCCGTGGAGGGAGTCGCGGGACGGGTCGAGCTCGAGATGGAGCTGGCACCGCGACCGGAGTACGGACTAGTGAAGCCGCTCTTCCGGCAGGAGGAGAACGGCGGTCGGACCTTCGGCGGGCCCAATCGCATTGCCGTGCGCTCCGGAGTGCCCGTCGAGATGACGGACTCGACTATGAGCGCGTCGTTCGAGGTCGGCGACGGGGAGGCCCTGGGCTTCGCGATGCGCTGGGTGCCGACGAAGGACGCCAACCCGTTCCCGCCAACGGACCCCGATCGCGTCACCGAGCGGATCGCGGACGCGATCGAGGCATGGCGCTCGTGGGAGGCGGCACACGACATATACGAGGGGCCGCACAGGGATCTGGTGCGGTTGAGCTCCAGGGTCCTGAAGGGCCTTAGCTACCGGCCCACCGGTGCGATCGTGGCGGCGCCGACCACCTCGCTCCCGGAGTCCGTCGGCGGCGAGCGCAACTGGGACTACCGGTTTGCATGGATCCGAGACTCCAGCCTCACACTGGAGGCGCTCTACATCGGTGCCTGCCCCGAGGAGGCCGAGGACTTCGTCTCGTTCATGACCAGCTCCGCCGGCGGCCGCGCGGGGGAGGGGTCGCTTCAGATCATGTACGGGGTCGGCGGCGAGCACGACCTCTCGGAGCGCGCGCTGGACCACCTTCGCGGGTGGCGGGACTCCGCCCCGGTCCGGGTTGGCAACGGCGCGTGGGATCAGGTCCAGCTCGACGTCTACGGGGAGCTCCTCAACTCGCTCCATCTCTACCGCGAGCGCCTCGGCGTGCTCCATCCCGAGATCCAGGCGTTCGTCGCGGACCTCGCCGACACCGCGGCGCGCCGCTGGAGGGAGGCCGACGCCGGAATGTGGGAGATGCGGGGTCAGCCGCGCCATCACCTCTCGTCGAAGGTGCTGTGCTGGACGGCGCTCGATCGCGCGATCAAGCTCGCGCCCGAGCTGGGCGAGCACGCGAAAGTGGAGGAGTGGACGGCGGCGCGCAACGAGATCCGCGAGGCCGTCCTCGAGCGGGGCTGGAGCGAGCAGCTCCAGTGCTTCGCGCAGTCGTTCGACTCCGACGAGCTCGACGCGGCGCAGCTCCTCATGCCGATCGTCGGCTTTCTGCCGGCGAGCGACGCGCGGATGCGCTCGACGATCGAGACGATCGCCCGCGACTTGACGAAGGACGGGCTTGTGCTGCGCTACCTGAACGAGGAGGGGCTGAACGCCGACGGCCTCGAGGGCGAGGAGGGCACCTTCGTGATCTGCTCGTTCTGGCTCTCGTCATGCCTCGCACAGGCTGGCGAGGTCGAGCGGGCCCAGGAGCTCTTCGACCGGCTCACCGCGTACGCCAACGATCTCGGCCTACTGGCGGAGGAGATCGACACCGACACGGGCGAGCAGCTCGGCAACTTCCCGCAGGCCTTCAGTCACGTCGGCCTGATCATCGCCGCGTACGCGATCGACGCCGCGTCGGGGAGGATGGAGAAGGGCACTGAGAACGAGATTGGAGAGGAGGTCGCAAAGTGAGCAGCGACTACGACGTCATCGTCATCGGAGGCGGCTCCCCGGGTGAGCATTGCGTCGGCGAGTTCGCCGGTAGCGGACTGCGGGTTGCACTGGTCGAGCGCGAGCTGGTCGGCGGCGAGTGTTCCTACTACGCCTGCATTCCCTCGAAGACGCTCCTGCGCCCGGGGGAGGCCGTGCACGCGGCGCGCGAAGCGGCCGCGAGCGCGGATGTCGACGTCCAGTCCGCGCTGGCCTGGCGTGACTTCATGGTTTCCAACTACTCCGACTCGGGCCAGGAGCGCTGGCTGGCGGACAACGGGATCGACCTGCTGCGCGGCACCGGGCGGCTCGCTGGGACGGGGGTGGTCGAGGTCGACGGTGTCCAGCACACTGCCGACCAGATCGTGCTGGCGGCCGGCGCCGACCCGTTCGTACCGCCGGTCCCCGGCCTTCGCGAGCTCGAAGGCATATGGACCAACCGCGAGGTCACCGGCATGAAGGCCGTTCCACGCCGTCTCCTCATCCTGGGCGGCGGGCCGGTCGGCGTCGAGATGGCCCAGGCGGTGCGCCGCCTCGGCGGCGAGGTGGCGCTCGTCGAGGGCGCCGACCAACTGCTCTCGCGCGAAGCCGCGCCATTGGGTCAGGCGCTCGCCGAGGTCCTGCGCGGTGAGGAGATCGAACTACACCTCGGGGTTCAGGCAACCGCGGCGCGCCACGAGGGCGACGAGTACGTCCTCGAGTTGGACGACGGCGGTGAGCTTCGCGGCGACCACCTGCTCGTCGCCACGGGCCGGCGACCGCGCGTGGCGGATATCGGCCTGGAGACCGTGGGAATCGAGACGGGTGGCCGCGGGGTCCCCGTCGACGAACGGCTCCGCGCCGGAGAGCGCCTGTGGGCGATCGGCGACATCACCGGCATCTGGCAGCTGACCCATGTCGGCAAGTACCAGGGCGAGGTCGTAGCGGCCAACATCCTCGGGGAGGAGCGCGAGGCCAACTACGAGGCCGTGCCGCGCGTGACGTTCACCGACCCGCAGGCGGCCGCCGCGGGAGGGACGGACGGCCGGTTCAGCGCGACCACGCCCGTGTCCGGAGTGTCGAAAACCGAGACCTACACTCGCGCGTACGCCGAGAGCAATGGGTTCCTGACCCTACTCAGCGACGGCGAGCGGCTGACCGGGGCGTACGCGCTCGGCCCGGAGGCCGGCGAGTGGCTCCAGCAGGCCACGCTGGCGATCCGCGCCCGCGTGCCGCTGGCGGTGCTCAGGGACACGATCCAGCCCTTCCCGACGTTCTCGGAGATCTACGTGCCGGCCCTGAAGAAGCTCTTGGGAGCGATCGCCGAGGACCGGTCCTAGCCGCTTCGAGCTCAGCGGATGGGGTCGCTCTCGGCGCTCGCCGCGAGGTCAGGATCCCAGCCGCACGCGGCGCACGCGTGGCGAAATGCCGACCGCGCGAACTCGAGGGCGAGGGCGTGCGGATCGGCACCGGCCCGCGCGTCGTCCCAGTCGAGGATGAACTCGCCCAGCTCCTCGCTCCAGTGCGCGGCGTCGGGGTCGATCTGGCCCTCGGCGAATCCAGCGGGCGTCGGATACGCGAAGGCGAAGAACGCCGCCCTTCCGTACTTGGGATCGCCGGGCCACCAGCCGATTTCGATCTGCTGTGCGTCGCCCGCGTTCCGCATGATGAACTCGTCCGACGGTGGATCCGCCGGCCTGCCCGAGTAGAGGTGGGCGGCGAGGTCGAAGGTTCCCCACCAGGCGTTGACCGGGGACATGCGCCCGCGGTAGGGGGCCCTGAACTCCGCGAGCACGAGCGCGGCCTGCGTCGCCGCGGCGAAGTACGTCTCGACCTGCTCCGTCTCGTAGGTGGCGTGCTCGGTGTCCCGGTCGAGCGGCATCTCCCAGGGCACCTCCTGAGGGGCCGGGTTGATCTCGACCTCCCCGGCCAGGCTCCGCACCGCCTCCAGCACGTCACGCGTCACGTCCGCGACGGGCCGGTTCGGAGTCAGCGGAATCCGCGTCTCGCCTCCGTTCGAGTGCTCCACGACCGCCTCATGGGTGCGCAGGTCCAGCGCCACCACGATGGCCCCCGACCCGTCGGGGGCCGGCAGTGTGGGCGTCTCCCAGCCCCGCGCCGTCAAGCGCAGCGCGGCGTGCTGAAGCTGCGCCTCGGGGGGTGCCAGCTCGACCGCGAGCTTGCCGAGGACCTGGGTGTGCGCGTGGAGCGTGTCGCAGGTGGCGCTCCAGGCCTCGTACGTGATCGCGGGCCATGCCATCAGGCGAGTGCCTCGAGCAACGAGTCGACGTCGTAGCCACCCCGATGGACGGCCCCATCGATGAAGAGAGTCGGCGTTCCGCGAACCTCGCCCGACGCCTCGCCGCTCGAGACGTCTCGCCGAATGCGATTCAGGACCGGGTCGCTGATCCGGTCGGCTTCGAAGCGCGCAACGTCGAGCCCCAGCTCGGCCGCATAGCGCCCCAAGTCGTCGTCCTCGAGGGCCGATTGGTGGTGAAAGAGCAGGTCGTGAGTCTCCCAGAAGCGCCCCTGCGCGGCGCCCGCCTCGGCCGCGCCGGAGGCCGCGAGGGCGTGCGGATGGATCTCGGTCAGCGGGAAGTGCCGGAAGGCGAACCGAACGCCTCCATCGATTCGCCGCTCGACGAGCTCGATCGCGCGGGACGCCTGTCTCGAGTACGGGCACTCGTAATCGCCGTACTCGAGGATCACCCGCGCCCCCATGGGCCCGCGGACGTGGTCGACCCCCTCTTCGAGCGGTTCAAGGCTCATCGAATGCAGGGTGTCAAACGCGTCAAGCCCTGCGGCCCGAGTCGTCATACTCCGCTCAGCTGATGGAGGCCCCACGGCGGGTTCGCATTGACCACGCGGCCCTTCCGGCACGTGGCCACGAAGCTCGAGAAGCGCTTGCTGGGGTGCTGCGCTCTGACCCTGTACGTGCCGCTGGGGACCTCGGTCCAGATCACCCCGCCGTCCGTCGACGTCTCGGTGAGCGACGGATCGGGGATCACGTTGTCGTTGAAGTAGATGGGATCGCCCAGCCCCGGGCTCGTGGCCGCCGTGGCGCCGGGGACGCCATGGGCGCCGTAGGCGACGAAGTCCAGGAAGCTCAGATCGCTGATCGCCTTTGTACTCACGGTGGACACGATGGCGCAGCGCCGCAGATCGCCGTTGGGATCGAGTCTGACGTGCAGGAGCGCGGCCAGCGCGAAGTAGGTGCGCTCGGTCGGGACCTGAAAATTCACCTTCCGCAGGGTGCGGCGGTGGGTGGCGAGCGTCTGCAGAAAGATCCCGTGGTAGCCCTCAGCCTGGATGAACGGCGTCACCTTGCGCCCTGCCGGGACCTCCAGTCGGTAGTGGCCACGCGAGTCGCTCGTCGTGACCGCCCCGGGAGCGCCGCGCGCTTCGACCGTCGCGCCGGCGATCGGCATCTGGGTATCGAACGAGTACGCCGTGCCCTTGATCAAGACCCGGTGGCTCGCATGGGTGGCAGCGAGGCTCTGAGCAGCGCCGAACCCGAGGACGGCGAGGAGGAGCGAGATGACGAGGACGGCGGCAGCTCGGCCATGCAACGGCGATTGGGAGCGCTTCATCTCGTTCCTTCTCAGGCGGGGGCTCAGACGCTATGCCCGTTCAGCGTGACTTGCAACTCGTCGCAGCAATCGCTTGGGCCTTAGGCTGGCTCCATGGACCTCGGCCTGACCGGCAAGCGGGCCCTCGTGACCGGCGCGAGCAAAGGCATCGGCCTCGCGATAACGAGCGCGCTCGTTGCCGAGGGCGCACACGTCGTGGCCGGTTCGCGAAGCGTCAGCGACGGCCTCCGCGAACTGATCGGCGGAGGCCAGGTGCGGCAGGTGAGCGTCGACCTATCGACCGCAGACGGCCCGGCGGAGCTCGTTGCGTCGGCGCTCGAGGACGGTCCGCTCGACGTGCTCGTCAACAACGTCGGCGCCGTGACACCGCGACTCGATGGATTTCTGTCGGTCACGGATGACCAGTGGCTGCAGTCGCTCACGCTGGGCTTCATGGCCGCCGTTCGCACGACCCGGGCCGCCCTGCCGTCCATGCTCGAGGCGAGCCAGGGGACGATCGTCAACACCTGCTCGGTGAACGCGTTTCTGCCCGACCCGGCCGTGATCGATTACAGCGCCGCCAAGGCCGCACTGGCCAACTTCTCGAAGGCTCTGTCAAAGGAAGTCGGCCCGCACGGCATACGCGTCAACACCGTCAGCCCCGGCCCGGTCTCGACCGGACTCTGGCTCGGAGACCGCGGCGTCGCTGCCACGGTCGCGAAGGCGCAGGGCGTCGATCCAGCGGCCGTGGCCAAGCACCAGGCCGAGGAGGCCCCGACCGGACGCTTCACCGAGCCCGAGCAGGTCGCCGACCTAGTCGTGCTGCTCGCCGGCGAACGCGCCGGCAACGTGACCGGGGCCGACTTCGTGATCGACGGCGGTCTCGTGCAGACTCTCTGAACGCGGAGCAGCCGGCGGAGTAATCTTCCCCGCCGTGACGCGACGGCAGGTGGGAATCTTGATCGCAATCGCCGGAGTCTTGGCGTGCGTGCTCGTGGCGCTCGCCGATCCGCTGGGCCTCGGTCACGATGGACTCGGGCCGAAGAAGGATGCGCTGCTCGCGATCGGCGTCTTGCTGATCGTCATTGGACTGGTGGTCGCGCTGCGCTCCCGGCACACGAAGCAGCTCGAAGAGATGCACCACATGCGCGGATAGCGCGCTGCCAATGGAGCAGCGGCTAGACGTCCAGCGTGAGCGCATCGCCGGCGGGGGCGCTCTCCGCGGCCGCCACCGGCGCGCCGTCGGTGCGCACGAGGCCGGCGGCGCCCACTCCGAGGAGCCGCACAGGGGCGTCCAGCTCGAAGTCGGCCAGGAGCCTGCGGGCGATCGCCCGGATCACGGCGGGGTCGCTCGTGTGCTCGTCGATCGTCCGCCGTCGCGTGTGGGTGCGGAACGGGCGCAGCCGGATCTTCAGCGTGATCGTGCGCCCGGCGTGCCCGCCCTCGGAGAGCCCACGCGCGACCGAGTCGGCGAGCTCGTCCACGGTGGCCTCGAGCGTCGCGCGATCTGAGATGTCCTGCGCGAAGGTGGTCTCGCGGCTCTCCGACTTCTGTTCGCGTTCGGTCACGACGGGGCGATCGTCCCGGCCGCGGGCGCGGTCGCGGAGCTCGCCGCCGAGCCGGGGGCCGAAGG
>Ga0207693_10003885_pt1 | contig 12728 bp, 16 predicted proteins | sample LARL81metaG_FD_184347 | JGI IMG/M metagenome (GOLD analysis project Ga0207693, IMG submission 184347) | Corn, switchgrass and miscanthus rhizosphere microbial communities from Kellogg Biological Station, Michigan, USA - LAR L8-1 metaG... | ecosystem: Host-associated > Plants > Roots >...
GCAGCAGGCATCGGGATCCCGCTCCCAGAGCCGATCTCCGTGCGTCTCGGCCTGTTCGTCGACGGTCAATTCCGGATCAATACGAGTAAAGTTGATCGGATAACGGGAAATCAGCCGCTCTCGCGTCTCGTACGTCTCCGGGAAGAGCAGACCGGTGTCGAACTCGACCACTCGCACCTGCGGCGCGACCTCGGACAGCATGTGCACCAGCACCGAGCTCTGCTTCTGCCAGGAGCACGTCATGACGACCCGGCCGGCGAACCGCTCGGCCGCCCAGCGCAGGACGTCCTCGGCCGGCCGCGCCTCGAACTCGTCGGCCAGGCGCGCCGCCTCCTCGCGGTCGATCGGCAGCGTGCTGCTCATCGGCTGCTACGGTCGGTCGGCAGGTCGCGCAGGAGCAGATTGGCCATCGTGTCGGAGCGCAGGCCGAGCCGCAGCGTCTCCAGCGGGATGACCTCCTCGGGCGGGATGTTGCCGAGGTTCACGTCCGAGCCCAGATGATGGATGAACCAGGCCTGCTGATCCTTCTGGGGCGCCTCGAACAGCAGGTCGTCGACCGGGATCTCGTGCACGATCTCGTCGATCAGCCCGCTCCGCACCTCGCCGGTGCCGCGAAAGATCCCTGCTGTGCCGCCCTCGCGGGCCTCGGTGATCACCTTGGAGGCGCCGGCATTCAGCTCCTCCTTGATCCAGAGCACCCACTGGTAGGGCGCGTACACGCACTCGGCGTCCTTGGAGCCCACCTCGGAGAGGACGACATACTCCTCCGCCAGCGCCGAGATCAGCTCCAGCTTGGAGTCGCGCTCGATCTGGATCGTGCCGTCGGAGACCTCCACATGGGTGAAGCCGTAGCTCGAGGTCCAGCGCCGGAACTCCTCCACCCGGCCGCGGGCGATGGCCGCCTCGAGCAGCGTGCCGCCCGACATCACCGGCACGCCCGCCGACTGGTACAGGCGCACCTTGTCGGCCAGGTTGCCGGTCACATACGACGTCCCCCAGCCCAGCTTGACGATGTCCACATAGTCGCCGGCGGTCTCCAGCAGCCCCTCCACTTCGACCAGCGACATCCCCTTGTCGATGACGTGCGTCCATCCGCGCTCGCGCGGCTTGGCCGGACGCATCGGCAGTCCCAGGAACTCCTCAACCATGCCGCGTCCCCTCCCTCACAGCTTCTCGTAGATGGATTCGTCGAGGCGCCTGCGCGCCTCCGCCTGGACGTTCTCGTAGAGGCTCTCGCCGTGCGTGTCCATGCCGACGATCAGCGGTCCGAAGTCGCGCACGCGGAACTTCCACAGGCACTCCGGCATCAGGTCCTCCCACTCGACCTGCTCGATCTCCTCGATCTGGGTCGTCTCCAGCGCCGCCGCCCCGCCGACGATGGCGAAGTACACGCCGCCGTGCTCGTGCAGCGGCTCCAGCGCCTCCGCCAGCAGCCCGCCCTTGCCGATGATCGCGCGCACCTGGTGGTCGCGTATGAGCGCCTCCGTGAACCGGCTCATGCGGGCCGAGGTGGTGGTGCCGATGCACATCGGCTCGTAGCGGCCGTCGGCCAGCTTGCGCACGTTGGGGGCGGTGTGCAGGAGCGCCGCGCCGGACAGTGACATCGGCGGCTCCTGGCCGCGGTCGAAGATGCGGATCTGGGTCGCGTCGCGGATGCCGATGATGTGCCCCTGGATGGTCACCGTGTCGCCCGCGCGCAGCTCGCGGACGGCCTCCTCGACCGTGGGAAACTCGATCTCATGGTGTGCCACTACGCCTCCCGGTCCATCTCGACCGAGCCGTCGGCGGCGATGTGGGCGGTCGCCCGCCGCGCCGCCCAGCACTGGTAGTTGACCGCCACCGGGTTCAGGGTGATGTGGGTGTGGGCCTGCTCCACGTGCGCCGAGAGCACCGTCGTGTCGCCGCCCAGGCCCATCGGGCCGACCCCGGTCTCGTTCAGGAGCTGGAAGAGATCCTGCTCGAGCGCCGCCACCTCGGGATCGGGATTGACCGTCCCCACCGGCCGGGCGATCGCCTCCTTGGCCAGGTGCATGGCCAGGTCGGCCGAGCCGCCGATCCCGACGCCGACGATCCCGGGCGGGCAGGGCTTGCCGCCGGCGCCGACGATCGAGTCGAGGACGAAGCGCTTGATCGCCTTCACCCCGTCCGCCGGAACGAGCATCTTCAGGAAGCTCATGTTCTCCGACCCGGATCCCTTGGGCACGCACTTGACGTCCAGTCCGTCCCAGTCGGGCACGAACTCCCAGTGGATGTGCGGGATCCGGTGGCCGGTGTTGTCCCCGGTCGCCTCCCGGGTCAGGGTGTGCACGGTGTTCGAGCGCAGCGGGTGCTCCAGGGTCGCCCGCCGGGTGCCCTCGCGCAGCCCCTCCTCGATGCGCGCCGGGTGGAGCGGAAAGCGCTCGCCGACGCGGGCGTAGTAGACGGCCAGGCCGGTGTCCTGGCAGACCAGGTTCTTGCGCTCGTCGGCCACGGCGACGTTGGTGTTGATGGTCTCCAGTATGCGCTTGCCGACCGGGTGCGTCTCGCGCTCGGAGGCATCGCGAAGCGCGTCTCGGAGGTCCTGCGGGATGTCCTTGAGCGACCACACGTAGAGGTGGGCGGCGGCGTCCTCGACGGTCTTCTGGAGTGCGGGTTCGGTGGTGATGCTCACTCGCGTCCTTTCCCTCTCAGGCGGCCGCCTGCGCCGCCGCCCTGCCGGCCCGGCGGCCGAAGACCACGCAGTCCAGCAGGGAGTTGCCCATCATCCGGTTGCGGCCGTGCACGCCGCCCGTGATCTCGCCGGCGGCGAACAGCCCGTCCACGCTCGTCTGGCCCTCTCCGTCGATCTCCAGGCCGCCGTTCTGGTAGTGAAGCACCGGGTAGGTGAGGAGCGGTTCGGTCAGCGGGTCGACTCCGGCGGCCCGGTAGCGCTTGAGCATGTACGGCAGCACCTCGGCGGCGATCGCCGGGTCGATCGGGGTGGTGTCCAGGAGCACCGCCGGCCGGCCGTCCGGCGTTTCCAGGCCGCGGCCCTCGTCGCACTCGCGAACGATCGCGTCGGCGACGGTGTCGCGCGGCGCCAGCTCGTCGACGAACCGGTCGCCGTCGGCGTTTCGCAGCAGCGCGCCGTAGGCGCGGGTGGTCTCGGGGATCGAGTAGCCCTGCATGGGAGGCGGCCAGGCGCCGCCGTTGGGGTGGTGCTGGAGCGCGTCCAGGTCGCGTACTGTCGCCCCCAGGTCGCGCGCCATCCTGGTCGTCTCGCCGGTCGCGCCCGGCTGGTTGGTCGTGAGGACGCCTGCCCGCCTGGCCTCGGCGTAGCAGCGGCCGCCGGCCGCCAGCACGATCGCGCCGGCGTCCACGGTCTGCCGCTCGCCGGCCTGCTCGACGATTGCCCGCAGGTGGCCGTTCGGCTTCTCCAGGGCGATCAGCGGGGTGTGGTCGGCGATCCCGACGCCGGCTGCCGCCAGCGCGCCGCGAAGCGCGGTGGCGATCGCGTGGCCGGTGCGATCGCCAACCTGGAGCAGGCGTTTGCGCGAGGCGCCGCCGCAGCGCGCCAGCCGGTAGCCGGATCCGTCGCGGGAGAATGCAACCCCGAGCTGCTCCAGCCAGGCGATCGCCTCCGGCGCCTCGCCGGTGAGGATCTGCACCAGAGCGGGCTCGGCGGTGTCGTGGGATGAGGCGACGACATCCGCCGCGTGCTGCTCGGGGGAGTCGTCGGTGCCGACCGCGGCCTGGATCCCGCCCTGTGCCTTGCCGGTATTGCAGGAAGCCTTCGAACCCTTGGTGATCAGGAGCACCCGGGCGCCCGCCGAGGCCGCCGCCCAGGCGGCCGCCAGGCCCGCTCCGCCGCTTCCCACGACGAGCACGTCAGTCGTCTGCGATGGCCGTCCCATCCGGCCCATCGTACAGAAGCACTTCTAATCCTGCGAATAAGACTGACTTATGGCCAGCAGCCTCTCGGACGGCTCCGGCTCGGCGCCCGGCGTCCAGGGCAGCACCAGCGGATCGCCGTCGTAGCGGGGGATGACATGGACGTGGTAGTGAATCACCGTCTGCCAGGCCGCAGCGCCGTTCGACTGCATGATCGTGACGCCGTCCGCGCCCAGTCCCGAGACGGCTCGTCCGGCCAGGTCGCGGGCCACCCGGGCGCAGGCGGCGAGATCCTCGTCGGCCACCGCGTGGACGTCGGCGGCATGCGCCCGCGGGATCACCAGCACGTGACCGCGGGTGGCCGGGAAGATGTCCATGATGGCCACCGTCCGGTCGTCCTCGTGCACTCGCACCGAGGGCAGGTCGCCGGCCACGATCGAGCAGAAGAGGCAGTCGCTCACCGGTGGGATTCTGGCACATGCGCGGGTACGCTCCTCCTGTGCAGGACTCCTGCGACGTGACCATCTCGATCGTCTCCGGCGGGAACCCGGAGCTCCTGCAGGCCTGCCTGCGCTCGCTGCCGCGGGCGGCCGCCGAAGTCTCGACGCACGCAGTCGTGATCGACAACGCGTCCGGCGGCGCGCTCGCCGCCGTCGCCCGCGAGCACTCCGAGGCGACCTTCGTGACCAGCACGCTCCGCCGCGGGTTTGGCGCCAACCACAATCTGGCGCTGCGCGAGGCCGGCGGGCGCTACCTGTTCGTCCTCAACGACGACACCGAGCTGGGACCGGGCTGTCTCGACCGGCTGGTGCGGTTCATGGACGCAAATCCCGACGTCGCCTGCGCCGGGCCACGGGTCGTCTACGGCGACGGCCGCCGCCAGCCCTCGGCGTTCCACTTCCCGACGCCGGCCCGGGTGGCCGCGACCTCGCTCACCCTGCAGCGCGCCGGCTGGGTGATGTCGGACACCGACCGCATCCGCCGGGTCGACTGGGTACACGGCTGCGCGATGCTCGTGCGCCGCGAGGACTTCCAGCGCCTAGGCGGCTTCGACGAAGACTTCTACATGTACCTGGAGGACGTCGACCTCTGCCGGCGGCTCGCCGACGAGGGCCGGGCGGTCGCCTTCTTCCCGTATGCCTGGCTCGCCCACCACGAGAACGCAAGCACCGCAGCCAACCCGGAGCGGCGGATCTACCAGCACGCACGCAGCCGCAGCCGCTACACCCGCAAGCACCACGGTGCGGTCGCCGAGCGGTCGGTGCAGCTGCTGACGGCCGGCATGTTCCTGGGCCGGATCGGCGCGTCGGCGCTGCTTCGCCGCGCCCCCGAGGAGCGCGAGCGCTTCCGGACGAACCTGCGGGCATCACTGCGCCCCGGCGGCCGGCCGGCGGTCGAGGAGGCTGCGGCCGAGTTCAATCAGGGGGCGGCAGCGTGAGCGGCCGGCTGCTGGTGACCGGCGGCTCCGGTTTCATCGGCTCGGCGCTCGTGCGAGCGGTGGCGGCGGACGGCGGCCGCGTCCTGAATCTCGACGCGGGTACCTATGCGGCGGACGATCGGCGGCTCGCCCAGGCGCCGGAGGGCGCCGTCGAGACGGTGCGCGCGGACATCCGCGACGACGCCCTCGCCGGCCTGGTGGCGCGGGAGCGGCCGAGCGCGATCGTCCACTTCGCGGCCCAGTCGCACGTCACCCGCAGCGAGACCGCCGCCGACGAGTTCTTCGCGGTCAACGTCGAGGGCACCCGCCGGGTGCTCGAGGCGGCGCTCGGCGCCGGCGTCGCGCGCGTCCTCCACGTCTCCACCGACGAGGTCTACGGGCCCTGCCCCGGCGCCCCCTTCCGGGAGCAGGACAAGCTGGCCGGCGAGGGCCTCGCCACTTCCGCCTATGCGCGCTCGAAGGCCCTCGCGGACGACCTCGCACAGGGGTACGCCGACCGCCTCGACGTGGTCGTCGTGCGGCCGACGAACACCATCGGGCCGTGGCAGCACCCGGAGAAGGCGGTGCCGCGCTGGGCGACGCGGGCGCTCCGTGGCGAGCGCCTGCCGGTGTGGGGCGACGGCGGGCAGGTGCGCGACTGGATGTACGTCGACGACGCCGTCGCCGGCATTCGGATCGTCCTCGAGCGCGGGCGCCGCGGCGAGGTCTACAACCTCGGCCCGGCCGCCCAGGGGACATCCAACCTCGAGATGGCGCGCCTGGTCGCCGGGGCCGCCGGCGGCGGCGATGACCGCGTCTACCTCTCCCACTACGACCGTCCCGAGCACGACCGCCGCTACGCCGTCGACCCGGCCAGGGCGGCCGCGCTGGGCTGGCGGCCGGCTTACGACCTGCCTCGCGCGGTCGCCGAGACGGTGGCCTGGTATCGCGCCAACCGCGCCTGGTGGGCGACGCTGGTCGACGACGCCGAGGCGCTCTATGCCGACTGACGGCTCGGCGATCCCGGGCGTCCTGATCGAGCGGCCGCAGGTGCACGGGGACGGCCGGGGCCGCTTCTCGGAGCTCTACCGGGCGGCGGCAATGCCGCACGGCTTCGCCCAGTCCAACCACTCGCGGTCGGCGGCTGGCGTCCTCCGCGGGCTGCACTACCACCGCCGCCAGGACGATCTCTGGTACGTCGTCCGTGGGCGTGCCCAGGTCGGCCTCGCCGACCTGCGTGTGCCCGGCCCAGACCCGCTGGTCGAGACGCACGTCCTGGACGGCGAGCAGCCGGCGACGATCTACATCCCGCGCGGGGTCGCCCACGGCTATCTCGCGCTCAGCGAGCTCGACCTGATCTACTGGGTGACGGCCGAGTACGACCCCTCGGACGAGCTGGGGGTGGCCTGGGACGACCCGTCGTTGGGGATCCCGTGGCAGCTCGACGGGACGCCTGTGATCAGCGATCGCGACGCGGTCAACCCGGCTCTGGAGTGGGAGCGGATCCCGTCGTTTGCGTAACCGGGGCGGGTGGCCAGGTCGGCCTGGCGCTTCGCGAGTGGCTGCCCGAGGCGCGCTACCTGGACCGGGCCGAGCTCGACATCACCGATCCGGCGGCGGTCGCGCGCGCGCTGGCGGGAGCCGCCGTGGTCATCAACTGCGCGGCGCTTACCGACGTCGACGGCTGCGAACGCGACCCGCAGGCGGCCGACCGCGTGAACGCGGCCGGGGCGGCCAACGTCGCCGGCGCCGGCGTCCGCGTGATTCAGCTCTCGACCGAGTACGTGTTCGACGGCGAGCTCGAGCGCGAGTACCGCGAGGACGACGAGCCCGCGCCCCGCTCGGCGTACGGGCGGTCGAAGCTGGCCGGCGAGCAGGCGGTGTTGGAGGCGGGGCCGAACCTCGTCGTCCGCACCTCGTGGGTGTTCGGCGACGGCCGGAACTTCCTGCGCGCCATCCGGGCCGCCGATCGCGCCGGCCGTGAGCTGCGGGTGGTCGACGACCAGTGGGGACGGCCGACCTGGGCGCGCGACCTGGCCCGGGCGCTGGCCCGGCTGGCGGCTGCCGACGGGCCGGCCGGGATCGTCCACCTTGCCGGCGACGGCGACCCCTGCACCTGGGCCGACCTCGCCGAGCTGGCGGTCGGGCGGCCGGTGCGCCGGATCTCCAGCGACGAGTGGGGGGCTCCGGCGCCGCGGCCGCGGCGGGCGGTGCTGGCCCTCGACCGGGCGCGCAGCATGGGCTTGCCTCTGACAGACTGGCGGGCGTCGGTGGCGAGCTATCTGGAGGCTGAAGCGTGAAGGGCGTGGTGCTTGCGGGCGGATTCGGGACGCGTCTGGCGCCGATGACCAAGGTGGTCAACAAGCACCTCCTGGACGTCTTCGACCAGCCGATGGTCTACTACCCGCTGCAGGCCCTGCGGGCGGCCGGGATCAGCGACGTGGTGCTGGTCACCGGCAGCGAGGTCGAGCAGTTCAAGGCGCTCCTGGGCGACGGGTCGGAGCTGGGGCTGCGGATCGCGTACGCCCAGCAGGATGGCGCCGGCGGCATCGCCGAGGCCCTGGCCGTGACCCGCCCGCACGTCGGTGACGACTCGCTCGTCGCGCTCCTCGGCGACAACCTCTACCAGGACGACCTGAGGCCGTACGTGGACGCCTTCCGCGACCAGGGCGGGGGCGCCCGGATCCTGCTCAAGCGGGTCGAGGATGCCCGCCGGTTCGGGGTGGCAACGGTTCGCGGCGACCGCATAGTGGAGATCGTCGAGAAGCCGGCCCAGCCGGTGTCCGACCTGGCGGTCACCGGCTGCTACATGTACGACCCGGCGGTCTTCGAGATCGTGGCCGGGCTGGCGCCGTCCGACCGTGGCGAGCTCGAGATCACCGACGTCAACAACGCCTACATCGCGCGCGGGGAGATGCGCTTCGACGTCCTCAGCGGCTGGTGGACCGACGCCGGCACTCACCCCAGCAAGCTGAAGGCGTCGATCCTGGTCGCGCTGACCAAGGGCGTCACGTTCCACGCCTGACGTCGAGCCGCTCGTCGGGCGACCCGGCGGCCGGGAAGCGGCGGGCGAGCGTGCCCAGGAGCCGGCGGTCGCCCCCGGCGACCTCCAACACCTCGCAGCCGATCCTCCGCCGGCCGTAGTGCGCGCGCCGGACGTGCAGCACCCGCGCTCCCAGCCGCAGCATTCGCCGCTCGACCGAGGCGATCACCGCCAGCCGGTCGCCCTCGCGCAGATCGGCGTCGCTGATGAAGGCGACCCCGAAGCTCCCAACGTCGACAAGCCGGACGTCGAACTCGGTGCCGGCGGCGAGGGCGCTCGCCCGTTGCACGTGCACCAGCGCGAGATCGTCCAGCCGCGTCCGGGCGTGGGCGCGCGCACCGCTCGCGGAACGCACCGACCGCACCAGCAGCCGGGCCAGCGCGACGCCGTCCGAGTGGTAGAAGGCCGAGGCGACGGCCAGGTCGATGTCATGGCCGGATCCGTCGCGCCGACGCAGGCGAAGGCGCAGAAGCAGCCCCTGCCGGACATCGTCGGCGGGCACATGGGCGAGCAGCGCATGTGCGTCCGAGGCGACGATGCGGACGGGTAGGACGCCGCCGTCCCCGCGCAGCGCGGTCAGCCGAGTCGGCTCCTCCGCGAGGATGCTGAGCGCGAGCTGGAGGCGGCGGGACCGGGTTGCGGGCACGGCGTGGTCCATCGGCCGGCGGCCGCCCGCGGTTGAGCCGCGGGCCGGCCAGGAACCGGCCCGCGGCCTGCGCTAGCTGCCGCTGGACGGACTGGCGGCCGTCATCTGCTCGTCGCAGAGCCGGATCGCGTCGTCCCACCGGCGCTTGCCGAATAGCCCGGCTCGATCTCGCCCCTGCTCGGCAAGCGCCTTGATCGTGGCTGCCTTCGACGAGTCGCGGCACTCGCCCGCTGCAATCGCGAGCAGCTCGGCCGCGCGCTTGTCGTGACCCTCGCCCAGCAGGCGCCGGGCTTCCTCGATCGTTGCGGTGACGGTGTCGTCCATGTGCCTCCTCCGGTCATGCCCGCGTGCATTTTCGCGGCGTCCGCACCCTCCTTCCGGGAACTGGGTCGAATCACCCAGCGCCGCTCGAGCGCCCGTCAGCGGGCGGTCAGCATGACCAGCGCGACAACTGCCAGAGTGGTCAGCAGCAAGCCGGCGACGATCGCTACTGCCCGGCGGCTGGAGATGGAGGGCTCGTTCACCTGCGTGGATCCTGTTCCCCGATCGAAGCACAGGTGCACGTCGCCTGCCACGGGCTCGGGCGAGGTTGGGTGGAAGCACTCAGGGTGCGGGGGGAGATCCCGTCCCCGGTAGACTTTGCAGTCCGCACCGGCCATGCAAACCGCATTCCGCAACCACACGCTGGGGGAACGGCGACCGCCGCTCGCCGTTCGCCTGACCGCCCGCATGAACGGCCTCTACTGGAGGGTGTTCGCGGTCAATGCGGCCATCCTCACGGTGGCCGTCGTGCTTCTGGCCGTGACGCCGGTGACCATCGATCGCCAGATCACCCGCGGGCAGCTCCTGATCCTGCTCGGCGGCCTGGTCGTGATGGTCGTCGCCAACGCCCTGCTGCTTCGGCTGAGCCTGGGCCCGCTGCGCCAGCTGACGAGCCTGATGCGCCGGGTCGACCTGCTCGAGCCGGGGCGCCGCCTGGGCGCCACCGGCACCGCCGAGGTGGCCGAGGTGATCGCGGCCTTCAACGCGACCCTGGCCAGGCTGGAGGACGAGCGGCGGTCGAGCATGGTGCGGGTGCTGTCGGCCCAGGAGGCCGAGCGGCGGCGGATCGCCCAGGAGCTGCACGACCAGATCGGTCAGAACCTGACCGCGGTCCTGCTGGACGTGGAGCGGCTGGGAGAAGAGCTGAGCGGCGACGCGGCGGACACGGTCGAGGACATGGAGGAGCTGGTCAAGGAGATCCTGGACGAGGTGCGCCGGATCAGCTACGAGCTGCGTCCGTCGGTGCTCGACGATCTCGGCCTGGCGGTCGCGATCGAGTCGCTCTGCGACGGCATCGCCCGCCGCTCCGGTATCGACGTCACCCACAGCGTCGACCGCCCGCCGGCGGGCCTCGATCCCGACGCCGAGCTTGCCGTCTACCGGATCGCCCAGGAGGCGCTGACGAACGCCGTCCGCCACTCCGGCTGCAGCTCGATCGCGGTCACCCTGCGCTCGACCGGCGATGCGGTCGTGCTCTCGGTGCACGACGACGGGGTCGGCGTGGCCGGCGCCAGGCCCGGCGGCGGCGTCCGCGGCATGCGCGAGCGGGCGGTCACCATCCACGGAACCCTGGACGTGGTCAGCTCCCCGCACGGCGGCGCCGACGTCGCCCTGCGCGTCCCGACCGGGAGTATCTGATGCGGGGCGTCGGCGCGAGGCCGATCCGCGTCCTGCTGGCGGACGACCACGCCGTCGTTCGGCGAGGCCTCAAGCTGGTGCTCGAGTCGGAGGACGACCTGCGCGTGGTCGGCGAGGCAAGCGACGGGTCGGAGGCGGTGCGCCGGGCGATCCAGGAAGACGTCGACCTGGCGGTGCTCGACCTGTCGATGCCGGGCATGAGCGGCCTTCAGGCGACTCGGGAGCTGCTGCGGATGCGGCCGCAGGTGAAGGTCGTGATCCTCTCGATGCACGACAACGAGCAGTACGTCGCCGAGGCCGTGCGGGCGGGCGCCGGCGCCTACGTGCTGAAGACCGACGGCGGTCGGACGCTGATCCAGGCATGCCGCGCCGCGGCTCGCGGCGAGCCGTTCGTCGGCCCGGCGCCCGGGCACCGGCGCGCCCATGCGATCGACCGCGAGGAGCGGGCGGCGGAGGTCGAGCTGACGCCGCGGGAGTCGCAGGTGCTGAGCCTGATCGCGGACGGCCACACCAGCCGCGAGATCGCCGAGGCGCTGGTCATCAGCCCCCGGACCGTCGAGCGCCATCGCGAGAAGCTGCTGAAGAAGCTGAATCTGCGAAACCGGGTCGAGCTGACCCGCTACGCCCTGCGCATGCAGCTGCTCGACCCCTGAGGGCGACTACCAGGTGCCAGGCACCGTTTAGTCACCGAGCGCGCCGCCGACGAATGCCAGCGCGGGCAAGGTGACCGGCCGCCAGATTGGGAAACGGTTGGTCTGCGGTGTGACCTGGCTCCCCGATCGGCAATCCGTCGCGGCGACCGCAGCCGTAGGACGGATGCGTGAGAAGTGCACAAAGGAGGCTGACAATGTTCCCTGGTGGTCGCGCGCTGGTCGTCGGCGCGCTCAGTGCAATGGTTCTCGGGCTTGCCGCATGCGGTTCCATGTCCTCATCGGGCAGCAGCTCCTCGGCTGCCGTCAGCAGTAGCACGCCGGCCGTCGGCGGCTCGTTCACGGATACGGTCGACCTGGCCAAGAACTCCACGGTTGGACAGTCGATCCTGGTCGACAAGAACGGCATGACGCTCTACTACCTGAAGGGCGAGACCGCCGGGCACCTGATGTGTACCTCCCAGGCGTGCTTCAAGTTCTGGCCGCCGCTCTATCTGCCGAGCGGCACGACGGCGCCGACAGCGGTTTCCGGCATCGCCGCCGGCAAGCTGGGCACCGTCAAGCGGCCCGGCGGCAGGCTGCAGGTGACGTACAACGGCCTGCCGCTGTACACGTTCGCCGGCGACACCAGCGCCGGCCAGGCCAAGGGCGAGGATCTGACGGATAGCACCGGCACCTGGTTCGTGCTTGGCCCGTCGGGCGCCATCACCGCCGCTGCCGGGTCCTCGGGCTCGACGTCGAGCGGCAGCTCCAGCTCCAGCGGGGGCGGCTGGGGCTAGCCCCCGGGGGGACTCCCTATCCGCGCTTGGACGTGCCCGTCGCCCAGTCGGCCGGCACGTCCGAGCCGCCCTCCTGGGTGATCCGGCCGCGAACCTGGACGAAGGCGGGATGGCCGACGACCGCTCCCGCGACCAGCGCCTCGCCCTGGCGAAACAGCGTCGAGCGTTCGATCAGATTGGCCGGGGCGTAGGAGAAGAGCCCGGTCAGGTGGGCGATGTCGGCGGCCGAGTTCATCCGCATCAGGACCAGATTGTCACACTGCGAGAGCACGTTGTCGTGCACCTTGGAGGGGCGCTGGGTGGCGACCAGCAGGTGGATCCCGAACTTGCGGCCCTCGCCGGCGATCCGCACCGCGTGCTCGGTCGAGAGGGCGGTCAGCGGCTCGGTCGGCGCGGCGGGGCAGACGTTGTGGGCCTCGTCGATCACGCACAGCGTCGGCCGCCGGCGCTCCCGCATCTCCCAGAGTTGTGAGAGCACGGCCTCGGCGACCGCCGCCCGCTCACGCTCCAGCTGGACGCTGCCCAGGTCGACCACGAGCGCCCGCCAGTCGTCGGCGGAGAGCCGGTCGAGCAGCCCGGGCGAGCTGTCCTGGCGCGACCAGATCGACCAGTTCAAGACGCCCAGGTTGCGCACACGCAGGCTGAGAGCGGCCATCTCCGGGCC
>Ga0207693_10003886_pt1 | contig 12728 bp, 13 predicted proteins | sample LARL81metaG_FD_184347 | JGI IMG/M metagenome (GOLD analysis project Ga0207693, IMG submission 184347) | Corn, switchgrass and miscanthus rhizosphere microbial communities from Kellogg Biological Station, Michigan, USA - LAR L8-1 metaG... | ecosystem: Host-associated > Plants > Roots >...
GAACAGCGCGTCTCGCTTGCGACACTCCCGACTTTACAGGTCCCGCTGGCGAATGGCCGCACGGTCTCACTGAGCCAGTTCGCAACATTCGAATATGAGCAGGATTATCCTCTTATTTGGCGACGCGACAGAGATCCGACATTGACGGTGCAAGCCGACGTGGCGCGCGGAACGCTGCCGACAACGGTGGTCGAGGAGCTTTCGCCCGGGGTCGATGCCTTGGCCAAAAGCCTGCCGGTGTCCTACAGCATCGCGGCTGGCGGCACAGTAGAAGAGAGCGCAAAGTCGCAGGCTTCTGTGGTCGCCATGGTACCGATTATGCTTCTCACCATGCTCGCAATCCTGATGATCGAACTCCGAAGCTTTCAACGCCTGCTTCTCGTTCTCACCGTCGGCCCTCTCGGCTTAATCGGCGTCGTTGCCGCTCTGCTGTTATCCGGTAAGCCGCTTGGCTTCGTGGCCATTCTTGGCGTTTTGGCGCTGCTTGGAATCATCACCAAAAATGCCGTGATCCTGATCGGTCAGATCGAGGCCGAAAGGAGCCAGGGAAAGGGTGTCTGGCAAGCCGTGGTCGACGGCAGCGGAGCTCGCTTTCGTCCGATCATGTTGACGGCCGTGTCCACGGTCCTCGGATTGATCCCGATCGCTCCGACCGTATTTTGGGGGCCGATGGCCTTCGCAATTATGGGAGGCTTGCTGGTGGCAACTATCCTTACCCTGGTCTTCCTACCGACGCTGTATGTAGCTTGGTTTGGCGGGAAGGAAGAGCAATTGTCGACCACCTAAGAAATCCGAATATGCTGCAGCGCGCTTTGGGCTTAACCAGATATGTCGTGTTCGTCGCGGTTATTGCCGCGCTTGCGGCGTCGGTCGCATTAATTCTCTATGAAGCCACCGTCGTTGCCGAAGTCATTTTTAATGCCGTCAAGGAAGGAGGGTTTCAGCTCACATCGGGGAGAGCACTCGCCGTCGGCTTGATCGAAGCGATCGACGTTTTTCTGATCGCCATCGTCGCGCTTGTTATCGGGCTCGGTCTGCACCGGTTGTTCGTCGACGAAACAATGCCGCTGCCGCGCTGGCTTAAGATCGACGATCTTGAAGATCTTAAGGGGTATCTTGTCAGCATCGTAATCGCGGTGCTTGCAGTCCTCTTCCTCCGCCAGGCGGTGGAGCGAGCCGGCGATCTCGATCTGCTCAGATTGGCAGCCGCATTAGCGTTGATGATAGCAACTCTGGTTCTGTTTCTGGCCATGCGGATACACAGAAAAGAATGAATTGATTCCACTCGACGAAGAAAATGCTTCGCCGCCTGTCCCAAGCGGGCTTTATTCGCCTTTCAAAAAGATCCGAACGCGGTGCCAAGCAGAATAGTCGCGATCAGAGCGAGGATGGCGCTGACAATCCCGACCATAACAATGTCAAAATAGCTCTCTCGATGCGTTGATCCGCACACGGCCAGCACGGTCACGACCGCGCCATTATGCGGTAAAATATCAAGCGTTCCCGAGCCGATCACGGCAACGCGGTGCATCAGTGCAGGGCTAAGGCCCGTTTGCGCCGCGATCGTCATATAGATTTGCCCGAGCGCATCGAGCGCGATTGTCAATCCGCCGGAAGCCGAGCCGGTGAGCGCGGCGAGAACATTTGTCGCCACGGCAAGCGAGACGAGCGGACCGCCCTGTATTCCCAGCACCCAATCGCGTACGACCACGAAAGCAGGCAGCGCGGCGATAACCGCGCCAAAGCCGACAAGGCTCGCGACACTAAGAGCTGGCAGAACCGACGCGTTGGCGCCCGCATCCATGCTTTGGCGTAGCGTAGGAAGTCGTCCGCGATTGCAAAGGATGACGGTTGCGATTGCCGCGGCGAGCGCGACGACCACGGACCAAACACCGGCAACGGCGGAAATCGAAGTTGCGCCCCAACGTTCTTCTGTCAGGAATGCAAAATTCAGCCGCGGCAGTAAAACGAGTGACATCAAAAGATTGACCGCCACGACGACGACGAGCGGCAGAGCGGCAAGCAAGACCGGCGGAGTGGAATCGCCAAGATGTCCGTGATGTATCTCCGCTGGATCGAATTCGCGCGCGGTGGTCGCTCGCTCACGAACCATCTCGTCATCAGCCGCCGCATCGACATCAACCGTTGCTTCGGCTCCGAAACCCTCGCCGGCGTGGCGAGCCGCAGTCTCGGCGCGTGTGAGCCACCAAAGGCCAAAGCCAAGCATAATCGCTGCCGCAATGACGCCGAGGCCCGGCGCAGCAAATGGCGTCGTGCCGAAGAACGGCATCGGAATCGCATTCTGAATCGACGGCGTGCCCGGCAGAGCCGACATGGTGAACGTTGAGGTGCCGAGCACGATCGCCGCGGGCATTAGCCGACGTGGAATGGCCGCCGCGCGGAATAACGCTTGGGCCATTGGTACCAGGACGAAGAAGGCAACGAACAAGCTAACGCCACCATAGGTCACGAATGCGCCCGCGAGCACGACCGCGAGCATCGCACGACGCTCGCCTAAGCTCTTTGTCATGAAATCCGCTACGGCCGAGACCGAGCGACTATCGTCCATGAGCTTGCCGAAAATCGCTCCGAGAAGAAAAATCGGAAAAAATTGGGCCAGGAAGCTGGCGGCGCTGCCCATGAAAACTTGCGTCCAGTTGGCGAGCAGCGGTTCCCTGCCAAATGCGGCGGCGACCAGCGCGGCGGCTGGGGCAAGCAGCAATACGCTCCAGCCGCGGAAAGCGAGCCAAACCAAAAGACCAAGCCCAACCAAGATGCCGAGCAGGCCCACAGCTCAAACCTCCGCCAGCAGCACATCCAAATCGGCGGTAGAACGTTTGCCGAGGTCCTTGCCGTTCGCGTCCAAAAACTCGCTCGCAGCACGTCGGCCTTCGGTCCGCAGCATCGCGATGAATGCCCACTCGGCGTTGAGCTTCGAGGAGGCGCCGAATTGCGTCAACATGTCGGTCATGATCCGATGCGTGCGCATTTGTGCCCAGCGGGCGCCTTCGCCGGTTCCGGGATCGGCTACCTGACGCAGGAGAGCAATCATGCGGAGCTCCTTCATCAGTGGTGAATTGAAGGAAATCTCATTGAGCCGATTGAGAATGTCCGCCGCAGTCCGCGGCGTATCCGACCGTTCGCGCGGATTGATCTGTACCAAGATAGAGTCGTGAGCATCGGTTTCACGAATCAGGGGCGTAATCGTGGGATTGCCGGTAAATCCACCGTCCCAATACCCCTCTCCATCGATTTCAACTGCCCGGAACATCGTTGGCAGACAGGCCGATGCGAGCAGCACATCGGCTGTAATCTCGGCGTTACGGAAAATACGACCGCGGCCAGTCCGCACACTCGTGGCAGTAATGAATAATTTGATTGGCGAGCGAGTCAGTCGATCACAATCGACGCTTTCGGACAGGATGCGGCGCAGCGGATTAAAGTCCAGCGGATTGAGCGCGTAAGGCGAAACAACGCGCGATATCAGGTCCATGAAGATATAGGCGGGCGATGCATCGAGCGTCCAGCGCCCCATGAAACGGTCGACGGGAGAGCGTTGCAGCGGACTAAACGCCGCGGCGCGCGACACCCGCCGCCAAAATCTTTCGAGCGCAGCGCGTGCGCCTTCTGCTTCACCTTGCACCCACCCATCTGCCAGCACCGCGGCATTCATTGCGCCCGCTGATGTCCCGGAAATACCCGCGACGCGAAGCCACGGCTCTTCCAAGAGACGATCCAGCACGCCCCACGTAAACGCGCCGTGAGAGCCGCCACCCTGAAGCGCGAGATCAATCAGTACCGGACTACGGTTCATGGCAAGGGGCCTGTTGCTGTCGCGGCGCCGCGCTGCGGCTCGGCTTGGTCGTTTGATTCAACAATAACTCAGCGATTATGGTGGACAATCGCTGATTTCACAGCTCGATCAATTACCGTTGGCGTATTGGAACTTTGACTTAAATCAATTTGCTATCAATTTAGCGGCCATCAAATGATGTTAGGGCTCGTTGAAGGGATAGGGCATATGCGTTGATTTCGCAGTCCGCCGTCGTTGGGTGCACATCGAGTGGGAGGAATTCATGTCCAGCATGGCTGAGACCACAGAACTCGCACCTCTGCGCGCCAAATCGGGCTGGATCGTCGCCCTTGGCGTCGTTTACGTCATCGCCGGATTGATTGCGCTCGGCAGCGTTGTTTTCGCTACCGTTGTGACTGTATTTATCGTCGGTGTGATGATGTTGATTGCCGGCGTTGCCGAAGTCATCAACGCATTTCAAGTCAAAACTTGGGGTAAATTTCTACTTTGGCTCTTACTCGGTGCCCTCTACATCGTCGCTGGCTTTGTCACATTCGAAAACCCCCTTCTGGCTGCAGCGGTGCTCACTCTGCTGCTCGGGTTCTCACTCCTTGCCTCGGGCATAATGCGGATCGTGCTGGCGTTCAGTATGAAGGAGGAAATTCCCTGGATCTGGGTTGCGGTCTCGGGCGTCATTACCTTTTTGCTGGGTCTGATAATTCTCGCTCATTGGCCGGTGTCGGGCCTTTATATTCTTGGGCTCTTTCTCGGCATCGATCTCATAATTATCGGCGTGGGCTGGATCGGAATCGGCCTTGGTCTGAAAAGACACGTTTAGTAACCAGGGGCCGAACTCGGATGCTTTACCGGGTTACATCGGCCAGCTGTAAACGGCTTAGCCGAACTCGATCTGGACGTTCTCACACCTGACATATCAGATGAGGAGCTAGAGCGCGCTGCAGCGGTTGTCCCAGCGCATGTAAACAATCCCTTTATAAAGATGATCGCGGCACTCATTAGGATCCGTCTACGGCTTCAAAAAGCCGACAGCGGCCGTCTCCGTCGACCAAGTCATCGACGAGCGGCAGCAAAACCTCCTCGATATCCCTGCAGCACCTAAAGCACCTGGACGTCCGGCCGTTTGCCGTGCGCGCGCCAGCGAGAATCGAGCAGATGCAATTTAACGAGCGGCGGACTCTCGTACCGTTACCCGGTCGTCTTCTTATACTTGCCACGCTTGTGCTTTTGCCTGTTGGAAGCAGAGCCTGATTTTACACCGCCGGGGGTGCTCTGAGCGAGGTGCTGGAGCGCTGCGGGATTGCTAGCCACGCTATCGGCCGCAGGTGGTTGGCCGCTTGTCGGTGGAGCGTTTAGCGCCATCGCCAGCGAACTTCCAGCAATCATTGTCACGACAATAATGATACCTTTCAGCTCAGACATCATTGTCCTCCAAAAACTCACCCTACCGCGAAATGAAAACTTCTCGCGCGGTTTGTTTCTTTGATCCAGATCAAAGAACCCTCCTCCGATAGCTTGCCGCGGCTCAAAGAGTTCCGAAACCGGACAATTGAACAGACCATCCATGGAACATGGCGGGTCACGGGCGGACATGACTGGGCGAATTTGCAATTTCCGCTTTAGCCCCGAAAACAGACACGAAGCTTTCATGATTGCACGCGCTAACGCGCGAGATGTTTCTTATCGAGCACCACGTGGATGCCCTTGGAGCCGTTGACGACCTGCGTCACCCGCAAATCGGCCGCCAGGCTGCATAGCGTATAGGCGTCCTCGCGCGACAACCCGCTACGCGAGCAAATAAGCTGAATCATGTTGCGCAGCGCGATCACGGCGGCATCGTCGAGATCGGGATCGAAGCCCATGGTGATGAACTCGTTCGGCGTTTCCGCCATCGGCCATTCCAGCGCGAAATCGTCGCGGATGTGCAATTCGAAAGCGCCGATCAAGCCGGTTTCGATCGCGGTGATGCAGACTTCGCCGTCGCCTTGCACGCCATGGCCGTCGCCGACCGAGAACAGCGCGCCATCGACATGGATCGGCAGATAAAGCGTGGTGCCGGCGACGAGCTCTTTGTTGTCCATGTTGCCGCCGTTCCTCCGCGGCGGCGGCGAGCCGACCGGTCCCCAGGCGGGCGGCGGCGCGACCACCATGACGCCGAAAAAAGGCTTGAGCGCCAGTTCGAGGCCCCACGGCAGCCGGCCGGTCATCTTCGCGCGGTCGAGCGGAATATGAATGAGGCGCGTCGCGGCAAAATCGTCGGGCAAAGCGCCGGCGAGCGGACGGATGACGTTGTAGCCCCAGGCATAGTGCAGCGCGATCGATTTGATCCTCACTTCCAGCACTTGCCTGGCTTTGGCGCCGCGCACGGCGATGGGCCCGGTCATGATGTGCGGACCAAGCCGCTGCGGCACGCGTGCATGGATGGCCGACAAGGCGGGCGGGACGGTGAGCCCGCTGTCCGCTTTCGGCATCGCTTCCGGCGGGCCCGACACCGTCGACATCGTGATTTCATCGCCGGAGTCGATCGTGATCAGCGGTTTCAGGCCTGCGTCAAAAAAGCCCCAGTGCACCGTGTCCGGTCCTGCGTCCACGCGATGCTTGCGCATTCGAGCCCCTTACAATCGGAAAAGCCTGCCGATTTTCGCTTCGGTTCTGCCAGAATCCTGGGCCAGGAAACAGCGGCAAATGCCGAGCCGTGCCGAGCGAGCCCCATCGTGCTATTCTGTGTCCGGGGCAAGTTCCAGGGTTACCCAGAACGGGAGGCGAGTATGCGTGGGGGATGGTTTGGCGGCTGCCTGAACATGGCATTGGCCGCAAGCTTTGGGGCGTCACTCGCATTGGCCGCCAATAATGTCGCGGCGGCGCCGCAACGCCAGATCAACCAGGTCAATCCCGATCTCGACACCGACGATCAGCTCGCGCCGTCACAGATGAAGCAGCCAGTCCCGGCGGCGGTGTCGCAACCGGGAAGCGCCGCGCATACGTCGGCGCCGGCAGCCATAAGGCATGCGGGTCCGGCGCCGGCCGCAACCGGTCACACGGTGGCGTGCAGCGGCACCTTCGGCAAGGATTCGAGCCATCTCAAGCTGGCGATGACCTACGATTCCAGGAACATCACCTTCACCGACGTCGATGCCAATGGCACCAAGGTGCCCGCGTCGGTGCTGTTTCCGAAAGATCCGAAGCGGCGGCTTGAAGTCTGGTGGGCCAATCCCGCCGCGCGCAGCGACACTTATCTGATTGTCATCAACGGCAAGTCCGACTGGATCGCGCCCGGAGGATTGCACCTCGGGCTCAATCTCGCCCAGCTCGAGAAGCTCAACCACAAGGCTTTCAAGATCAAAGGCTTCGATAAGGACGGCAACGCCACCGTGAGCGATTGGGACGGCGGCGTCCTGGCCACTCTGCCCGGCGGCTGCAAATCGGGAGTGAGCCTGCGCGCCGATCCGAAAGTGCCCGCGGACACTGTCGCCGGTCTCGCCGCCGATAAGGAATACAGTTCGGCAGATGCCGAAATGCGCGCGGTCAAACCGGCGGTGAGCGAGATCCTGATCGGCTATTGAAGTCCGCGATCAAGGCATTCCGCCATCAAGGTTTGGGCTGGGCGTGTCCAGGCGGGGCCGGCGGAATGGACCCGGGTGAGATGGCTTTCTCGCCTTCGCTGTGCAACTGCCTGACGTCGCGCGCCATTTCCAGACAGGTCAAGAGCTCGGTGTAGCTCGAATCGCCGCCCATGGTCGCCTCATTTGTGCAGTGGTTCTTATCGGCGGCCGAAAAGCTCGACCATTGCTTGGCGATCTCGTCGCGAATCGCTTGCTCGCTATCTAGGCAATTTTTCTTCTCCACCGCGATGTTCGGATCGTGGAATGATACGCCGCCTTGGTGCGCAATGCCGTCGCAGACTTGTTCCACATTCAGCGATGGAACTTTATCTACGACGGGAATGGCAAGGCTCACGCCAAGAAGCAGTGCCGGCGGCAATATCATGGCCAAACTCCGTCATTCCATTGATCGCTGAATATAACATCACCTGATTGCAAACAACACAGGCGTGACGCAGCCAGATAAAGGTTGACCGGCGGCTGGCACGCCCGCTATTCCTGCGCGCGAGGGTAAGGGAAGAGCCGATGTTTCTCGCACCGCTATTCGGTACGGCCATGGTCATTGCCGTCGCCACCGGGCCGCTCGACGATCCAATGGGACTTGATCACCTCTCCCCGCGCCAGAAAAGCGCGGCAACGGAAACGCTGGTGCGCTCCGCCACCGATTGCATCGTGCATGCGGTGTTCGCCAATCCGCGTTACAGCGCAACCGGCGCCGCGGCACTCGGCGATCTGATCGTCGCCTCGATGCCGTCCTGCGTCACCCCCGTGCGCGCAATGATCGATCGCTACGATCAGTATTACGGCGAAGGCTCGGGCCAGGCCTTTTTCATGGGGCCTTATCTCGACGCCTTGCCAAAGCTCGTCATCGAGGCGGGAAAGAAGGCCGCCGCGCCATAAGCGCCGCCGCCTAACATTTCAGATCATCCGGATTGAGCGTCCTCGCAATCAATGCGATGGCGGCGGCCCGATGACGTCGACGACGCGCATTTTGGTCGGATCGACCAGCACGACTTTGCCTTCCACCATCGTGTACTTGTAGAGCTTGGCCGCGGGAACGCCGGCGACTGCCTCGTCGGGCAGCATGTAGAGTTCGATCATCGGCGGCACATCGGCCCCGATTACCGGTGAAAAATCCTTGGGCGCGACTTTGCTTTTGTCCTTGCTCACCTGCTCGTAGATTGCGGTTCGCTGCTCCGGAGTGAGAATGAGCTTCTGTTCGATGGCGCCGCTTACCCCGGTATCGTTACCCGGCGGCCCGGGAGGAGTGCTTTGAGCGGCCGCATCGATTGCGCCGACCAACGCGCCACACAAGGCTAGTGCGACGATGGCCGGCATAACGATTGCACGTGAGCTGCGTTTTCTCATGCGCCGCTCTCCCATTCACGCGTTGTACTTTCATCTGCGACGACCGCGCGCCGCCGCGGCAGCGCGCGGTCTCGTGTCGTTACCGCGGAATCGCCTGCACCGCGATATTGGTTGTGGGATCGATCACCAGGATGCGATCCGGCTCATAGACGTAACGGTAGATCACCGGCGCCGTTGCCACCGGCGCGGCCACAACAGGCCCGGGCGCGACGGTAGCGGCCGGCGCAACGTCATAGAGCGGCGCGCCATAGTCCGCGGTGTTCGCATAATCGTAGGCCGGCGGAGGAACGGCGGCCGGTATCGCGGTGTCATAAAGCGGCGCCGGAGCCGCGGCCACGGTGCCGGCAACCACAGCCGGCGCGGCCGGAATCACGCGGCGCGTTATCGTGCGTGTCGTCACGACTTGGTGGCGCACCGGCGGCAGCGGCGCCACGCGCACGGTCCGTGTGGTCTGGATGGTTTGTATCGTTTCGGCCGGCTGCACCACGGCCGGTGCGGTCACCACCATCTCGACCGGTTGCCCCACCGGGCCAGTGATCACCGTCTGTGCTTGCGCCGCAGAAGGGCCGATCACGAGCGCAAGCACGCCACAAGGAAGATGAAGTCTCATCGGCCTACTCCATTTCATTTCGCCGTTCATTTGCCGTCTCATGCCGTTCGACGGCGAACGTTGGAACCCGAGCCACAGACCTAACGCGGGCGGTCGCGGCGCGTTCCTCGTCCCACGGGGCAGACCCTGACGGACCCGGTCAATTGTGAGCTTTTCGGATCGAGCGGGATGAAACTCCCGCATCAGCGGTTCCAATGCCGCAAATTGGACGCCGATAAAGCATGATCCCGAAAAAGCCTGTCCTCGGACTTGATCCGAGGATGGACGCCTGTTTCCCGCCTGCGCGAAGCGGTGCCAGCCGCTAGTATTCTCGCGTAATGCTTCGGCGGGCGAAGCCAGGTCGGAAAAGATCAGGCTCAAAACAACAAGCTAAAGCGAAATACGAAAATCATTTCGCTTTAGCGCCGCTTTAAGTCAGCGCCAACGGACGCCGCAGCAACCAGGCAAGCGGCAGCGTCAAGAGGACAAACAAGGCCACCAGCGTCAAAGCGGGCCATACGCCGAAAAGGTCACCGAGGCGGCCGAACAAGATCGGCGCGATCGCGCCCGAGCCGATTGTGCCGGTGTAGAAAATACTCAGCGCGCGGGTGCGCCGGGCCGGCTCGACCAGATCGGGAACCGAACCGTACAACACCGATGACGTGCCGTTTAACGCAACGCCAATCAGCGGCAGCAGCAAGAGCGCGGCCTGCAGCGGCAGCTGAGAGAGCGCCAGAATACCTGCTGCCGTCAAACCCTCGGTCAGCCACACCGTTCGGATCGCGCCGATCCGCGCTCCGATAAAGGCGCAGGCGAGCTTGCCGGCGGCGCCGCCGGCGAAAATAAGCGTCATCGCCAGCCCGACGGTTTGCAAAGTCGCGCCTTTTTGCGTGAGCACGAACGGCAAAAACAGCAAGAAACCCATTCGGGTCGCGCTGTCGATCACGCCGATACCCATCAACAACGCGAACGCCAGCGGCTGGCGTTCGCGCTCGAGCTCCGCCCTGCGCGAGTCCGAGCGTGTCGCCGCGTGAGCGGATCCGCGGCGCGGAGCGGCGAATAAGATGACGGCGGCGACCGCGACACCGAGGCTGCCCAAAATGAACAATGCCGGGCGCCAAGGCGTCACCAGCAGCATCAGCGAAAGCATGGCCGGCACCGTCATCTTTCCCAAATCGCCGGCGAAGTTGTAGGCGCCGATCGCCTTGAGCGATTGCGCTCCGGCGAAAGCGCGGGCGACGAGCGCCGAGGCGATCGGATGCTGCGTGCTGGAGCCGATGCCGCTGACAAGGAGGGCGCCGAGCAGCATCGCAAAGCCGGTGCTCAACCCGGCGCAGCAGTAGCCAAGTCCTGCAAGCGCGGTACCGAGCGCCAGCACGATCGCCGCCCCAAATCGCTCGGACAGGTAGCCTGCGGGAATTTGCAGCGAGGCCATGGCGCCGACGAATGCGCTGCGCAGCAGCCCGAGCGCGGCATAGGTCAGGCCGAATTCGGCCTGCCACAACGGCAGCATGATGTAGATGAGGTCGGTATAGCCGTCGTGCAGCGCATGCGCGACGCCCGCGACCGCGGCGGCGCGCCGTTGCTCGCTCGACATTCGCGGCGCCAGCCCCGCGAATTTCTCCAAGGAAAGCCTTGACATGACCCTAGGGTCCTAAATGTCCCACCCAGGCCCGTCAACAAAACGTGGCGCATAAGACATGACGCCTAAAGACATGGCGCGTAAAACACGCAGGCTCTGTCGGTGCGATCGGCCGCGATTGACCGCTGCAATGTCACGGTGCAGTCTGCGAGTCCGATTGGGGGTGTGGGCGATCGGGAGGCTTCATGTTCGGCCTTGGTGATCTGTTCCAGTGGGAGCGCTTCGTCACGCCCACTGTGATCAAGGTCTTTTATTGGCTGGCCGTTGTGATTTCCGTCCTGCTTGGATTCGCAGGCGTGGTCAGTTCGCTGACGACGATGGCCTATAATCCATTTGTCGGCCTGATCTTTCTCATCGCCAGCGTGCTCGGCACCGGCATGGGCATTATCCTGTCGCGTATCGCGGCCGAATTTGTGCTCATCGTATTTCGCATCAACGAGCATCTCGGCGCAATCAGAAACCAGGGCGGATTCCGCAATCAATAGCCGGCTTCGATGGTCGGCTCGGATGCGTTAAAGAAGCAGCCGAGTTACCGGCTGCCGGTCCCGAGGTCGTTAAATCGAGCAATCGGTAGCTGTTGTCCATCGCCTCGACGCCGCGTGCCGCTCTCCGATGATCGAACGGCTGTGCCGACTTCTTTTTCTCACAATTAGCGGACTCGTCGCGCGGTGATCTAATGTCTGGTTCTAAGAGGTCTTGCTTGGCCGAAAATACCGCCGCACTATCGCCCATCTGTTACGGTGCATTGAGCGCGGCCGCTCGCCGCTAGGCAGTAGAGCTATTCGAGGGGCCGAGATGACAAAGCCGCAACTGCTTGTCTTTGGTCGTGGCCTTGCCATGCGCAGCTTTGGGATCTGCGCGGTGATCGGGCTCGCCGCCTGCGGGGAGAACAACCAATACGCCGCGCCGCCGCCGCCGAAAGTTACTGTGGCGGCACCAATCGAGCGCCAGATTCCGCGCTATTTCGAATCGACCGGCAATACCGCGGCCGTTAATTCCGTCGATCTGGTCGCGCGCGTACAGGGTTTTGTGCAGGGGATCAGCTACACCGACGGCGATTATGCCAAGAAGGGCAAATCGCTGTTCACGATCGAGCCGCAGCCCTACAAGCTGAAAGTCGATGCGGCGAAGGCCGCAGTCGTCAGTGCCCAGGCGACCCTGACCCAGGCGCAGGCTGAGTATGACCGCCAGGCTGCGCTCATCGGCAAACAGGTTTCGACCCAGGCCAATTACGACAAGGCTTTGGCGCAGCGCGACTCGTCGCAAGCCGATCTGCAATCGGCGCAATCCAGCGAGCAGCAAGCCGAGATCAATCTCGGCTATACGGACGTGACCGCCCCATTCGATGGCGTCGTTTCCGCCCGAAAAGTATCGGTCGGCGAGCTGGTCGGAGCCACCTCGCCGCCGACGGTGCTCGCCACCATCGTTCAGCTCGATCCGATTTGGGTGAATTTTACCGCGAGCGAGCGCGATGTGTTGCAAGTGCGCGCCGCGCTGGCAAGCCGCGGTGAAACAACCGCCTCTTTTATTGGCATTCCAGTCGAGGTCGGGCTGCAAACCGAAGACGGCTACCCCCATACGGGCAAGCTCGATTACGTCGCGCCGACCGTGAATGCGCGCTCAAACCGACGCAGTCGGCAATGTGGCTGCGTCCGGCAGTGCCGCCAGAGCGGCGCAACGCATTCTATCGCGGCTTCAACGCGGCCTATGCGCGGC
>Ga0207693_10003888_pt1 | contig 12722 bp, 8 predicted proteins | sample LARL81metaG_FD_184347 | JGI IMG/M metagenome (GOLD analysis project Ga0207693, IMG submission 184347) | Corn, switchgrass and miscanthus rhizosphere microbial communities from Kellogg Biological Station, Michigan, USA - LAR L8-1 metaG... | ecosystem: Host-associated > Plants > Roots >...
CTGGGTGCCGACCCCGAGTTGGTCGCCGACGTAGACGATCAGCGCGGCAACCAGCACGTTGAAAACGAACGAAATCACGAACACCTTCGAGTCGAAGATGCGCTCCAGATAGGCCCGCAATCCGCCGAACACCGCGTCGAGCGCGGCGACCACCGCGATCGGCAGGTACGGCTGGATGACCTCGGGGACGCTGGGGTGAAACACCAGACCCAGTGCGATCCCGATGACAAGTGCGGCGATTCCGATCATTTGCGTCCCGTCATTAAGGCCCAATCTGCTTGGCGAAGTTGATATCTCGAACCGAACCGGCCGGCAGCGTCAGGCCTTCGCCTGCGCTGACATTGACCCCGACGCCGTAGCTGGTCTCCAGCAACCGAAGGCGCTGTAAGCCGGGGCTGCGGTCGAACACTTCGGCCATGGCGTGCGGCGGTCCGACCGCGAGAATGACGTATGGGCTGCTGATCGGTTGATTGTCGACCAGGATGCCGCCCCCCGCCTGCCTGATTGTCACGTTCGGACCGATGCGCACTCCGCCCACCGAGATCGCCTCCGCGCCGCTGACCCACAGCGAGTTGACGACCAGTTGCAGATCGCGGTCCAGGATCACCTGCTGGCTGCCCGCGACGCGCTCCTTCGAGACGTCGCTGAGGTCTTTGGACATCCCCGGATCGGTGACGGTGATGGTCAGGCCGGGTCCGATCACCGGCGTCGCGGCCGCCGCGAAGTTCGCCTGGTCGAGACCGCCCAGCAGCTGCTGGCCGCGTTCGTCGCCTTCGAGCCGGCTGCGCCGCTCGGCGTCCACCTGCGCGGAAAGGGCGTTGCGACGGGCGGTGACGTCATTGGTGGTCGTTTCCGCGGACTTGACGCTTCCCGCCAGCACCTGCTGCGTCTCGTGCACACCGGGTGCCGTCGAGCGGGCCTGGGCGACCGCCGCGGCGAACACGGCGGCGACGACGAGCGCGCCGCAGATCTGCCACGTCCACGCCTGCCACCACGTCCGGCGCTTCGCGCCACCCGCTTTCGCCTCCGCCGCAGCGGCGTAGCCCGGATCCAGATGATCGGACAGCAGCGAGCGCAGCAGCGACGGCACGGGGATCAGCGTCGGCTTGTCGGCCTCGTGAGCGTTGAGCCCGGCCTGGGGGTCGTAGCCGCCCAGCATGCTCATCGGTGTACTCGGCTCTTCGCGCGAGCGCTCATCGGTGTGCTCGGCTCTTCGCGCGAGCGCTCATCGGTGTGCTCGGCTCTTCGCGCGAGCGCTCATCGCGCGACCTTGGGAAGTCGTCGCATCACCAGCGCTACCTGTGCCAGGTACAGCACCCCCGACCAGAGATACATTGCCAAGCCCCAGACCAAGAACGCCCATCCGCACGCGAGCACGACGCGGCTCCACAGCGCGTCCCACTGCCCGAGCAGGATCAGCGGGAAACCCGACATCAGGGCAAAGGTGGCGGCCTTGCCGATGTAGGTGACCGGCAGCGCGGTCAGTCCCCGGCTGCGCAGCACCGGCAGCGTCGCGGCCAGCACTACGTCACGACCGATCAGTGTGAGCACGATCCACCACGGCACCGCGCCGTAAATCGCAAGCGCCACAGGCACGATCACCATGTAGATGCGGTCGACAGCCGGGTCGAGCAGCTCGCCCAGCCGCGACGACTGGTTGTCGACGAGGCGCGCGATCTTGCCGTCAGCCCAGTCGGAAAACCCGCTGAACATCAGTACGCCCACCGCCCAGCCGGTGGCGTGGGCAACGAGCAACAGGTAAAGGAAGACCGGCACCAGCGCCAGGCGCAGCACCGAAAGCGCGTTGGGCACCGTCAGCACCCGGTCGCGCACATGTGGAGCAGCGCCCGCCATGGGCTAAACCTATCGGAAGACGCCTGGCAGGCTCAGCGCCGACATGGTGTCGTCTGCCAGCGGATTGTCGTGCACCATGTACGTCCACGTCGACGTCGGCCGGGCGAGTTTGGACAGGTCGATGCCCGGCTCGTCCTCGATGGAGGCGGCGGTCTCGAATGTCTGCTGGGCCGCCTCGATCGCGTCGGCGGCCAGCGAGGCGAACGCGTCCACCGCCATCCGGTGGAACTCGTCGATGGGGGTCTGATTGCCCAGTGCCCGCAGGTGGATGCTCTCGCGGATGTCGGCCAGGTACGCCAGGTGGTCGGCCCAGCCGCGGTCCAGGTGGTACAGCATGATCAGCCGGCAGATCTTCTGCAGCTTCTCCTCGCCGAGGTCGTCGAGGATCTCCTCGTAGCGCTTGGGTGAGCGCTCGGCCAGTTCTTCGCGTGCGGTGGCGGTGCGCAGCAGGGCGTCGCGGCGCTCCACGATGATCGCCCGCTGCTGGGCGATCAGCTGGTTGTAGCGCCAGTTGTTGGCATGTATGTCGAGCATCCGGCCTTCGGCGATGCGCTGCGCGTGGTCAAGCAGGGTGGCGGCCTTGTTGCTGACGATGCGGCCGTCGTCGTCAGTCTGCATCGGGAGCTTGTTCGGCTCGAGGTGAGCGACCACCACATCGTCTTCCCAGCTGGCGAAGAACACCGACGAGCCGGGATCGCCCTGGCGTCCGGCGCGACCGCGCAGCTGATTGTCCAGCCGTTCGGTGTGGTGGCGGCCGGTGCCGATGACGTGCAGCCCGCCGAGTTCGGCGACTTGTTCCTTCTCGGCGGAGTGGTCGCCTACATCGGAGCCGCCCAGTCGGATGTCGGTGCCGCGGCCCGCCATCTGGGTGGACACGGTGACGCTGCCTAGCTTGCCGGCCTCGGCGATTACCGCGGCCTCCTCCGCATCGTTCTTCGCGTTCAGCACGACCGCTGGGATGCCTGCCTTGACCAGCCGCTCGTGTAGCTCCTCGGATTCGGCGACGTCGCGGGTGCCGACCAGCACGGGCTGCTCGGTCGCATGAATTTCTTTGATGTGGTCGACGATCGCGTCGTTCTTGGCGGCCGCGGTGATGTAAACGCGGTCGGCCTCGTCTTCGCGAATATTGGGAGTGTTCGGCGGAATTGGCGAGACACCAAGCTTGTAGAACTGGCGCAGCTGTTCGCCAGCGGCCAACGCGGTGCCCGTCATGCCGCACACCGTCGGATACCGGTTGATCAACGCCTGCACCGTGATGGTGTCGAGCACCTCGCCGGTCTCGGTGGTCTCCATGCCCTCCTTGGCCTCGACGGCGGCCTGCAGCCCGTCGGGCCAGCGCTGTAGCTGTGCGATGCGGCCGCGGGACGCGTTGATCAGGTGCACCGCGTCGTCGCGCACGATGTAGTGCACGTCGCGCTGCAGCAGCACGTGCGCGTGCAATGCGACGTTGACCTCGGTCAGGGTGGTGCCGACGTGTTCCTCGGAGTACAGGTCGATTCCGCCGAGTTTGGCCTCGAGCTTCTGCGCGCCCGCGTCGGTGAGATGGACGTTGCGGTTGTCGGCGTCGGTGTCGTAGTCCTTGCCCGCGATCAACTCGCCGACGAGCCGGATGATCTCCACCTTCGGCGTCTCGCGGTGCGTGGTGCCCGCGAGGACCAAAGGCACCAGCGCTTCGTCGACGAGCACCGAGTCGGCCTCGTCGATCAGCGCGACGTCGGGGTTCGGCGAGACGAGATCGTCGACGTCGGTGACCAACTGGTCACGCAGCACGTCGAAGCCGATCTCGTTGACCGAGGCGTAGGTGATGTCGCACTTGTATGCCTCGCGCCGTTCGTCTGCCGTCGATTCGCCGGTAATCCAGCCGACCGTCAGCCCCACGGACTCGATCAGCGGGCCCATCCATTCCGCGTCGCGCCGGGCCAGGTAGTCGTTGATGGTGATGACGTGCACGTTGCGCCCGCCGAGCGCGTAGCCGGCCGCGGCGATCGCGCCAGACAGTGTTTTACCCTCACCAGTGGCCATCTCGACCACGTCGCCCGCCAGCATCCGAAGGGCGCCCAGCAGCTGGACGTCGAACGGCTTCAGCGTGGTGGTCCGCTCCGATGCGTCGCGGGCGATCGCCATGAACTGCGGGATGTCCGCGGAGTCGGCCAGGTCGTCGAGATTCAGCAGCTGCGCGGCCTTGCGCAGCTGTTCGTCGCCGAGGTCGGCGGCCTTTTCGTCGAACTCCGCCGAGTCGCGCACCTGCGACATCGAACGGGCCTGGTCCTTATCCGTGCTGGCGCCGAGCAGCTTCCAGAACCGGTTGCCGACACGACCTGAGGTGCGGGTTTTCGTCTTCGCCACACATTTACGGTACGCGGCTCGCCAACTACCGAGACCGCTGTGGTTCGTAGTGGGCCTCGGCGCAGCTGCTGCTGCTCACCAGATTGAGTACGCGGCCACCGCGGGCAGGTTATCCCCGTCGCAGGCGTGTGGTCGCGGAGTGAAATCGATGCGCACTGAACCGCCGACCGGCTCGAAGCCGATGCGCTGGTAGATGGCGTTGGACACCGGATTGGCGAGATCGGCGAAGAGCACAACGTCCGGCGTGCCGCTGCGGTGTGCCAGATCTGCGGCCGCGGCAGTGACGGCCGAGCCGTAGCCGTTGCCACGCCGGGCCAGCGGCGTGAAGACCGGCCCGATCCGCGATACGTCGGCCGCGGCTGCGCGCAGCATGGCCATGCTTACCGGTGTGCCGTCGACATCCCACAACACGAACCGGTCGTCGACAACCTTCGCGTTGTCGACGAACCGCTCGCCCGCCCCGTCGTCGCGGACATGGCTGAAGGTTTCTTCGAAGAACAACTCCACCCAGTCCACGAGTTGCCCGCGGTCGTCTTCGGTGGCGAGTCGCGAGTTGCCAGTCACGGCGTTCGGCGCCCGCAACGTCCCCAAGCGATACAGCCGCTCTTCGGTACTGATCCTTCCGGCTCGTCCTGTAGCCGCATTCCATGCGTCCGCGAACGCAACGGCGCTCGGACGCTGGCCGCGGACTCCCGTCAGATCGGTACGCCACTCAGCCAGTTTGCCGACGACTGGATCCATCGCATTGACGGGAATTCCATTGCACGCTAGAGGGTATGGCGGTGTCTGCAAGGCGGCGCCGACGGGCGTGCCGTCTCCCCACACGGTGAGCAGCAGCGAGTCGTCGGGAAAACTGTCGGCCCGCAGGAGAGTCAGCTCGATGGTGTGTGCAACCGGGTCGCGTCGATACAACGGCTCCGCGACAGCGCGGAACTCGTCGACCGAGTCATGCCGCTTCACATCCACGTCTCCAGGATCGGCGCCAAAGTCGAAGGAGTCCACCGAATTACGGCCGGCGAACGACCGCATTTGTACAGATTTCCACGGCGTATCGTGCGCAGACGCGGTCGCTCGCGGGGATGAGGTCAGGCCAGATTGGAGCGGCGGGGGTACGCCACACCCGGGTCGGTCAGCGCGTTGACCACAGCAGGCAGCCCCGCATCGAACGCACGCTTCAGCGCGGGTCGGAGCTCCGCAGGTGTCGACACCAGTTCGCCGTGCCCGCCGAGCGCGGTCACCACCTGGTCGTATCGGGTACCGGGCCGCAGCTCGGCGACCACGGAGTAGCCGTACAGCATCTCCATCGGATGCTTCTCCAGCGCCCAGATCCCGTTGTTGCCGATCACCGACACGACATGAACACCGTGGCGCACCAACGTGTCCCACTCCATGCCGGAGAAGCCGAATGCGCCGTCACCCTGCAACAGCACCACCTGCCGGTCGGGCCGGGCAAGTTTGGCGGCCAGTGCATAGCCGGGGCCCGAACCAAGGCAGCCGAACGGACCGCTGTCCAGCCACGCGCCCGGCACGTAGCTGTCGATGACCCGACCGGCGTAGGAGCCGAAGTCGCCCGCGTCGATGACGACGATCGCGTCGCGGTCCAGCATCGGTTTGAGCTCGGCATATACCCGCATCGGGTGCAGCGGGGTGCGGTCGTCGTCCAGCTCCGCCGCCTCGGCCGCCCGCGCGGCGCTCTCGACCGCGCGCAGATCCCCTATCCAGCCCTGGTGCTCGCCGGCGGTCGCGCCCCCCAGCGCCGACAGGATGCCGCTCAGATTGCCGTAGAGCCCGGCCGCGACGTCGCGCGGATGCGGACGGTCGGGTTCGGCGCGGTCGGCGACGATCAGTTTGGTCTGCGCGCCGAACACGCCGCCGAAGCCGAGCCGGAAGTCCATCGGCACCCCGACCACGACAGCAACATCGGCCTCCCCCAACGCTTTTGACCGAGCCCGTGAGAACGCCAGGTCGTGATCGGCGGGCACCGTGCCGCGCGCCATGCCGTTCATCAGCACCGGGATGCGCAGGGATTCGGACAGCGCCCGCAATTCCTTCTCAGCATGCCCCCACCACACGTTGGTGCCCGCCATGATCACCGGTCGCTGCGCCTCGGCCAGCAGTCGGACCGCGGTGTCCAAGGCATTCCCGTCCGGGGCGGCCGGAGCGGGAGGATCGGCCAGCGCGCCCGGGCCGCCCGCGTCGTGCGCCTCGCTGAACACGTGATCCATCGGGAAATCGATGAACGAGACGCCGGAAGGCGCACCGACCGCGGCCCTCAGTGCATCGTCGATCAACCCGCCGACCGCGTCCGCCGACTGTGCGGTCGCGGCGAACCGCGTCAGCGGCGCCACGAACGGCACGTGGTCGATCTCCTGCAGCGACCCCTGCCCCCAGCGCAGGGCGGGCGCCCGCCCGCCGAGCACCACCAGCGGCGACTGGTTCTGCTGTGCGGCCGCCATTGCGCTCATCCCGTTCGTGACGCCCGGTCCCGCGGTGAGGGCGGCGATGCCGGGCACCCTGGTCACCTTCGCCCAGCCTTCGGCGGCGAACGCGGCAGTCTGCTCGTGCCGGGTGTCGATCAACCGGATGTTTTCGGCGCGGCATCCGTCGTAGATCGAGAAGAGGTGACCGCCCGACAGCGTGAAAATCGTGTCGATCCCGCTGGCCTTCAACCTACGGGCGACCAGGTGTCCGGCGTTGACTGTGCTACCAATCGGAGCATCGATGCTCATGGCCGCAGCATAATCAGGAGGACGCAATGCCCGCACAAACCCAGGTCCTGATCGCCGGCGCGGGGCCGATCGGCTTGACCGCCGCGATCGAATTGGCTCGCCGAGGCATCGTCTGCCGGATCATCGACCCGCTGCTCGAACCGCCCCAGTATGCGAAAGCCGTTGGTGTGCAACCTCGAACACTCGAGGTGTTCGAAGGCATGGGAGTGCTGCGCCGCGTCCTGGACGCGGGAGTCCAGATGCGCGGCCAAGTCGTGTACGTCAACGGTGAACAGGTGGCGAAGCTCGACCTTGCGCTGCCCGACGACGTTCCGTTCGGCTTCCTGTCGATTCCGCAGTACGCCACCGAGCGGATCCTGCGCGAGGAATTGGCCATGCACGGAGTGCAGGTTGAGCGCGGCGTGCGGCTGGCCGGATTCGAGCAAGATGCCGACGGTGTGACCGCCACCCTGGCAGACGACGCAGGCGAGCAGACGGTGCGGGCGGCCTACCTGGTCGGCGCCGACGGAGCCCACAGCACCGTCCGTAAGGGGCTGGGCCTGACGTTCGAGGGTGCGGCCTTCGAGGAGCAGTACATGCTCGGCGATGTCGAGGTGGACTGGTCGATGCCCGCAGGGTACGGCGTCCGCGCCATGCACCAGACCGACGGTGTCACCGACGACGTGCTCGTATGCATCCCGTTGCCGGGTGAGATCGATGCTTCTCGTGCAGGCGCTCGTGGGACGCGCTATCGAATGTCGATGCTGGTTCCCGACGAGCTGGCCTCGGCACCGTCCGCCGGTGACGTCGCGCATGGCTTCGAGGGCGCTCTCAAGCCGGAGCTGCACCACATCCAGGCGGTGATCGACCGACTGTCCCCCGAGCCCACCACGGCGCGCAACGTTCGGTGGTCGTCGGTGTTTCGAATCAGCCACCGCATCGTCGACGCCTATGGTCGCGGCCGCGTGTTCGTCGCAGGCGATGCCGCCCACATCCATCCGCCGACCGGTGCGCAGGGTATGAACACGGGAATCCAGGATGCCCACAATCTCGCATGGAAGCTTGCGCTCGCACTCGACGGCTGCGCCGCGCCCGACCTCTTGGACAGCTACGACGCCGAGCGGCGGCCGATCGGTGAGGAGGTCGTCGGCCGCACTGTGCGCAGCGCGCGCGAGGGCATCGGCGCCGACTCGACCGACGTCTCCTACGTCATCCGCCGGGAGGCCCAACTTCTCATCGACTATGCGGGCAGCCCCATCATCGGATCCGGTGGTGGCGGTCGCGCACCAGATGCGACTGGCCTGGCCCGCGCCGTGGTGACGGAGCCGCTGCGGCTGTTCTCGCTGCTCGGCAGGCGCGAGCACACCATGCTGTGCTACGGGGGCGCCGACGCCGGACCCGCCGACATCGCACTATTCGAGGACGCGGCGGACGCCGCCATCAAGGCCGCACACGGGCGCATGGATGTCTATCTCATCGCGGCGCCCGATGCCGATGTGGCCGGCACCGTGCTGCCGTTGATTCACGACCGGGATGGCAATTTCGCTCAGATGTATTCGCCGGCAGGCACCTCGACGTATGTCGTGCGTCCCGACGGCTATTTGTCCTTGTCGACGCCGGGCGTCGACGTCGACGCGCTCGTGGCGCATTTGCGCGCAACATTCGCCTAGCAACCGCGTCCACCCCGTCCGCCAGCCACGACCTGCGGTAACTTCGCCGCAGGTTCGCCACACCCGAGGGAGGTGTCGCCGGATGAACACTTTCAGACCGTCGATCGACTGGAGCGACGAATTCCTCAACTCGACGCTGTGGGTGCTGCAGGTCTGGGTGATCACCGCTTCGTGCCTGCTCGTGGTGCTCGTGGTGGTCGAGCGGACGACCGAGTGGGGGCACCAGTTCTGGCGCATCACTGGTGACTACTTCAAGGGCAGGCAGAGCGCGCCGGTGTGGGCAGTGGTCGGGCTGTTGCTGTTGTCGGCGATCCTCGTTGTTCGCATCAACGTCCTTCTCAGCTATTACGCCAACGATCTGTTCTCTGCGCTGCAGATCACTTTCCAGCCCGGTTCGGCGAGAAACACTGGCATACACGGATTTTGGTCGACGATCCTTGTTTTCGCGGTTCTTGCCGTTTGCTATGTGGCGCGGACGCTGGCGGACCTGTATTTGACGCAACGGTTCATCATGCGTTGGCGAATCTGGCTGAGCCGTCGCTTCATTGATGACTGGCTCGGCGACTATGCGTACTTCCGCAGCCAGTTCTCGCGACGGCCGATCGACAACCCGGACCAACGCATCCAGCAAGACATCGACATCTTCACCGCGGGCGTCGGCGGCCAGCCGAACAATCCGGCATATACCTCTGACCATCTGTTGTTGTTCGGCGCAGTTGAGGCCGTGGTGTCGGTGTTCTCGTTCGGCACGATCCTCTGGCGGCTCTCGGGGCCATTGACACTTGGTACCGTCACCCTCCCCAGAGCCCTCTTCTGGGTGGTCATCTTCTATGTCCTCGCGGCCACCATCATCGCGTTCGTCATCGGCAGGCCCCTGATCCGGTTGAGCTTCATGAACGAACTTCTCAATGCCGGCTTCCGGTACGCACTCGTCCGGCTGAGAGACGCGAGCGCCGCGGTCGGCTTGTACCGGGGCGAGAACGCCGAACGCAATGTGCTCAACGGCCGTCTGTCGGCAGTCATGGAGAACTACGGCAATTGGCGGAACCGGATGGTGTTGTTCACGGGCTGGAACCTGTCCATGAGTCAAGCGATCGACCCCCTGCCGTTCATCGTTCAGGCACCAAGGCTGTTCGTCGGTCAGATATCACTTGGCGATATCTTCCAGTCGGCGACCGCATTTCACACGATCCACAACGCACTGTCGTTCTTCCGGGATGCCTACGATTCGTTCGCGAGCTATCGAGCGGCGATCATCCGCTTGGACGGATTGGTCGACGAGAACTCAGTCGCCCGCAGGTTCACCCAGGCGTCAACGACTGCATCCGAGGAGGGCGCGCTCGAGGTTGACGGCGTCGAAGTCCGCACTCCCGACGGCGAGCACCTCATCCGCGATCTTGACTTCCGGCTGGAGCCGGGTGACACGCTGCTGATCAGCGGTCCGTCCGGCATCGGCAAGACCGTACTGCTGCAGAGCTTGGCAGGGCTTTGGCCGTTCGTATCCGGCGGTGTGCGCCTGCCCTCGAGCCGGCACGATGCGATCTTCGTGCCTCAGCTGCCCTACATTCCCCTCGGCGACCTCCGCGCGGTCGTGTCGTACCCCCACGAGCAGGGCGTCGTCGACGACCGCGAGATCCAGCAGGCCCTGATCAAGGTGGCCCTGTCACACCTCGCCATCCGGCTCAACGAGGTGCGGGACTGGGCGAAGATGCTCTCGGTTGGCGAGCAGCAGAGGATCGCCTTCGCCCGCGTCCTTCTGGCCAAGCCGCGAGCGGTGTTTCTGGACGAGTCGACCTCGGCGATGGACGAGGGCCTGGAATTGATGCTCTACGAACTGATCCATACCGAGTTCCCGGACACCATTCTGGTCAGCGTGAGTCACCGCAACACGGTTGAGCAGTTCCATGGCCGTCACCTGGAGCTTGTCGGCGACGGAGAATGGCGGCTCGACCCGCTCCCGACCAGGAGTTGAGGCCTCTCGGGCGCTCCCAGCAGATTGTCGAGGTATTTTTCCGACATGGACAATATGTTCACCCCGACGTTGGACTGGGGTAACGAACTGCTGACATCGCTGTGGTGGATCGCCAAGGCCTGGGTGATCGCGGCGGTGGCCACGATGGTGATCCTGTGGCTGATCCATCGGTTCACCACATGGGGCAAACAGTTCTGGCGCATCACCGGCGACTACTTCACCGGTCAGGACAGCGTCAAGGTCTGGATCTGGCTGGCGGTGCTGTTGCTGTCAGTGATCGCGGGCGTTCGCATCGACGTGCTGCTCAGCTACCAGGGCAACGACATGATGAGCAGCTTCCAGTCGGTCGCAGCGGGCCTCGGCAATGGCGACGACGCCGTGAGGAATTCGGGCAAAGACGGTTTCTGGTTCTCTATCGTCGTTTTCGCAGTCTTGGCCACCATCCACGTCGCCCGCGTCATGCTGGATCTGTTCCTGATGCAGCGGTTCATGCTGAGATGGCGCGCCTGGCTCACCGATCGGCTGACCGACGACTGGCTGGACGGTAAGGCCTACTACCGGGCCCGCTTCATCGACGACACGATCGACAACCCCGATCAGCGCATTCAACAGGACGTCGACATCTTCACCGCCGGCGTCGGACCCTTGCCCAACACCCCCAACAACACCTCGGCCGCGACGCTGTTGTTCGGTGCGGTCTCCTCGGTCACGTCGATGATCTCCTTCACCGCGATCCTGTGGAATCTCTCGGGCACCCTCACGCTGCCCATCGTCGGGGTCAACGTTCCGAGAGCGATGTTCTGGATCCTGCTGGCTTACGTGCTCTTCGCAACGATCATCGCGTTCTGGATCGGCAGGCCGATCATCTGGCTGTCCTTCAACAACGAGAAGTTCAACGCCGCCTTCCGCTACGCGCTGGTGCGGTTGCGCGACGCCTCGGAAGCGGTGGCCTTCTACCGGGGCGAGCTAGCCGAGCGCACCGGGCTGCGGCGCCTCTTCGCGCCCGTCGTCTCGAACTACAAGCGGTACCTGAACAGGATGATCCGCTTCTACGGCTGGAACCTCTCGATGAGCCAGATCATCGTGCTACCACCGTATATCTTGCAGTTTCCGCGATTTCTCGCCGGGGAGATCAAGCTCGGCGCCATGACCCAGTCGGCGTCCGCGTTCGGCAGCATCCAGGACGGCCTGTCGTTCTTCCGTAACGCCTACGACCAGTTCGCCGGTTACCGGGCCGCGATCATCCGTCTGCACGGCCTGGTCGTCGCCAACGAAGAGGGCAGGGCGCTGCCGGAGGTGAGGACCTTGCCATGTGTCGACGGCACAGTTCAGCTCCACGATGTCGAGGTCCGCACCCCCGACGGGAAGCAGCTCGTCAAGCCGCTCGATATGCGCCTGGAAGTCGGTGACACGTTGGTGGTGACCGGCCCGTCGGGCAGCGGGAAGACCACGCTGCTGCGCAGCCTCGCGGAGTTGTGGCCGTTCACTTCGGGCACGCTGACGCGGCCGTGCGGACCCAACGAGACGATGTTCCTGTCACAGATGCCCTATGTGCCGTTGGGCGACCTGCGCGCCGTGGTGACCTATCCGGGCAAGGAAGGCACGATAGACGATCGAACTCTGCGGTACACGCTGCAGAAGGTCGCCCTCCCGCATCTGGTCGACCGGCTCGACGAGGTGCAGGACTGGGCGAAGGTGCTCTCCCCAGGCGAACAACAACGGATCGCGTTCGCCCGCATCCTGCTGACCAAGCCCAAGGTCGTGTTCTGCGACGAGGCCACCTCCGCGCTCGACGAAGGCCTCGAGTTCATCTGCTACAACCTGGTACGGACGGAGCTGCCGGACACCATTCTCGTCAGCGTGAGCCACCGCAGAACTGTCGACCAGCACCATACCCACGAACTCGAGCTGCTCGGCGAGGGTGAATGGCGACTCGGCCGGGTGGGCGGCGAACCCGAACCGGCTCTGGTGTAACCCCGCGCCGGGTAGCTTCCCGGCATGGAAACCTTCACGCCGTCCCTGAATTGGGGCGACGAGCTGATCACATCCGCACTGTGGGTGGTGAAGGCCTGGGCGATTGCGGCGGTATGCACCCTGGTGATCTCGGCGCTGCTGTCGCGGTTCACCACATGGGGCCGCCAGTTCTGGCGCATCACCGGCGACTACTTCACG
>Ga0207693_10003889_pt1 | contig 12719 bp, 11 predicted proteins | sample LARL81metaG_FD_184347 | JGI IMG/M metagenome (GOLD analysis project Ga0207693, IMG submission 184347) | Corn, switchgrass and miscanthus rhizosphere microbial communities from Kellogg Biological Station, Michigan, USA - LAR L8-1 metaG... | ecosystem: Host-associated > Plants > Roots >...
ACCGACGGTTTAGGAAACCGCCGCTCTATCCGGCTGAGCTACGGGACCACCGGCCCGCATGGTGCGGGTGCCGGAAGTCAATAGCAGACCGGGCGCGCGATCGGAAGTCTCCGTCGCATCCTAATTGGCCGGATGATGACCTGCCGCCTATTTCAGATCGACGACGTGCTTGATGACGAGGCTCGAGAGCTGAGTCACCAGCGCCCGCAAGCGGGCATTTTCCTCAAGCAGCATGATCATGTCAGTGTTCAAATCGCTATCAAAACCGTCGTCATCGCTCTGAAGCTGCGTCCTGGAAATTGGATTATCGTTGCTCCCGAGCGGCGGATACACATTGGTCATAACTAATACTCCTTGCAACTGAACTCCGCCGAGTCCGGTCCATTACGTAACGAGAATGTCCAAAAGGTCGGATGATTCGGCGTCTAAATTTGGACGGATCGAAGGAAAATGTGGCGATCGCGTTCAGCAAGATATGATCGAAAAACTTCTTGTTTGGCGCCCTCAAATTGTTGGCCTATGACGTCACACGCGCGGGCGCATCAATTCCATATCAAAATCAACGTGTGCCGTTCCCGCACACCGCGCCGCCGATAGGACCGGCCGTCCGGATGTGCTAGTCTCCGCCCAGAGCCCGGCCATGTCCTCCGTCGCTTGGGAGCCAGATGTCTCTGTCAGACAGGTTGAACGGTGGCGAAGATCGTCCGCCTCGCGGCCGCAAGGGCCACGGCTCATCGCCGTTTCTCGCGCTCGCGGCCGGCTTGCTGTTGTTCGCCGCCGCTGTGGGTGGAACCTACATCGCCCTGCGCCCGACCACCTTGCGGATCGCCGTCGGGCCGGCGGGGAGCAACGATCAGCAGCTGATCCAGGCGCTGGCGCAGAACTTCGCCCAGGAGGGCGCCGCCGTCCGCCTCGCCGTCGTCACCACGGCCGGCGGGATCGAGAGCATCGCGGCGCTCGGAAGCGGCAACGCCGACCTCGCGGTCGCACGCACCGATGAGGACATGCCGGCGGGAACCGAATCCGTCGCCATCCTGCGCAAGAACGTCGTGGTGCTGTGGGCACCCGGGCGCAAGGCCTCGCGCAAGGACAGCAAGTCGAAGGTCAAGGCGCTGGACGATCTCCCCGGTCACCGCGTCGGCGTGGTGGGCCGCACCGAGGTCAACGTCACCCTTCTTCGCGTCATCCTGAAGGAATCCGGCGTCGACCCCGCCAAGGTCGAGGTCAAGCAATTCGGCACCAACCAGATCAACGAGCTGGTGCGCGACGACACGATCGACGCTTTCATGACGGTCGGCCCGCTTGACAGCAAGATCACCGCCGACGCGATCGTCGCGACCGCGCGCGCCAGGGGCGAGCCGACCTTTCTGCCGGTCGACGTCTCGGAGGCGATCGCCTCCCGCCACCCTCTTTATGAATCAGAGGAGATCCCCGGCAGCGCCTTCACCTCGTCGCCGGCAAGGCCGAGCGACACGGTCGAAACCGTCAGCGTCAATCATCTGATCGTGGCGCCGAAATCCCTGTCCGAGACCACGGTCGGCACGCTGACCCGGCAACTCTTCGCGGCCAAGCCGACGCTCGCGCGCGACATTCTTGGCGCGGCGAAGATCACCAAGCCCGACACCGACAAGGACGCCGCCCTGCCCGCCCACCCGGGTGCCGCCGCCTATATCGACGGCACCGAGCGTACCTTCATGGACAAATACAGCGACTACATCTGGGGCGTGGTGCTGCTGTTCTCAGTCCTCGGCTCGGCCACCGCCGGCATACGTCATTATATCAGGCGGGACGAACGGCGGCTGAACACGCTGCACCGCGAGCGGCTGGTCGCCGCGATCGCCGAGGTCCGCAAGATCGAGTCGGTCGAAGAGCTCGACGCGCTGCAAAGCCAGGCCGACGACATCCTGCGCGAAACGCTCGATGCCTTCGACGACGGCGCGATCGAAGAATCGGGCCTCGCCGCCTATCACCTCGTGCTCGGCCAGTTTCATCACGCCGTCGCGGACCGCCGGGCCGCGCTCGGCGGCGGCGGCGCGGCCGGCCTGTCGCGCAAGCGGGCGGGATAGCGCGGCCCGGTGCGATGGTCTATGAACCGGGCCCAGCCTGCTTTCGCTTCACTACCGGATCGCATTTCACCGCCTATCTTCTCTTCCGATGCTCGCGCGCTGCGCCGGGCCCCTTTCGTTCCCGCCGCGACGCGGCCAGCAAAGACCCAGACCCTCGATGATGCCGCCCAGGTTTCCCTCCCGTTTGCCGAAACTCACCACGCTCGCCCTGCCGCTGATCCTGCTCGCTTTCCCGGGTCCCGCCCGTTCCGAGGTCAAGGCCGAGCTCTGGGACGGCCAGCGCGCTATGGGCAATATCGCCGACCTCCTGCGTTTCACGCCGCGCTCGATGGAGACGCCGGGCCACCAGCAGACCATCGATTACATCAAGGCCGAGCTCGCCAAGTCGAAGATCGACAAGGTGACGCAGCAGCGCTTTGCGTTCCGCACCGATGACGGCAAGCGTTTTGCGATGACCAATATCATTGCGCGGTTCCAGCCCGACAATCCGCGCCGGGTGATCGTCGCCACGCATTTCGACAGCATCGTCAAGGCCTATCGCGACGCGAAAACGCCGGACGCACCGATGCCCGGCGCCAACAATTCCTCCTCCGGCGTCGCCGTTCTGCTGGAGACTGCACGGGTGCTGGCCGAGCTCCCGCCGCCCCCGGTCGGGATCGATTTCGTGTTCTTCGACGGCGAGGAAGGCTCGAAGTCGCTCGGCGCGGGAGATCCCGAATTCGCGCCGATCGGCTCACCCTATTTTGCCGCGCATCTGCGCGACTTCTATCCGAAGGCCAAGCCGGAGAAAGCGGCGGTGTTCGACATGGTGTGCGACCGCGATCTGCACCTGAAGCCGGACCCGTCGTCGATTGCGTCCGCGGGCCCTGAGGTCAAGACGTTCTGGGACATTGGAATGGCGACCGCGCCGGAATCGTTCGACACGCGGCCCCTTCCTTATGCCATGAGCGACGATCACAGCGCGCTGGCGGAAGCCGGTATTCCGAGCTTCCTGGTGATCGATTTCGAATACGAGCCGTTCTACAACACGACGCAGGATACGCTCGACAAATGCTCCCCGAAGAGCCTGGAAGCGGTCGGCCGCACACTCCTGAAATATCTCTATCAGCCCTGAGCCTCCGTTCCGATTCAATCGGAACGGAAAAGGTTCAGGCCGGCCAGCTTGCGGAGCATCGCGTCGAAGGCCGTCTTGATGGCGCGGACATGCGGGTCCTTATAGGGGAATTCCGCATTGTCATCGTGCACCAGCATCGAGGCATTGACCTCGAACACGATCAGCTTTCCGGCCTGATCAAGCCCGCAATCGATGCCGAAATAATCCAGCCCGATGCGGTCGCGGATCGCGCGCAGTGTCTGATAATGCGAGGGCGTGAAGACGGCGTGCGGATCGTCAAGGAAGGCCGCCTCCTCCTGCCGCATCCAGGGCTGGTTGGCCATGTCGGTGGAGGCGTGATGCACCTTCCAGCCGTTCCCGATCGCAAGATGGTACGGCAGGATCTCGTCGCCGACGAAGATGAACCGGTATTTGCGGAAATGGCCGTCGGCCGACGCGTAGCCGACATATTCGATCACGTAGTGATCGCTGCCCGGTCGCTCGTTTAGAAAGGGCGCCAGGTCAACTGCGCTTTCGAAACTCTCGAAATCGTCGCCGCCATGCGTACCCGCCGGCCGTGCCAATACCGGAAAGCCGAACGGCAATTTTGCCACGAGCGCAGCTGGTGAAACATCGTCGCCCGCGGCGAGGCGGAGGATCCCCGGAACGCGGCAACCGGCGATGCCGGGTAGCAGCGCCGCGATCGCGTCGCGCTTCGTGCGCTCGATCATCGCGGGCTCGTTGACAACGGGCTTGCCGAACGTTGCGGCGAACCGCGCCGCTGTGAACAAGACACCGCCGGCCTGGTCCGCATCCGAGATCAGGTTGACCACGACCTGAACATCGCCAAGCAGGGCCGGATCGGGCTCGCCGGCGCCGAGCAGCGCGAGCGTGTCGGTATCGTAGGCTGCGTCCTTGAACAGGAATTCGGCCGGCGTGTTACCGGCAAAGGGCGCATAGAGCGCGAGCACCCGAAAGTCCGGCGGCGACTTGATCGCCCGCCGCCTGATCAGCGGCTGGATCATTGCTGCCTGCACATACGCCGCCTGCGCGGCGTTGATGTCTCCGAGCCTCTGCCGGAGCGCGCCGATCCAGTAGAGGCTGTCGGCATCCGCCGGGTTGAGCGCGACCGCTTGCTGAAAATGAGCCAGCGAGGCGTCGAATTCGTTCAGTTCGAAGCAGACCTTGCCGAGCTGATGCTGCACCTTGGCGTCCTGCGGCCGCTCTTCGGCGAGTTCGAGCAGCAGCGCCTTTGCGACCGGATGCTGCTTCGTCGCCATCAGCGCATGCGCGAGATTGGCCCGCGAGGCCCAATGCGCAGGATTGGTTTTCAGCGCCTGCAGATAAAAGGCAATTCCATCCTGCGCATTCCCGGTCTGAAGCTGAACGTTGCCGAGATTGCACCAGCAGGATGTCAGATGCGGCGAGAGCCGCAGCGCCGCCTTGTAGCTCGCAGCCGCGGATCCGAGATCGCCGCAGGTCATGTGGGCGTTGCCCAGATTGGAATGCAGTTTCGCGACCGTTTCAGCCGAAACGCGATCCGGAGCGGCGGCCGCGATGCCAAGCCCGGACTGGTACGCGCAAATGGCTTCGTCGATCCGGCCAACGGCGTAATGGTCGAGTCCGACGCGAAGGGATCGTTCCGCCATGATGTCGGCGGCTACAGGTGCGGGAGTTGAGAAAGCGGGGATCACGAGACTGAGACGCTTGTTGAACGAACCGCCCGACGATGCCTGATCTAGGTAAACAAAATTCTTCCGCGGCCGTAACACGCATCCGACCTGACGCGTTCTCTACATGAAGACACAATGTTGCTGACGCACAATGTTGCCGATGGGCAACGGGAGCGGCTTTCCTTTCATCTCCCCGATGGCGCGCGCCGGACGTGGTATGATCATAACGAGAGGAAATCCAGGTGGATTTGGTACATTGCGAGGGTCGTCGGTGCTCAACCCCCAAATATTGATCTTCCCAATGTGAACTTCTGAGGCCGTTCAACGTCTTCACTCCAGGTTCTGGCAGTGCAAACATGACGCGCCGAATCACCGCACCTGCTAATAGTGGCTGGAGTCTCGCGGAGGTAGTATGATGCTTCTAAAGACCTGCGGAGACCGCGACCGTCCGAAGTCAGGAAACCCTGTGAAAGACTGCGGTCTCGGCTGTTTCCGCGCAGAAATGCTTCGCAGCTTGGGCGGGAATAACGTAGCGTTACCGGGGTAATAGCCGCCGCAAAATGGCAACAATTCGTGCTGATCGTCGCGCGCAATTCGCTGGGGAATACCGTCTGTGATCGAAATGCGTACCTCTGCGCTCCTCGTGGCCGGAATCGTCGGCCTGATCGCGCTGCAGCCTGTTCGCGTATCGGCGCAATGGTGGAGTCGTGCGCCGGTCGATTTCGAGGAGTGCGCCGACGCGGCCGAGAAGTCCGCAACGAAAGAGGACAAGACCGCGGCACTCGCCGAGTGCAACGCGAAATTTGCCGGCCGGCGGAAGCCCGGCGGCGGCTACTCCTATTACGACTTCATGCAGGACCGGACATTCGACATTGCCGGTCCCAACCCGACGCCTGAAGAACAGAAATATATCGACCAACAGTATACGCTCTATCTGGAGCACCAGCGGCGCAACAACATGGCCGCCGCGCTCACCGCGCAGCAGCAGCAACAATTGCAACCGCCGCCGCCGGTTCAATCTCCGCAACAACCGCCGGTGCAGCAGGCCTCGCTGAAGAGCGAGCCGGAGCTGCAGCAGACCCAGCAGCGGATACCACTACCGGTCACGCGGCCGACCAAGCAGCAACAGGCCCGCGCCCGCGCAGCCTATTGCGCCAAGAACGAATTCTCATGCAACTGGCCCAAGCTGTCGGAAGGCCTCAGCGGACTGAAGAAGCTGTTCAGCGGACCGCCACCGGCCACGCAACAGACCAAGACGGCCAAGCGCGGCTGACACGAAGTCAGAGAGCGCCGAGCGCTCATCATTTCAGAAAGCCTTCCGCAGGTAACGGGGTCGCCGACCGCGGCGTCCAACTAGCGATAGCGTACGTGCCTGGCGTGGTGACGCCGATAGGCCGGCCGAACGGGAACGACAGCGACGGGCGCCGACATGGCGGATGCCGCGCGCTGTTCCTGCAGCCTCGCGTCATATCCCGGCGATGGGGTTACGGTCGGAGGCGCCGCCTCGACCCCTGACATAGCGGCGCAAATCAGCACCGAAGCCGCCACGATGGCCTTGCCAGTTCGATCCATCCGCTTCCTCACGGCCACGCATTCGCTGCAAACGCAACCATCCTGCAGCATGCTTCCGGACCGTGTTCGTTTCAAGACTTGCGAAAGTCAGACTTTCGCGATTGCCGTTGCGCTTCGCCGCACGAGCGCGTTCGGCGTTTGTCGCGAGCGAAAACCGCTACACGCCCGTCGGGTCTTGGCCCGCGGGCATGTTCCGGCTAGAGCATGATCCGGAAAAGTGTGTAGCGGTTTTCCGAAAAGATCATACTCAATCAAAGACCTAAAGCGCGACGACGAATGTCATCTCGCTTCAGTTGGTGATGTGAGCCGTGACCACTGCGTGGTTGAACATCGCGTTGAGCGCGGTGGTGATGTCGGTCGGCGTGTTCGCCGTGTAGAAGAATCCGGGCGAGGCGCAGGCCTGCAGGCTGGATGGAATATTCGCGATGTTGTTGTTGGCGTAGGTGTCTTCGTTGCCCGCGAACGAGGTGTTCACCGGATTGATCGTCTGATAGGGGATATAGAGCACCGAAATCACGATGCCACGATCCTTGAGCGGCTTGCAGACCGTGGTGGCATTGATCGTGGTCGCCTGGTTGCTGCCGGACCAGGAGCCGTTGGGAACGCCCTTCACCTGGTTGTCCTGCGCACCGTCGGTGATGAGGAAGACATAAGGCAGCGTGCTGGTCGTGGCACTGCCGTCGCCGACGGTGGCGACCAGAGAGCTGACGCTCGATAGCGCCGTGTCGATGTGAGTGCCGCCGGATCCAAGACTTGCATTCATGTTGGTATCAAGCAGCGTCGCAAGATTTGCCGCGGCGTAGTTGATGGTCGAGGAATCGGTCGTCGAACCGTTGATGCTGCTGGTCAGCGGAAAATACTGGTAAAGGTAGCGAATGAACGGATAGAGGCCGATCCGGAACTGCTTCGAAATCTTTGCAGTGTTGTTTGCGGTGACGAACAACTGGTTCACGGCGTAGCCGACCGCATCGAGGCGTAGCTGGATACAGGCGTCGGTGCCGTCCGTCGGGCAGTTCGCAACCGGCGTGAGCGCCGCATTGAGTGAATTGATCGGGTTCGTCGCGGACGTGATCGTCGTGGGCAGCTGCTGATACTTCCCGGTGGTTGGATTCTTGAACGGATACTTTCCTTGCGGACTTTGCAGTACGAGCAGGTTCTGGTAGCCGCTCTGGCTCACACGCGAGATCGCGTAGCCCCAACACAGGTTGCCCGTCGGGTATCCTTGCGTGCCGGAATCGGTGCACGCGCTGTTCGACGGCTGAAAATGACAGGCAAGCGTACAGCCGGTGGGATATTGCCGATAGTTGTCCGGATTGACCGACTGCATCCGCTGGGCTTCGGCCGTCGTCGACGGCAGGCCCATCGAGCCGGAAACGTCCAGCGCCAGATAGAAGTCAAGATAGAGCGGCAGCGAGGCGCTGGCCGACGAACTGCCGGTTATGGTCAGGCTCGGATATCCGATCAAGCCCAGGAATGTGGTCGGCACCTGCGCGCTGAACTGGATGTTGGATTTCAGGATCGCCTTCGTCTTGGTGACCGTGGTGGTCAACGAGAGGTTCGTGTAGCCCGGGACGCCCGAGACATTGCCGTTGAAGATGTTGTTGGCGTCGGTGACACCCGCAGACACCGTACCGTCCGACGTCATCTGTGTCGCCGCGAGATAGCCGGCGGAATTCGTCGAAATCGAAGACACGCTCGCGCCATCGGCGGCTGACTGCATCTTGGCCTTCATGCGGACCGCGAGCGAATAGTCGGTCGCGCACCCGATCGCGGTGAGGATCGGCACCAGCGCGATGCCGAACATGACGGCGACGTTGGCCGTCTTGTCGCGCCGGAAGCGGGAGATCAGCGCTGCGAAGCGGCTTGGATTGCGAGGCCCTGACATGTCGAACCAAATCCTCTCGTCGGGAAAGACGCTGGAGAGAGGACGATTCCGGGCCGCGGATTGATATGAAGTTAAGCCGATCGCGTACAAGCGCGTTGAGCGCCTTGTATCCGACATCGTACGTACGTACTTTTACTGACACGCAGTCAGGAGGTCACCATGGGCTTACTCGACGTACTCAACGGAATGCAGAACGGACCACACGGTCCAAGCCATCCCTCGACACAATCGAACAGCGGCATGTCGCCGATGACGATGGCAATCCTCGCGCTGCTTGCGTGGAAGGCCGTCAAGCACTTCGGCGCGCCAAATGCCGCACCAAGCGCGGCGCCCAGAACGCCTACCTCGGTACCACCGTCCACACCTGCGAATGCCGGCGGGGGAGTTGGTGGAGGAACCGGAGGCGGTGGGCTCGGCGGGCTTCTGACCGGCGGCCTGGGCGGACTGCTTGGCGGCGCCGCGGCCGGCAGCGTGCTCAGCGGCGGGCTCGGCGATCTGGTCAAGCAATTGCAGCAAGGCGGCCAGGGAGACGCGGCGAGTTCGTGGGTCGGCAAGGGAGAGAACAAGTCGATCTCGCCGAACGATCTCGCGAGCGCACTCGGCGCCGACCAGATCGATCAGATCGCGTCACAAAGCGGCATGTCGCGCGACGACCTGCTCAGCGGCCTCAGCCAGTATCTGCCGAAGGTGGTCGACCACCTGACACCGGATGGACGGGTGCCGACCGACGACGAACTATCCGGCCGCGTTTGACGTGAACCAGATATCCATTTCGGGCTTGAGGAGAGGAAAGCGATGGGCGGCATCATCTGGATCATCATTGTCGGCTTTGTCGCCGGCATTCTGGCGCGGCTTCTTTCGCCGGGACCGAACAATCCGAGCGGCTTCATCCTGACGACCGTGCTCGGAATCGTGGGCGCGTTCCTGGCGACCTGGATTGGCCAGGCCATCGGCCATTACAGTCCGGAACAGGGTGCGGGCTTCATCACTGCGACGATCGGCGCGCTTCTGGTGCTGTTCGTCTGGAACCGTCTGGTCGCACGCGGCGTGATCCGCGACTACAACAGTTGATGCGCGCGTCATTGCGGGGCGCGCGCAAGCGCTCCCGGAATGACGGCGTCCACTGACAGTCTTACTGGATGAGATGCATACCGGCGTCCATGCGCACGAGTTCGCCGGTCATGTTGCTGGACGCAGGTGAGGCCAGGAAGCAGACGACCTGCGCGATGTCCTCCGCGGTCGAGGCAACCTTCAACGGCACTTTCGCGATCACGGAATCGCGCACCAGCTTGGCGCCCTCCTCGCCGCGGCCCTTCGTGAACCATGGCGTGTCAATGTAGCCGGGACATACCGTGTTGACGCGGATCAGCGGCGCCAGCGCGCGCGACAGCGAGAGCGTCATCGTGTTGAGCGCGCCCTTGCTCGCGGCATAGGCGACCGAGGAGCCGCCGCCGCTGATGCCGGCGACCGAGGACACATTGACCACGGCCGAAGGCCGGCCTGACGCCTTCGCGCCCGCTTCCAGCAGCGCGCGCCCGGCGCGCACCATCTGATAGGGCCCGATCGTGTTCACCGCGAAGATGCGCTGGAAATCCTCCGCCGAAAGCTGGTCGAGCTTGTCATGCGGCACATGCTTGGTGGTGCCGGCATTGTTGATCAGTGCGTCAAGCCGTCCCCACGGCGCGGCGGCCTCGACGATCTTCCTGCAATCCTCGTCGCGCGCGACATCGCCCTGCACCACAACCACTTCGGCGCCGGCATCGCGGCACTTGTCGGCGGTGGCCTCGGCGTCAGCCTTGCTGTTCGAGTAGTTGACCACGATGCGCGCGCCACCTTTCGCCAGAATGGCGCAGGTCGCCGCTCCAAGGCCGGACGCCGAACCCGTCACGATCACGCACAAACCATCCTTCGACATCCGTTTCCTCGTCTTGTTCTGAACTGACAACCAGCTGCGATCTACCATACCACAAGGCGAATGGTGAAACTCCGCTATGCGGAATTAATCTGCCCGCATGCCCCAATCACAGGGTGCCCTGCGGCGAGCGCTTGTCATCGCTATGGCTTTTTCCGATCATAGAGCGCAAGAAAAACATCGCACCCGGCCAGGCAGCCAGCCAAGAGCAGCCAAGGCCAGAGGTAAGCCAATTCAACACGAGGAACGCTGTGGCGGAGAGTGAGAACATCGTCGTCGAGACCGCGGAGAAGATCTTCGCCGACCTCGCCGACGCGCAGAGCATCAATCACGACAAGAAGGGCGGCTGGAAAGCGCCGCTCTGGCGGGCGCTCACCGAAGCCGGCCTGCCGCTGTCCTGGGTGCCTGAGGAGTGTGGCGGCTCGGGCGCGAGCCTCGCCGAGGGCTTTGGCGTGCTCGGCGCAGCCGGCCGGTTTGCGATCGCCGTCCCGCTCGCCGAGACCATGCTGGCCGGATGGCTGCTGGCGCAGGCGAAGATCTCCTCTCCCGAAGGCGCGATGACGGTCGCCCCCGCCAGCCCGAAGGATCGCATCACACTCAATTCGGACGGCACGCTCACTGGCCGCGCCCGCGGCGTGCCCTTCGCCAAGGAGACAAAGCACATCGCGGTGCTGGCGCACGGCAATGGCGGCGCGTCGATCGCGCTGGTCGATACCGGCAAGGTCCGCATCGAGGCCGGGCTCAATCTCGCCAATGACAACAGCGACACCGTTACCTTCGACAAGGTCGAACCGTCGGCGATCAAGCCCGCGCCGAGGGGTTTTGACCAGACCACGCTGATGCTGATGGGCGGCGTGGTCCGCAGCCTGCAGATCGCCGGCAGCCTCGAAACCATGCTCGACATCAGCGTGCGCTACTCGGGCGAGCGCGTCGCATTCGAAAAGAAGATCTCGAAATTCCAGGCGGTGCAGCACAACCTCGCCAAGCTTGCCGGCGAATCCGCGGCCGCGCTGGCCGCCGCCACGTCGGCCGCCGACACTATCGCCAACAATTCGTCGTTCAGCGACGACGCGGTGTTCCTGGAAGCGGTCGCGGCGAAAATCCGCTGCTCCGAAGCGGCGGAAAAAGGCGGCGCCATCGCCCATCAGGTGCATGGCGCGATCGGCTTCACCATCGAGCATATCCTGCACCGTTATTCGCTGCGGGCGCTGTCGTGGCGCGACGATTTCGGCTCAGAGAGCTACTGGGCGGTCGAACTTGGCAAGCGCGTCGCAGCGCGCGGCGCCGACGAGTTGTGGCCGCTGGTCGCCTCGCGCTGACCGCAAGAGAACCCAGGAAGTCGAGACAACATCATGACCGCAGCCCTTCGTTTCGATCCGATCCGCCTGCCGAGCGAATGCGAGCAATTGCGCAAGGAAGTGCGCGCCTTCCTCGCCGAAGAGATCGCCGCCGGCACGTTCAGCCCTTTCAAGCCGAACCGCGAGGACACCGACGCGCCGGAATTCTCCCGCCGCGTCGGCGCGCGCGGCTGGCTCGGCATGACCTGGCCGAAAAAATATGGCGGCCATGAACGCAGCTTTCTCGAACGCTATGTCGTCACCGAGGAGATGCGCGTCGCCAATGCGCCGACCCGCCGCTTCTTCGTCGCCGACCGGCAGAGCGGACCGGTCCTGCTCAAATACGCGCCCGAGCACGTCAAGATGGATATCCTGCCGCGCATCTGCCGCGGCGAACTGTGTTTCGCGATCGGCATGAGCGAGCCGAACTCCGGCTCCGACCTGTTCGCAGCGAAGACGCGCGCGACCAAGACCGACGGCGGCTATCTGGTCAACGGCACCAAGATCTGGACCTCGTCGGCGCATATTGCCGACTACATGATCGCGATCTTCCGTACCTCGCCGCCGACCAAGGAAAACCGCCGCCACGGACTGACCCAGTTTCTGGTCAAGATGAAGCAGCCCGGCATTCAGGTGAACCCGATCGGCCAGATCACCGGGCAGTTCGAGTTCAACGAGGTCGTCTTCACCGATTATTTCGTGCCTGACGATTATGTGCTCGGTGAAATCGACGGCGCCTGGAAGCAGGCGACCAGCGAGCTCGCCTATGAGCGCTCCGGCCCCGAACGCTTCCTCGAAACCTATTACGTGCTGACCGAGCTCGTCCGCGCAGTCGGCAACAAGCCCGACTCACGCAGTGCCGAGGGCATCGGGCGCCTCGTCGCCCAGCTCCACACCATGCGCCGCATGTCGGTCTCGGTCGCGGGCATGCTGCAGGCCGGCAAGGAGCCGGTGGTGGAGGCTTCCATCGTCAAGGACATCGGCACGGTGTGGGAGCAGCAATTGCCGCACCGGGTGCGCGAGCTCGCGGCCTTCGTCGAGGAAGACGCAAGCAATCGCGAGACGCTGGAGGAACAACTGTCATTCGCGATCAAGACCGCGCCGAAACTCACGATCCAGGGCGGCACTACGGAAGTGCTGCGCGGCATCATCGCGCGCGGGCTCGGTCTGCGCTAGAGCAT
>Ga0207693_10003890_pt1 | contig 12718 bp, 14 predicted proteins | sample LARL81metaG_FD_184347 | JGI IMG/M metagenome (GOLD analysis project Ga0207693, IMG submission 184347) | Corn, switchgrass and miscanthus rhizosphere microbial communities from Kellogg Biological Station, Michigan, USA - LAR L8-1 metaG... | ecosystem: Host-associated > Plants > Roots >...
GTTCGCGTTCGTCTTCGGCGCCTCGATCGCGACCGGCGGCGGCGCCTCCTATCGGGAGTTCCTGCTGCCGGGCATCCAGGCGCAGACCATCGTCTTCACGGCCTTCGTGGTGGCGTCGGGCATCACCGCGGATGTCGAAAAGGGCATCATCGACCGATTCCGGTCACTGCCGATCTCCCGGTCATCGGTGTTGATCGGCCGTAGTGTGGCCAGTCTGCTGCACTCCACGATCGGTGTGGTGGTGATGGCGGTGACCGGGTTGGCGATCGGCTGGCGGATCCGGGGGAGCGTTGCCGAGGCGGTGCTCGCGTTCGCACTGATCCTGTTGTTCGGCTTCAGCATGATCTGGTTCGGCATTCTCATCGGCTCGGTGATGCGATCTGTCGAGGCGGTCAACGGCGTGATGTTCACCGTCCTGTTCCCGATCACGTTCCTGGCCAACACGTTTGCCCCCACCGAGCCCATGCAACACTGGCTGCGGGTGATGGCCGAGTGGAATCCGGTGTCGTCACTGGCGCAGGCGATGCGGGAGCTATGGGGCAACGGTGGACCCGCGCCGGAAAGCGCTCAGCTGCCGCTACACCATCCGGTGCTCGCGACCATTCTGTGGTCGCTGGCGTTGACGGCGGTCTTTGCGCCCTTCGCGCTGCGTGCCTACGCCCGCCGCACCGGAGGCTAGGGCTGGGTCGTCCTCTACGATCGCCCGAAAAAGGCACCGTTACGCATTACGCTATATATGTAATGATTGCAAAGATGGCGGGTGCCAAACCCAAGGTCGCGGTCATCGGCGCAGGCCCGGGCGGCATCGCTATGGGGATTCAGCTCGCCGATGGCGGATACGACTTCACGATCTTCGACCGCGGTGAGGGGTTTGGCGGCACCTGGCGCAACAACACCTATCCCGGCGCCGCATGCGATGTGCCATCGCACTTCTACTCCTATTCGTTCGCGCTGAACCCGCGATGGAGCAAGACCTTCGCCAACCAGCCGGAGATCCTCGCCTACCTGGAGAAGGTCGCCGCCGACAATCACCTCGGCCGCCACCTCGTCACGTGCACCCGCGTCACGACCCTGCGGTGGTCGGACACCGAGCGCAGCTGGCAGCTCGAGACCGAGGACGGTGTCACGCGACAGTTCCACGTCGTCGTCACCGCGGTGGGCATGCTCGATGTCCCCAACATCCCCGACATTCCGGGCGCTGAGCGATTCCGCGGCCGCCGGTTCCACTCGTCGAGCTGGGATCACACGAAATCGACTGCGGGTGAACGGGTCGCGTCCATCGGAACAGACGCCAGCGCCATCCAGTACGTGCCGGAGATCGCGCGGGACACGGCGCATCTGACGGTGTTTCAGCGGACCCCGATCTGGGTGAGCCCACGGTATGACGAACCCTTCACATCCGACCAGCAACAGCTCTTCGAGCGTGATCCCTCCGAAGCTCTCAAGGTGCGGGACGCGGCATTCCAGGCCTACGAGTCGGCGAATTTCGGCGCCGATTCGGCGATGACCAAGGAGTTGACCGAGGTCGCCCGCTCGTACCTGACGCGGAAGGTGGCCGATCCCGAACTGCGCGCCAAGCTGACTCCCTCCTATCCCGTCGGATGCAAGCGGCCGTTGCAGTCTCGCGCCTGGTTCCCGACCTTCGCCCTTCCCAACGTCCGTCTGGAGACATCACCGATCGTTGAGCTCACCGAACGAGGTCTGCGCACGGCAGACGGGGCCGAACACGAGGTCGACACCGTCATCTACGGAACCGGTTTCCATGCCGCCGACTACCTGCGCAGCCTCGACGTCTACGGCGCCCGGGGCCGACGGTTGCGCGACGATTGGGCCGACGGCGCCGAGGCGTATCTGGGCACGGTCGTCCCGGGCTACCCGAACCTGTTCACGATGTATGGCCCCAACACCAACGGTGTCACTTCGATCATCTACATTCTCGAGGCCCAGGCCGAATTCGTCCGCCGCACCCTGGACAAGGTGACCCTGCACCGCGTGCGCGCAATCGACATCAAACGCGGGATCCACGACGGGTACAACGCCGACATCCAACAGGCGATGCAGGACACCGTCTGGCTTGCCAACTGCAACAACTACTACCGCCATCCGAACGGCAAAGTCGTCACCCAGTTCCCATACAGCGGAACCACCTTCGCCGAAATGCTCGCACGGGTAGAACTGGACGAATTCGACTGGTTATCCCCGGCAGGCGACCGGAAGGAAGCACCCGCGTGACTGGAATCCACCACACCGCGATCCTCACCGCCGACGTCGAGCGGTCCATGCGGTTCTGGTGCGATGGCCTCGGTTTCACCGAACTGTTCGATCACACCTTCACCGGTGATTGGCGGACGCTGTTCAATGCGCGCACCGATCGGCTGCGGTCGATTTTTCTCGGCGATCCGAATGCACCTGACACCGGCCTCGTCGAACTCGCGCAATTCGACCGCGGACGTGAGGAGCGGGACGTCATCAGCGTCGCGGCCGTTCCGTCGCTGCCCGATGAGCCGGCCATCGGTTTCTTTGTGCTCTCGCTGCAGCGAGACGTCGAAGCCACCCTGGCCGTACTGGCCGGACTCGGCTTCGACGAGGGAGTCCGCCGCATCGAGATGCCCGCACCGGAGGGCAAGACGGTCGCCATGGCGGTGATCACTGCGCCCGACGGTGTGCGAGTCGAGCTGATCGGGCCGCCGACGTGACCGCCGTCGTCACCGGCGGAGCTTCGGGGATCGGCAGTGCGGTCGTCAACCGGCTGCGCACCGTGGGCGCCGACGTCGTGGTGTGGGACATCAAGGACGGCGATATCCATTGCGATATCAGCGATCCCGAATCGGTGTCGGCCGCGATCGAGCAGACCGTTGCGGGCCACGGGACACCCGACCGACTCGTCGCCTGCGCAGGCGTCGGCGCATCGGGGCTGCTGCTGGATCAGACCCCCGCCGACTGGCGGCGGGTCATCGATATCAACCTGACGGGGACGTGGTTGACCATGCGCGCCGTCGCGCGGGTGATGATCGATGCGGGTTCTGGTGGGTCGATGGTTGCCGTGTCCAGCATCAGCGGGACGCTGGCCGACCGCGATATGGGCTCCTATTGCGTGTCGAAGGCGGGCGTCGACATGCTGGTGCGCGTCGCGGCCGCCGAGTGGGGTGCGCACGGTATCCGTGTCAACGCCGTCGGCCCGGGCGTCACCCGCACGCCGATGCTCGCCAAGCCCGAGCAACTGCCGGGCTGGGTCGAGGGCCTGACCGAACGCACGGCGCTCGGTCGGCTCGGCGAGGCCGATGACGTCGCCGGGGCCATCGTCGCGGTGCTCGAAATGTCTTGGGTCACAGGGCAGACGGTCTTCGCCGACGGTGGGTTGGCGTTGCACAGCCCGATCGACGCCTACGGTCAGGTGCAGCGTTTGTCGGCGCGCCGGCAAGCCGGTTCTGCCGAGCGATGACGTAGCGGACGGTCAGCAGGATCACGGCAGGCACGGCCATGAGCGACAGCACCTGAAAGAGTTCGGCCACTACGCGCCTGTGCCGGATTCGTGCACGACGGGGGAGGCGGGACCCATCTGGTCGTACACCCGCCACCATGTCATCTCGTGGGTCGTCGCCCAGATCTCGCCGCGCGCGAGCAGGTCGTCGGCCTCCAGTAGCGCGCCCGCAAGGCCCTCCAGCTTGTGGCGGTGGGCTAACGACACCGGATCGTGGTGACCTGCCATCACCGTCACGCCGAACGTCCTGACCTGTCTGCGCGGTTCGCCTGCCATCGACGTAGCGACCAGGCCAAGCCCGAGATAAATCCCGGTCGAAGCGACCAGAGCAGTCCACGGACCGGTCATTTGGTTGAGCAAGATTTCGCAGAAGACCCACACCAGGGCACCCCACAGCAGCCAGCCCCGTGCCACGCGGACCCGGCGCCGCTCGGCGTCGGTGATGCCCGGCGGGAACACCACCAGGCGGTAGCGAGTCACCCCGAAGCGATCCGGGCGAATGTCGATCGACCCCCATCGGCGGTCACCGTCGAGCACCCGCCGCAATCCCCGGTGAATCAGGCCGGAGCCCGTTCGAATGTCGTGCATACCTCGGGTGTACCCGCAGAAACGGCTTCAATGCCTGCTCTCAACGCTTTCTTTACGCACGCCAGGCTTCTCTTTACGGCTAGCTGAGTAGCTTGTACTATACTCAGCATGACGATCGAGAAGATCCCGACCCGGCTGGCCGACCATCCGACGGTTCGCAAGGTGCGGTCGCGCAAGACGGAAAAGCCCGGGGTCATCGACTCCGACTGGTTGCGTCAAGTGTGTCTTGAGGCCGGCGCCGACGACGTCGCCTTCGCCAGCGTCGACAACCCCGATCTGGCCAGTGAACGCGAGCACGTCGACGGGGCCCTGCCGGGCGTGCAGAGCTACATCTCGCTGGTCGTCAAGATGAATCGTGACAACGTCCGCTCGACCGCGCGCAGCGTGGCGAACCAAGAGTTCCACCGCAGCGGCGAGGTCATGAACGAGGCGGCTCACCGGATCACTCGCGCGCTGCAGGACGCGGGCTACCGTGCGATCAACCCGTCGATGTCCTTCCCCATGGAGATGGACCGGTATCCCGGCCGCATCTGGGTGGTGGCGCACAAGCCGGTCGCCGTGGCCGCGGGCCTCGGCGTGATGGGCATCCACCGCAATGTGATCCATCCGAAGTTCGGTAACTTCATTCTGCTCGGCACGGTCCTGGTCGCCGCACCGTTCAGCAGTTACGGTGAGCCGCTGGACTATTCGCCGTGTCTGGAGTGCAAGCTGTGCGTCGCGGCCTGTCCGGTCGGGGCGATCAAGAAGGACGGCGACTTCGACTTCGTCGCCTGCTCGGTGCACAACTACCGCGAGTTCATGGGCGGTTTCACCGACTGGGCGCAGACCATCGCCGATTCCAGCGACGCTGAGGACTTCCGGTCGCGTGTCACCGATTCCGAAAACGCGTCCATGTGGCAGAGCCTGTCGTTCAAGGCGAACTACAAGGCGGCGTACTGCCTCGCGGTGTGCCCAGCCGGGGAGGACGTCATCGAGCCCTATCTCGACGATCGCAAGGGCTTCATGGATCTGGTGCTCAAGCCGCTGCAGGAGAAGAAAGAAACGCTTTACGTGCTGCCGAATTCAGCCGCCAAGGAGCACGCCGAACGCCGTTACCCGCACAAGCAAGTGAAGGTCGTCGACCGCGGTATCCAGGGACGCTGAAGCGCCTAGACCAGCTTTCGTCCAGAAAAGGGCGACCACCTGCCCCGTCACCAAGATTGTCCTCGGCGGTTACACACAGGGCGCGGCCGTGGTCGACATCATCACCGTGGCAGACCAGCCGACCCTCGGCTTCGCCCAACCGATGCCTGCCAACGTCGCCGACCATGTCGCAGCGGTGGCCGTATTCTGCAACCCGTCCATTCGCCTGCTCGGCGGACCGCTGAACGCGCTGAGCCCGGTGTACGGCTACAAGACGCTCGACCTGTGCAACGGCGCAGACCCCGTGTGCTCGAACGGCGATGACGTCGCCGCCCACAGCCCCTACGTCCAATCTGGATTAGCAGCGCAGGCAGCGCAGTTCGTCGCCGACCGGGTCACCATCCAGGCGCCGATCAGCAGGCTGGCGGGCCAGAGCCAGGGATGAGCAGCGGCTAACCCCAGGCGTGCACGGTGTTCTGTGCAGGCTCAAGGCCTTGTACCACAAGCAGTTCGGTGGCGTCGGCCGCCTGCTCGCAGATCGTGGGAACCTCGCGCCATTCGGCGGCGGTGAAGTTGCTCAACACAAACGACGCACCTTCCATGCGGCCGGGCGGGCGACCGATTCCGATGCGCACCCGCTGGAAGTCGTTCGTGCCCAACGCCGATCCCACTGAGCGCAGCCCGTTGTGACCTGCGACGCCACCGCCGAACTTGAGCCGGATACGGCCGAAGTCGATGTCGAGCTCGTCGTGGATCACCACGATGTCAGCGGGCGGCACCGAGTAGAACTTGGCCAGCGGTCCAACCTGGCGGCCCGACTCGTTCATGTAGCACCGCGGCTTGGCCACAACGACAGACCGGCCGCCGAGTCGGCCCGTCGCCACTTCTGCACCCGACTTCTTGTGCACCTTGAACCCCGAGCCGATGCGGTCCGAAAGGATGTCGGCGACAAGGAAACCGAGGTTGTGCCGAGTCGTGGCGTATCGCGGCCCGGGGTTGCCGAGGCCGACCACAAGTTGGGGGCACCACCCCCCCGAAGGGCAGGGGGATGGTTCGGCCATACCGAACTACTCCGATTCCGCGGCGGGCGCCTCTTCGGCGGCCTCGCCCTCGCCCTCGGCGGCTTCCTCGCCCTCGGCAGCTTCGGCTTCCTCGCCGGCCGCCTCGCCTTCCATCTCCTCCGCAGTCGGAGCAGCGACGACGTTGACCACGAGCATCTCCGGATCCGACACCAGCGTGACGCCAGACGGCAGCGTGATCGCGCCCGCGTTGAACTGGGTGCCGATCTCGGCGCCCTCAACGGAGACGGTGAGTTGATCGGGGATCGACAGCGCCTCGGCCTCGATTTCGATGGTGTTGCTGTCCTGGGTGACGAGCGTGTCTGGGGCGGCTTCGCCCTCCACGACGACGTTGACCTCGACGTGGACCTTCTCGCCGCGGCGCACGACGAGCAGGTCGGCGTGCTGGATGTTGCGCCGGATCGGGTGGATCTCGAGCGACTTGGTCAGCGCGAACTGCTCCTTGCCCGCGACGTCGAGAGTGAGCACTGCATTGGTGCCGGAGTGGCGCAGCACGGCCGCAAAGTCGTGGGCGTCGAGCTCCAGGTGCTGGGGTTCGGCGCCGTGGCCGTAAAGCACCGCGGGCACCTTGCCATTACGCCGGGCACGCCGCGAGGCGCCCTTGCCGGTCTGGGTGCGGACTTGAGCGGTGAGTTTGTTGGCGCTGCGCGCGTCGGTCTTGGCCATTGTGTTGCTCCTGTACGCCGTTCGATGTTCTCGGGCACGGCCAGGGTCGCAACTTTCAGATGCGGGCTCCCGTCGATAACGGTGGCCGGAACCACCCTCGCCGTGACGCCCGGGGCCGCTTGGCGGCGACATCGGGCGCAGCAAGGGTATCCGATGAACTCCTCAGAGTGCGAATTTGGTATCCGTGAGCTGCTCCGATAGCTCCCAGAGCGCAGTCGCCGTCTTGGCGTCGCGGGCAAGCGGGCTGCGAAACCCCGTGGGTCCGGTGGGCCCCCGCATGGCGAACCGGGGGCCGATGAAGCTGTCGCCCGGCAGGTCCTGGGAGGCGGCGTAGAGCGTCTGGCGGGCGCCGAAGTCGGCGTCGGTGGCCACCAGCGAGTTGCCGGTCTGGAAGACCTTGCCGAACAAACCCGACGAGTGCGACTGCAGGTTGGTGGCGGAATACCCGGGGTGTGCGGCGTGCGCCTTCACGTTCGAACCCGCGGCATCGAGGAGGCGCTGCAGCTCCTTGGTGAACAACAGGTTGGCCAGCTTCGACTGCCCATAGGCCAACCATGCTGAATATGGCCGCGACTTCCAGTTCAGATCCTTGAGGCTCACGTAGCCGAACAGATGCATCTGCGACGACACCGTCACCACCCGCTCGCCGACCTTGGGCAGCAGCAGGTTGGTCAGCGCGAAGTGGCCGAGGTGGTTGGTGCCGATCTGGCTCTCGAAGCCGTCGACGGTCTGCGCGTACGGCACCGCCATGATGCCTGCGTTGTTGATCAGCAGGTCGACGCCGTCGACGCCGTCGGCGAAGGCGCGCACCGACGCCAGGTCCTGCAGGTCGAGCTTTCGGACCTCGACGTCGCCGGTCATGGTGGCGGCGGCTTCGTCGCCCTTGGAGGTGTTGCGCACCGCCAAGATCGTCTTGGCCCCGGCACGGGCGAGCTCGCGTGCGGTAACCAGTCCCAGGCCGCTGTTGGCGCCGGTGATGATCACGGTGCGTCCGGAGAACGAAGGCAGATCCGCCGCGGTCCACTCAGTCATGACGCTCACCTTAATGCGCCGATTCGCGGTCATCGCGGCGGTACGTTCGGCACCTTGACGTCGAAGCCTGCGATGACCGCCTCGATGTCGGGCGCCTCCTCGGCGGCCTTCTCCGCGTAGCCCGTCACCGTTAACTGGACGAGGTAGCGCTGATTCGCCGGCGGCGCACCCGTCGGTATGACGATGCGGTTGTAGCTGTGCATGCGGCGGCCGTCGAGGTCGTAGCTGCCCTCGATCATCGACGACGGGAAACCGTGCCAGTTGTCGGTGGAGGCGTTGAGCCGCTTGAAGTTCTGCGACAGTTCCGCGTCGGCGTAGCCGTGCTTGATGGCCTCGTTGACGTCGAAGTCGCCGGTCAGCTTCAACACGACCAACATCGCGGTGGGGTAGGAGTCGCGCTTGGCGATCAACTGCGTACCCGGCGCGAAGTTCGGATTGCTGTACTTCTGCCAGCCCTTCGGCCGCGGCATCGTCACCGTCAGATCCGTGAGCTTGTCGGGCGCGATGGATTCGCCGCTGACGCGCGCGTCTTCGAGGAACTTGGCGATCGGCACCGGCGCGCCGGTGGTGGTAGGCGGCGGGGTGCTCGACGTGGACCACACCGATTCATAGTCAGGCGTTTCCGCGCCGCAGCCCGTTGCGGCGAGTACCACCAGCGCGACGGCAACCGCCCAGCGGGCCAGCGATGAGCCTCTTGGGCGAAGAGCAGAAAGCTCTGTCACAAAATCTCGCGAACCGCGTCGATCGGCCGGGCCAGCCGGGTGCCCTTGGGTGTGACGACGAACGGGCGCTCGATAAGAATCGGGTGCTCGACCATCGCGTCGAGCAGTTCGTCGTCGCTGGCCACGGCGAGGTTCAGCTCGTCGTACAGCGCCTCCCGCTTGCGGACGGCCTTGCGGACGTCAATCCTTGCGTCCTTGATCATCTTTGCCAGCTCGGAGCGCGACGGAGGCGTCTTGAGGTACTGGACGACTTCCGGCTCGATGCCGTTGTCCCGCAACAAGTCCAGGGTCTTGCGTGAGGTACTGCAGCGTGGATTGTGGTAGATGACGCTCTTTGGCACTACGCCGACCCGTCGAAAAGGCCTGTCACTGAACCGTTTTCGAATACTGCGCGGATGGTGCTGGCTAGCAGCGGCGCGATGGACAAGACGGTCAGCTGTGGGAACTGCTTGTCCTCACCGATCGGCAGCGTGTTGGTGACGATCACCTCGCGGGCGCCGCACTCGGCCAGCCGTTGCGGCGCGGGATCCGAGAGCACACCGTGCGTCGCGGCGATGATGACGTCGCCAGCTCCGTCTTCATGCAAGAGCTTGACCGCGCCGGCGATCGTGCCGCCGGTGTCGATCATGTCGTCGGTGAGGATGCAGGTCTTGCCCCTGACGTCGCCGACGACGCGGTTGGACTTCACCTGGTTGGGGATCAGCGGGTCGCGGGTCTTGTGAATGAAGGCCAGTGGCACGCCGCCCAGCGCGTCGGCCCACTTCTCGGCGACGCGCACGCGACCCGAGTCGGGGGATACGACGACCATGTCGTGATCTGCGTAGTTCTCCGCGATGTAGCCGCACAGCAGGTTCTGTGCCCGCATGTGGTCCACCGGGCCATCGAAGAAGCCCTGGATCTGGTCGGTGTGCAGGTCGACTGTGAGGATCCGGTTAGCGCCTGCGGTCTTGAGCAGGTCGGCGACCAGCCGTGCCGAGATCGGCTCTCGCCCGCGATGCTTCTTGTCCTGGCGGGCGTAGGGATAGAACGGCAGGATCGCGGTGATCCGCTTGGCGCTGCCGCGCTTGAGCGCATCGATCATGATCAGCTGTTCCATCAACCACGTGTTCAGCGGCGCCGGATGCGACTGCAGGACGAACGCGTCGCAGCCGCGAACCGATTCATCGAATCGGACGAAAATCTCGCCGTTGGCGAAATCGCGTGCGGTCTGCGCGGTGACAGGGACATCGAGCTCCTTGGCCACCTGCTCGGCCAGTTCGGGGTGCGCACGACCCGAGAAGAGCATGAGATTCTTGCGGTTGTCGGTCCACTCGGTGCCCACAGTGCGCCCTCATTGCTTGGGGATCGATATCGGCTCAATCGTACGGGTTGCCAGAAGACCAACAACCGGCAACCGGCTCACGGCTGTGCGGCGTCGTCCGAGTTCGGTTGTTCGCCGGGCCCACTGGAGGTCGCCTCGGCTGAGCCTGATGCCGCCGCCGCTGCGGCGGCCGCCTTGGATCCGGGCCGCTTCCGCGACACCCAGCCCTCGATGTTGCGCTGTGGTCCTGCCGACACCGCCAGCGCACCGGGCGGCACATCGTCGCGCACGACCGTGCCCGCACCGGTGTAGGCGCCGTCGCCGACCGTGACCGGGGCGACGAACATGGTGTCGGATCCCGTCCGCACATGCGAGCCGATCGTGGTGCGGCTCTTGTTCTCACCGTCGTAGTTGACGAACACGCTGGACGCGCCGATGTTGCTGTGCTCGCCGATGTCGGCGTCGCCGACGTAGGTCAGGTGCGGCACCTTGGTCCCGGCGCCGATGTTTGAGTTCTTGGTTTCGACGAACGCTCCGAGCTTGCCGTCGGCGCCGAGCGCGGTGCCCGGCCTCAGGTAGGCGAACGGCCCGACGGCCGCGCCGTCACCGATGACGGACTGGCCGCCGTGAGTGCGGACCACGGTGGCGCCGTCGCCGACGGTGACGTCGGTCAGCGTGGTGTCGGGGCCGATCTGACAGCGCCCGCCGATGCGGGTGGCACCCAGCAGCTGCGTGCCGGGATAAACGACGGTGTCGCGGCCGACGGTCACGTCAACGTCGATCCAGGTCGTGGCCGGGTCGACGACCGTCACCCCAGCGAGCTGATGGGCGGCCACGATGCGCCGGTTCAGCTCGGCGCCCAGGTCGGCGAGCTGAACGCGGTCATTGACGCCGGCGACCAGCGCGCTGTCGTCGACATGCTTTGCATGCACGACCTGGCCGTCCTGGCGGACGATCGAGATTACGTCGGTCAAGTAGAGCTCCTGCTGCGCGTTATGGGACCGCAGCCGGCTCAGCCCCGAGCGCAGGGCCGCGATGTCGAAGGCGTACACGCCGGCGTTTACCTCGCAGATGGCCTGCTGGGACGGCGTCGCGTCGGCCTCCTCTACGATCGCCATGACCTCGTGGTCCTGGGTCCACAGGATGCGGCCGTAGCCGGTCGGATCCGGCAGCGTGGTGGTCACGACGGTCGCGACGGCCGATTCGGCGGTGTGGGTGGCGATCAGGTCGGCGAGTGTGTCGGAGTCCAACAGTGGGACATCGCCGGAGATGACCACGACAATGCCGTTGTAGTCCTCCGGCAGTGCCGCCAGGCCGCAGCCGACGGCGTGCCCGGTGCCGAGTTGTTGGTCCTGCACTGCCGTGTCGATGGGGCGGCCGAGTTCGCCCACCAGTTCGGCAATCGCGGGCGCCAGTTTCCGCCGATCCTGACCGACCACCACCACCAGGTGCTGCGGTGCCACCTTGGCTGCCGAATGAAGCGCGTGCGCGAGCATGCTGCGGCCCGCCAGCGTGTGCAGCACCTTCGGGGTGTCTGAGCGCATGCGGGTACCTGCCCCGGCTGCCAGGACCAGGACCGCGGCCTCACCACGCACCGTCATCCAGCCTGCCCTTCGCACCTTCCGCGAGCGTGTTCGCGCTCCGTCGCCAGGACTCGAACCTGAACTATCTGAACCAAAATCAGAGGTGCTGCCGATTACACCACGACGGAATGCCCGGGTCAGACTCTAGTCGAACCAGATAGCCTGACAGGCGTGGCTGCACCCGAGAAGGACGTGCGTGTGCCCCGCGCCCGGATGACCGGCGCCGAGCGGCGCCACCAGCTCATCGAGGTCGCCAGGACGTTGTTCGCCGAGCGCGGATACGAGGGGACTTCGATCGAGGAGATCGCGCAGCGCGCCAACGTCTCCAAGCCCGTCGTCTACGAGCACTTCGGCGGCAAGGAGGGGCTCTACGCCGTGGTGGTCGACCGTGAGATGTCTGCGCTGCTGGACGGCATAACGTCATCGCTGACGAGGATGACCAACAATCGGTCCCGGCTGCGCATCGAGCGGGTCGCGCTGGCGCTGCTGACCTACGTCGATGAACGCACCGATGGATTCCGCATCTTGATTCGCGACTCCCCGGCCGCCATCACGTCGGGCGGCACCTACTCAACGCTTCTCAACGAGGCCGTCAACCAGGTCTCGTCGATCCTGGCCGGCGACTTCTCACGCCGCGGCCTGGACCCCGATATGGCCCCGCTGTACGCGCAGGCGCTGGTCGGCTCGGTATCGATGACGGCGCAGTGGTGGCTCGACGTTCGAGAGCCGAAGAAAGAAGTGGTGGCCGCGCATCTGGTCAACCTGTGCTGGAACGGGCTGATGCACCTCGAGGACGATCCGCAGCTGCTCGACGAGTAGCCCGGTTTCCCCGCTCCGACAAGCACTTCGGCGAGTGCCTACGATGGATACATCATGACCGCATCGGGGATCACTCATGTTCAAACCCCGATTGTGGGGCTCGTCGATCTGGCGCTGCGGGATCCCTCTTTGGCGGATGTCGCCCGCCGCGCCGCCGACAGGCCCGCCGATCTTTCGCTCGTCGGCCCGGCCAGCGCCCGCGTGTTCGCCGCGACCGCGCTGGCGCAGGCGGGTCCGTTGCTGGTGGTCACCGCGACCGGGCGGGAAGCCGACGACCTGACCGCCGAACTGCGCGGGGTCCTTGGTGAGGCGGTGGCGATGTTCCC
>Ga0207693_10003892_pt1 | contig 12713 bp, 8 predicted proteins | sample LARL81metaG_FD_184347 | JGI IMG/M metagenome (GOLD analysis project Ga0207693, IMG submission 184347) | Corn, switchgrass and miscanthus rhizosphere microbial communities from Kellogg Biological Station, Michigan, USA - LAR L8-1 metaG... | ecosystem: Host-associated > Plants > Roots >...
GTATAAGCAGGCACCACTGCGTCTCCCGCCTTTTCCGCGCGATTTACGAAAACATCGCACAGCTCACTCATTTCCTGCCGCAACTGGTCGATCACGGCACGCACATAGAGCCGCAGATCGGTCGCGACTTGCTCGTTCCGGCTGCGCCCGCTATGGAGCTTGTAGCCAACCTCGCCGATGGTCGCTGCAAGCTGCTTCTCGACAAAATGATGGACATCCTCCGCATCGGGATCGTCCAGGTAACATGCGGATGCAGCCGCTTTCTCTCCGATATGCTCCAATCCCTGCAAGATGCTGATCAGTTCATCGGGCGTAAGCACGCCAGCATTTTTTAATGCCTTAGCGTGCGCTCCGCTAGCGGCAAGTTCGTAGCGCAGCAGTCGCCGGTCGAAGTCGAACGACCGCTGCCACCGCTCGAACTCCGGGTCCAGCGGCTGCCGGAACCGTCCCGACCACATCTTCATTGCGTAACCTCGACGCGCATGCGGGCTCGCGACCGCGAAGGAAGCCCGAGAATCCGGATGAATCCCTCGGCGTCTTTTTGGTCGTACTCGCTACCCATCGTGAACGACGACAAATCCGTGCGGTACAACGAGTACTCGGACTCGCGGCTCACGACCGACACATTGCCCTTATACAGCGACAGAGTTACCGTGCCAGTCATGTTCTTCTGCGTGCTCTCGACGAACGCATCGAGCGCCTCGCGCAGAGGCGTGAACCACAGGCCAAAGTAAACCAGTTCCGCGTACTTCAGCCCAATGTGTTGCTTGAAATGAGCGACATCCCGCTCCAGGCACAAAGCTTCAAGCTCGCGATGCGCCGCAATCAGTAGCGTGCCACCCGGAGTCTCGTAGCATCCCCGCGACTTGATGCCGACAAATCGGTTCTCAACAAGATCGATGCGGCCGACAGCATTCCGCGCCCCGATCTCATTCAGCAACTCAACCAGCGACACCGGATCCATCTCCATCCCATTCACCGAGACGGGAACGCCCTGCACGAATCCGATGCTGACCTGCTCCTCTTTATCCGGCGCGTCCTGCGGAGAGAGCGTGATTTGCCACGTGGTGGGCAATGGCGCGATGGCCGCATCTTCGAGCTCGCCGCCTTCATGGCTGATGTGCCACAAATTGCGATCGCGGCTGTGGATCTTCTCGCGCGAAGCCGCTACCGGAATTCCGTGCGCCTGTGCATAATCGAGACAGTCCTCTCGTGACTTCAATGTCCACTCACGCCATGGCGCAATGATCTTCAACTCAGGCGCAAGCGCCTGATACGTGAGCTCAAACCGCACCTGGTCGTTGCCCTTGCCTGTGCAGCCGTGCGCAACCGCCGTAGCTCCTTCGCGCAATGCGACTTCTACCTGATGCTTTGCGATTACCGGACGCGCTAACGAAGTTCCCAGAAGATACTTGTGCTCATACACGGCGCCCGCCTTCAGAGCAGGGAAGACGTAGCCGCTCAAGAATTCTTCGCGCAGATCCTCGACGATGACCTTGCTCGCGCCAGTCTTATACGCCTTTTCGACGACTGCCTCAATATCGTCGCCTTGCCCAACATCGCCAACCATCGCGATTACTTCGTAAGAATAATTCTCTTTTAACCACGGAATGATGATCGACGTGTCGAGTCCACCGGAATATGCAAGAACCACTTTTTCAGGCATGTGCGCTCCTTACGGGCAGACGCACCGCGCCGCCCAGCAATATATAAAGAATGGCCTTCTGCACGTGCAGGCGATTTTCCGCCTGATCGAATATCAGCGACTGCTCGCTGTCCATGACTTCATCGGTGGCTTCCTCGCCTCGATGCGCGGGCAGACAATGCATGAAGACCGCATGGGGCGCGGCTTCCGCCATCAACTTCTTGTTGACCTGATATGGCGGGAAAATCTCAGCCCTCTTCTCCGATTCCTGTTCCTGCCCCATGCTGGCCCAGGTGTCGGTATAAATTGCATCGACGCCTGCGACCGCAGCGTGAGGGTCCGTGAGAAATTCCAGCTTCGCGCCAGTCTGTTTTGCAATCTTTTTCGCTTCAGCGACAATCTCCGGATTGCAAGAATAACTCCTCGGCGTCGAGACCCGGATGGATGAACCCAGGCACGCGCAAGTCAGCATCAGTGAATGCGCGACATTGTTGCCGTCGCCTACGTACGCGAGAGTGATTTCCTTCAGCCCGCCAAAATGTTCCTGCAAGGTGAAGTAGTCTGCCAAAGCCTGGCAAGGATGCTCCAGATCGCTGAGAGCATTGATCACCGGGATCGAAGCATGGTTCGCCATCCCTGTGATGGTTTCGTGCGCAAACGTGCGTAGGACGATCACGTCAACCCAGCGTTCCAGATTGTGCGCAATGTCGCTCAACTTCTCGCGGGCATCAAGCCGGCTCTTCGACTGATCCACGAACATTGCCGATCCGCCAAGGCTTACCATTCCCGACTCAAAAGTCAGACGCGTTCTGAGCGACGGCTTCTCAAAGAACATCACCATTTGTTTCCCAGCGAGCGCGCGTGAAAACACCGAGGGCCGCGACTTCATCAGCTCCGTCAGGTGCAACACCGCTTGAACTCCATCAGGCCCGAGGTCCCGGGTCGATATGAGATCCGGACACCAAAAGATGCCAGGAGCCGCCGGCGGCATTCCTGGCGTCTTACTTTGCAATTGCGTGTTCAACGTTGATCCCTCTTTCTCACTTGGACTCGCTTCACTTCGCGCGGATTCACAAATTACGCGCAAGTCACCTCGGTCCCGCAATTCAACTTCGTCAAATAAAACTGCGGCAACGATTCAGCTTCCGCCGCAGGCAAAATACGAACACGACCAACGCCCTGTTTCAAAGCCTGAGTGCATGCCGCCAGTTTCGGCAGCATTCCACCGCTGATCACCGCAGTCGCCACAAGTGCCTGCGCTTCTTTGGTGCTGAGCCAGGAAATCACGGTTCCTTCTGCGTTCTTCACGCCGGGTACATCCGTCAGGAAGATCAGAGCATTCGCGTGGCACGCTGCCGCGCATGCCGCGGCCATCTCATCGGCATTTACGTTGTAGTACTCGCCATCTGCTCCCAGCGCGAGCGAAGCCAACACTGGAATTCCGCCCTGCTGCCACAAAGCTTCGATCCAGCAGGGCTCCGCAAAACAGATTTCGCCGACGTATCCCAGATCGTTTCCGTTCACGTACTTGCGCCGCGCGCGAAATGTCATTCCATCTCCTCCGCAGAACCCCACAGCGGGCATACCGGCGGCCTGAATCGCGGCCACCAGCTTCTTATTGACCATGCCTCCCAGCACCATGAGCGCTATGTCGCGCGTTTCCGCATCCGTCACTCGCAATCCATTCACGAACTCGCTCTTCTTCCCCAGTTGCTTGAGCATGCGAGTCAGCGCACTTCCGCCGCCGTGAACCACAGCCACGCGATGTCCGTCCTGCGCAAGCTCTGCAATCGCCTTAGCGCATTTGCGCAGCGTGTCCGCATCCTCGAGCGCGGCTCCTCCGATTTTGACCACAATCGTCATTGCAGCCCCTCTTCCTCGCCCCATCCGTACATCAGATTCATGTTTTGCACGGCCTGGCCGGCGGCGCCCTTCAGCAGGTTATCCAGGCACGAAATCAGCACCAACCGTCGCCCATCCTCTGCCAGACAAAACCCCAGATCGCAGTAGTTCGTGTTGAGTGAAAATTGTACTTGTGGGAGCTTGGGCGTCTTGAAGACTCGTACCCATCGCTTGCCCGCATAGAAATTCCAAAAGCAAGACTCGATTTCAAGGGCAGTCATCTCCCGATCAAGATGCACGTAAATGGTCGAGAGAATCCCTCGCGGAATCGGCAGCAGATGAGGAGTAAAAATCAGATCCTGATCTCCCAACCCCAATTGCTCAACGATCTCGCCCAGATGCCGGTGATTAAAGACCGCATACGCCGACAAATTGTCGGCTACCGAAACGAAATGAGTCTTTGAGCTGGGCTCTTTCCCAGCTCCCGAAACCCCAGACTTCGAGTCGGAAATAATCCCGCGACTCCGGTCGACAACTCCGGCCTTCAACAAAGGAGCAAGTGCCAGAATTACAGACGTTGCGTAGCATCCCGGATTCGCAACCAGCTTTGCACTCGGAATGCAGTCTGCATTCAGCTCTGGCAGCCCATAGACGGCTCTCTTCGTCAGTTCATCGGCCGCAGCTCCATCCGAGTCCTCAAAGTTGTAGATCGCCCGGTGCTGCTCCTGCTTCAAGCGCCATGCCCCGCTGAGATCGACAACTCGCAGCCCCTGGGCAATCGCCTCCGGCACCAGCGAGCGTGAGACCTCATGCGGTGTTGCCAGGAAGAGCAAATCCACTCCCTGATTCTTCAGCGTCGGCCACGAAAGCGAATGCAGAGGATAACCGCCATTTCCGTACAGGGCAGGGAAGATATCGGCGAGATCCCCGCTGCTCCCGTTTTCTGCCGAGCGCCGCAGCAGCATCGGCTTCTCAACCCGAGGATGTCGCAGAAGAATCCGCGTCAACTCCAGTCCGGAATAACCAGTCGCGCCCAGCACCGCTACTTTGACTTTCGCAGACATTACCCCAGCATTTCCTCGATTCGCCCTGCGAGCGCCTTGGCGTCTTCTCTGTCCGGACACACGATAAGGATGGTGTCGTCTCCCGCGATCGTTCCGACCACCTCGCTCCAATCGGTTTCGTCCAGAGCTGCCGCGACCGGCTGAGCACTCCCTACAATTGTCTTAATGACGAGCTGGTTCTGGGCCGTTCTTACGTCCAACACGAATTCCTTCACTAAACGCGACACAGGCGGCAGGGCCACACCCACGCCGTTGTCACTCTGGGACAGGGAATAGCCATGCGATGTCTTACTCAGATTCAGGTCGCGGATGTCGCGCGACAGCGTTGCCTGCCCGACCTTGAATCCCCTCCGCCGCAGATGCCGCTGCAAATCTTCCTGGCTCGCGATGGACCCGTGCCTTAGCACATCCAAAACCGCTCGTTGCCGCAAGGTTTTATTCATGTTGAATAAATATTCACAAATGTGAATAAATATTTTATATCTTATGGAGCTGACCCAAAATGTCAAGTAGAAATGTCCCGTAGACGAAATTTATTTGGTCACCGGAATCAGGCGAGTGCGCCGAAAAATGCCCGCGAATCCTGCTGTCTTGGTAGACTACTTCGCGGTCTGACAAGCTATTCCGGAGACGCGATGTACTCAAAGCCTTCTCTCGTGGCGGAGCTGATAGCGGAGTTTCTGGGGACTTTTGTTCTGATCTTGTTTGGCAACGGTGTGGTCGCAATGGGTGTCCTTTTCCCAACAAGAAACCCGGGCGAAACCATTCACGGCGGATTCACCAACATCACACTTGGATGGGGCCTGGCCGTAACGATGGGCATTTACATCGCCGGCAAAATCTCCGGAGCGCATCTCAACCCGGCCGTGACTTTAGCCCTCGCAGTCTTCCGGAAGTTTTCCTGGGGCAAGGTTATCCCGTACTCGTTTGCTCAAACGGCTGGAGCATTTCTCGCCGCCGCTCTGGTCTATTGGAATTACATGCCCGCATTTCATCAAGTCGATCCTCAATTGGAAAATACCGCCGGCGTATTTACGACGTTCCCCGCATTTCCCGGGCTGCCGCAAGCCGGATTTCTCGACCAGTTGATCGGCACGGGACTGCTCGTACTTCTGATCTTAGCGATCACCGACGAATTCAACGCTCCCCCGGGCGCGAATCTCGCTCCGCTGATGATCGGCCTCGTTGTTATTGCGATCGGAATGAGCTTCGGCGGAATGCACGGATATGCCATCAACCCCGCCCGCGATTTCGGGCCTCGACTTTTCACGGTAGTAGCCGGCTTTCGCAACAATGGCCTCACAGACGGCACTCGCGTCTGGTGGATCCCGGTAGTTGCTCCTTTATTAGGAGGCCTGACCGGCGCGGCTCTGTACGATTTCGGCATTCGTCGTTTCTTGAAACACTCTTAAAAGCCAATGTTCCGCTTGGCTGCCGAACTCGCATAGCTGGCGTCGCGAAGCGGCAAAAGAATAAAGCCCCCGGCGCAAGCCGTGGGACACCGAGCTTTGATCGACCCAGCCCTGAAAGGGCGAAAGAGACCTAATGCCCAAATACGTTCTCGCACTCGACCAGGGCACAACGAGCTCCCGTGCTCTCCTATTCGATCAACAAGGCTCAATCCGCTCCTCGGCGCAGTGGGAATTCGATCAAATCTTCCCTCAGCCGGGTTGGGTCGAGCACAATCCCGAACAGATCGCTTCGTCGCAAATCGCCGTCGCTATCGAAGCGTTGACCCGAGCCGGCGCTCAGCCCCCTGACATCGTTGCGATCGGCATCGCCAACCAGCGCGAGACCACCATCATATGGAACCGCGAAACCGGCCAACCTATCCACAACGCAATCGTTTGGCAAGATCGCCGCACCGCCGCTTTGTGCGAGCAACTCCGCCGCGACGGCCACAGTCCAATCATTCAACAACGTACCGGCCTCTTAATCGATTCCTACTTCTCCGCCACGAAGATTGCCTGGATGCTCGACAATGTTCCCGGCGCACGCGCTCAGGCCGAGGCGGGAAAGCTGGCCTTTGGTACGGTCGATAGCTGGCTCATTTGGAAACTTACTCACGGCAAGGTTCACGCAACGGATATCAGCAATGCATCCCGCACGATGCTCTTTAACATCCATCAGCGCGCTTGGGACGCCGACCTGCTCGCCCTGTTCCGCATTCCTCGATCCATGATGCCGGAAGTCCGCTCCTGCAGCGAAGTTTACGCCCAAGTCAAAATCGAAGGTCTCGATGGAATTCCAATCGCAGGAATCGCGGGCGATCAACAAGCCGCCCTCTTCGGCCAGCAATGCCATCGCCCCGGCATGACCAAGAACACCTACGGCACCGGATGCTTCATGCTGCAGAATACAGGCACGCGCGCTGTGCCGTCATCGAACCAACTCGTGACCACGGTCGCTTGGAAAATCGGCGACAAAACCGAGTACGCACTCGAAGGAAGTGTTTTCATCGGAGGCGCAGTCGTGCAGTGGCTACGCGATGGCCTTGGTTTGATTCGCAAGTCCGAAGAAGTGGAAGCACTCGCCAGCTCCGTTCCCGACAACGGTGGAGTCTATCTGGTCCCCGCATTCGTTGGACTAGGTGCTCCTCACTGGGATTCCTTCGCGCGCGGTTCGATCTTCGGACTAACGCGCGGCACAACTGCAGGTCATATAGCGCGAGCTGCGGTCGAGAGCATCGCCTACCAGGTCGCTGATCTGCTCGACGCCATGCGCGCCGACTCCGGAGATGCCGTGGAAGAATTACGGGTTGACGGCGGCGCCGCTGCCAACGATGCCCTTATGCAGTTCCAGGCCGATATCCTTAACGTGTCAGTCGTTCGTCCTGCCGTCACTGAGACGACTGCATTCGGTGCAGCTTACCTGGCCGGCTTGGCGGTTGGATTCTGGAAGCAAAACTCCGATCAGCTGAAGTCAGCCGCAGATCGTCGGTTCGACCCGAAAATGTCCCAGTCGCAAGCCAGAGCCCTGCGAGATCGTTGGAATGAAGCGGTTTCCCGATCAAAAAAGTGGGAAAAGTAACGGCGGCGCGCTGCCAGCTGTAGTAGCGTCTCGCCCCTACATACGTCCAGTTGCACGACTGCCTACGGTTCGTACCAGAAAACCGCACCCTTACTAATTGGGGGCAGCGTGAATGTAAGCTTGTTTCCCGTCCGCGTCCCTTGCAGCGCCTGCACGTCTCCCATGAATGGCAGAAAAAATCCCTTCACATCGGACTTCGCCGTAACCGTAATCTTCACTCCGGTCTGTGGAGTTTGTATCGGGTTTGCCCCGCCCTTCAGCCCGGCAAAGTTCGCAAAGAAGCAGTTGACGTGCCCATCCGGTGTTCGAGATATCGAGGTTGCGATATGCGGTGAACCTTCAATCCCCACTGAATCCCCACCCTGCAAGCTCGCAAAAAACTCTCGCTGTGAATCCGGCGAACTGTGCTCGAAATCTTTCTCCAGCGCCGCGGTGTATGCCTTTCCCGGACAGTCTCGCATTCGCACAACTCCGGGAGAGTCACCCAACTCTGTAACATCTGTGCCGGTGACAACCGCCTTTTTCCCGCTCGCGACGAAATCCTTCAGCCATTTCTGCTCGCTCTCGTCCAAAACCCGCACATCCGGCAGCACCAGCGTCTTTCCATGGAACTCCGCCAGCGTCCGCGGCGTCACAATCTGAAATTCAAGATGCTTCTGCATCAGCAGAATCAACACTCCGCGATAAGAAGCTAGGAACTCCTCCGCGTGAAGATTTCTGGTCTCTGGTGAAAAATAGACTCCAATCGGGTCGATCGGAGCGCGCGGTAAGTAGAACGTCTTCTCATGCGCCTGAATCCAATCAAAAATCTTCTTTCGCGTCGGCAGATCATTCGATCCCGCCATCGAATGTCCGGGCGCATCCCAGAAATTCGCTCCAACCATCACCTGTGACATCGCGAGATTCATCATCGCCTCGCGCTTGTCGACGACCTTATCGCCATCCCACGAGTAATTCAGAATCCACGTCGCCTTCCCCTGCGCGAAAGCGCGAAACGTATGCATCCCCACCTGATACTGGAACCAACCCAGCGGGTTTCGCTCCGACGCCATGTGGCCGCTATTGCCAAATGCATATTCGTGCGCGATCGCGTCCACAACCCCATACAAGCTGTACACATCCGAACCAACGCGCACCGCTTCTTCTTCAATGCCCGGATAAATTTCCGGAATCGTCTTGATCTCCGGATTCACAGCCTTCGCCGTGTGATCAATCTCAGTCAGAAAATCAGTGATCGTCTGAATTCGAAACTGCACCCACTTCTGAAACCCCGGGTCCGAGAAGTCGCCGATCTTGATGTCATGCTTCGCGTCCAGGCCTGTCTTCTGTTTGAACGCTGCAATGGTGTAGTCGTCGAAGCTCGCCCACGTATTCTCCCAGCCCTCAAAGTGCGTCATCCAGTAAGGAATATCAATATAGATTCCATCGATTCCGGTCTGCGCGATCTGCCGCACGCGTTCCATGTAGGTCTTTCGCCACTCCGCCGCATACGGACTCACCCACACATCCTCATCGCCCGGCCTGATCCAGAAAGCGGTTCCACCGCCGAAAACGGCCGGTTCGCCGGTAATCTTCCGTTGCAGCCAATCCGGATGATCTTTCGCCAGCGTGTGCGGAACTTTATCTCCGTGCGCAGTGATGCATTCCGTTCCGGCGATGTAGACGAACGCATGATTGCCGACCTTGTGCGCCGCTCCAGCCACGTCGCGAATCGCTTTCAGCTTCGCCTCGGGATTCAAAAAGCTCTCGTAGCGCCCCGGAATGTCGTTGTCCACCTCGATCCCGAATACATTGCTCTCGGTCGCCTTCCGCACAATCTCGGCGGCATCTCCGCCTTTCAGTCCGTAGGCGCCAATGCGAACGTAATTCGTCCAGTTCTGATTGTTAGAATAGGGAGCAGCCATCAACCCAGCTGCAAAGATCAGTAAAAGGGCAAATCCCAATCTGAGTTTCATTGCGGTTCCTGTAACTCTCCCGGTTGTTTTTCCGGCATCCCGCCGGTCGTGTCGTCCTTGCCTAGCCCAGTCGCCTTCCTAAGCGTCAAGCTTCCATCCTCATTCAGTTTCTGCCGACAACCCCATCGGACGAGATATCCTCATCCCTTCGCTTCAATCGTAGTTGTCAAAATTGTGAGGCAGAGTGTGGGCAAAAACGCGCTTACTGCCGAGGCCGGCCGTCAGCGTCATCGCCCCTCCAGCTTTCAGGAACGATAGTCATTGCATTGTCTCCTCGGAGCCTTGATTAATGTCGGGACAAGACAGCCTGATCCCGCTTTCCGCGGGATCAGGCCTAAGGGAAGCGTCTAGAACTGGTATCGTGCGCCGAACTGCATCCTGCGGAAGTTGTTTGTGGTGGAAGTAACGGTGCCCAACGCCCCGTCTCCAGACCCCACATCCGGGAAGGCAAAGCGCTGATGGTTGAATGCATTAAACATCTCAGCGCGGACCTGGAGTTCCTGATTCTCGTGAATTTTGAATTCTTTCGACAGGGACGTATCCAGGTTGCGTACACCGTCACCGCGCAGATTGGCGAAGTGCCTGGGCGCATTTCCCGTCAGGTTGTCGCCCGGGTCGCCAAAGCAATCCTGGTTCAACACGCTTCCTCCCGACTCGGCAGCCTGCCGGTAACTTAAGCCTGTCGAAAGTTGAGAGCAGATCACGTTCGGCCGCTGATTACCATCAACCAGCAGCCCAGACGCGTTGTAGAGAGCCAAAGGCTGGCCGGACTGTATCGTGACAACACTATTCAATGCCCAACCTCCGACGATTGCGTCCAGTATCGGGTTCATCCCTCTGCCAATCCACCGATCTCTGCCGAACGGAAGGTCGAAGATGATCGCGGCGCTCAGACGATGAGGAGTGTCGTTGGAACTGATTCCGTGCTCCACTCCGAGATTGTCAAGTACCTGAGGGTTGTCTAGGTACAGGTTGCCGAGCCACGCATTGCGACCTGCAGAGGAATCATCCGTGGATTTGGAGAACGTGTAGTTGCCTTCGAAGCTGATGTAATGACTGGCGCGTTTCTGGAACCGAATCTGAAGCGAGTTGTACCATGAGTTCGCATTCAATGTCGGCAATCCCTCGAACCCGCCGTCAAACTGCGGATACGGCTCCAAAAGCAACTGTTGTGGGATCGTGGGATCTACATATCTCGAGTCTGCAACGTCCGCCGCATTAAAAATCGGAGAGGAAGGGCACCAGGATCCCGTCAATGCCGCGCCCGTGGTGAAGAAGCACTGGAACGGATTGGGTACTTCTTGGTTAAGATAATCCGTCACGGCAGTGCTCGTTGGGTCGTGCGTCGGATTCAGAGTTGCTACCAACGCGTTACGCGTTGCCGAAGGAATGAAGTTGCGATTGCGAGTCGAGATATTTCCGGCACCGGCCCATGGCAGATGTGTGCTGTGATTCGCTGAATAGTCGACTCCAACTACGATCTGCCCCGGGAACAAGTGCTGAACGCCCAGGTTCCACTGATAGATCTCTGCATTGCGAGCCGTGCCATTATCCAGGTCGCTGGAGTTCCCGAAACCCCACTGTGCCAACTTGCCATATGTCGTCCCCTGTGGCGGGGCCAACCCGCCCGGAAATGGACTTGTGCAATTTGGCTGGATCGGCGACGGTCCCAAACACGCGTACTGCGTCTCAAAATTGTCTTTTGTGAAATACATGTTGGCCGTTTTTGCAAACGGAGGACCGGCGTACTGGTAATTGGTCGCGACGTTCATTCCATAGAAGATCCCCGCCCCTCCGCGCAGCACCGTGTTGGATGCAAGCTGGTAAGCGAATCCCAGTCGTGGAGCGAAATTGTTCCGGTCCACATACGAGTTCCGATGGCTGGACGTAGGAAACACCGTGGTGCCCTTCACTTCGCCAATCTGACCAAACTGCGGAAAATCTCCAGAAGCATCGCGATTAAACGGAATGCTGATTCCTGTATCTCCCGTAAAGTCGCTAAACGTTAGGCGATTGTAGCGTTCGCTGTAGGGTGTGCTCCACTCATAGCGTAACCCGATATTGATGGTTAGCCGCGGCGTGACCTTCCAGTCGTCCTGAACGTAGAACGCCGTTTCTTTCGACTTGTCTGCCACAGCAGGCACGATATGCAGCGACGCGTCGTGAGCATATCCGGTCAGGATGGTTGCGAATGGGTTGCCCTGACGGTGATCGTCATCTCCCAAACCGTTATTCGGCTGTGAGGTCGTCACATCACGTGAAAAGTTGAAGATCCCGGTCGGATTGTCAGGCTGCCAGAAGTTGTTATAGAAGATCCGCTGCTCGCCTCCAAATTTAAGAGAGTGTCGTCCCTTCACCCACTGCAATCCAGAGGAGTAACTGTAAAGTGTGTGGGCAAAGTGCGTGTCCACACAGCATTGCGTAAACAGCGGAAGGAAGGGATCGTCGACACCGATGGTGGCCATACGTGTGAGCCCGTTGGCGGCAAGGTCCGATGACAATCCCACAGAATCGAGCGTCGGGTAATTGTTACTGATGCCGGGAGCATGCACGCGGTCTACGCTGAAACGGTTTGTCAAAAGAGCGGTCGGAGTTACGGACCAGTCGTACTCCACGCCGCCATTCTGCGCGTTTGTCAGGTAAATCACGCCGTCCCCGTCGTCGCCCACGATTGTTGGCTGTGTAAACTGATCGTGGTGCCGGCTGTAACGTCCGCCGATCTTGTGATTCGACGTGAATTGATGATCCAATTTGACATCGATCTGCCATCCAGGGTCGGTGCCAATGATGACTTGGCGCCAATTGGGGTTCGGGTAGGAAGCGCCCGGTATGTTGGCATGCGGATAAAGGTTGATGATCGCTTGTCCAATCGGGTCGATCCTGCTCGCTGGGATCTTGTTTAGCACACCGCCATCCGAGAACTGGGTGTGAGCGCATGGGGTGTTGGGCCCTTGGGGGTTACCGGCGCATGGATCGTAGATCCCGGCTTGCGCAGTGTCTGAGTTCGAAGCGTCCGGCAGGTTTACAGGGCTTTGTGAGAAGTCGCCGGCGCGCTCCAGGTCAGTCGGAACAATGCCCTCAAGGTTGCTCGGATCCTGCTGCCGAATCTTTTCCAAGTCCACGAAGAAGAATGTCTTGTTCTTTATGATCGGCGCGCCGACCGAGAAGCCGTACTGA
>Ga0207693_10003893_pt1 | contig 12709 bp, 13 predicted proteins | sample LARL81metaG_FD_184347 | JGI IMG/M metagenome (GOLD analysis project Ga0207693, IMG submission 184347) | Corn, switchgrass and miscanthus rhizosphere microbial communities from Kellogg Biological Station, Michigan, USA - LAR L8-1 metaG... | ecosystem: Host-associated > Plants > Roots >...
TCGGCGGGTTGGTTGCGGTGACGGTGACACCGGTCGACATCCCCGAACTGGCTATTGATCCGGCACCTGCCTGCTCTTGACCCGCAGCCACACCGAGCACACCTAGCGTAACGGCGGCACTAACGCCGACGGCTGCCAGTAGCTTGACCTCGGTCTTCTTCATTACGACCAGCTCCAATCGATAGAAAAGCCCATCTATGTACATCCAATGTCAAGCGGCCCGTTAGTTATTCCCATGAGCCGACGCGTTCTGGCCGACCCGCCGCTGGGGATGCGGGTGCAGCCACTCGAACCCGCCGTCTTCTCCGACCGCCAGAGTCTGAAACACCAACTCCGAGATCAGACGATCTCGGAATTGGGATCGACCCCCGCCAACACACGGTCGTAGATCTCGTCGCAGCTGTTGGGCTGTATCGCCGGATGCTGATGGAGCACGTTGATGTCGCGGAAGTACCGCTGGATGTCGGGCGCAAGCAGGGTGTGCGACGCACTGCTGGCCTCGAAGGGATGATTGACGCAGGCGGCCCGGAACAGGCTCGCGACGTGGCCGATGTAGGCACGGGCCCGCGCCCGCTCCATGATCGTCGGGGGCCTATGGAGGACTCCGCGACACAGCGCGCTGAGCCGGTTAGTGAACATCTCGGCGCTGCGAACCGCCGACCACGTGCAGCAGACCAGTGCTGGCTCACCCGCACGCACACCGTGTTGTCACAGCCGTGCAGCGCGCGCACCGAGCCTTCAATGCGACAACGTCCTGCGCGGCGGCCAACGCATAGCGGTTGGCGCGCACCATGATCCGCTCGCCGCCACCGCGGCGTACCCAAAATGCTGGTGGAGTGCACGTATTCCTAACGTGCGCTATTCCTTCGGCAGGACCGTGCGTTTCGTTTGGGCGCGCGGCTACACGACCGTCTCAGATTCCTTACGACTGCTCAGAGAGTACGCCCGCCCTAGTTCCGGCCAGGTGTTGTTGGTGTGGATATGCGGCTGGCTACATCGACGAGGGTGGCGCGCGCCGGCTCGCCGCGTAGTTCGAAATCATCGAGGACCGCGCGCAATTCGAAGAGGGTAGCGCCCTGCCGGCGGGCGAGGCGAGGGCGCCGGTGATGTCGGCGCGACGGTCGCCTGGGTGGGTGTGGGCGCGAAGCCGCAACAGTTCTGCGTCAGAGAAGCGCATCCCAGTGTCCTGGGCCAGCTGCAACCCGGTGTCCAGGCGTTCGCGGGCCACCTGGGGTTGGCTGGCGGCGATCAACAGCCGCCCGAGGTCGCTGTCGAAGAACGTGAGGTACATGTACTCTTCGGCGATGCACCAGGTGTCGACGAACCTGGTGATGGTTGCTGTGCGGGCCGATCGCGCGGTCGGGTTGAGGTCGTCGGCATCGAGTGCGGCCAGAGCGCCGACGACGACCTGCTGGATGGAACCCGTCCGCCCCCAGTGATCGAGGGCGTGGCGCTCTGCCAGCTCCGTCAGCTCGGCGGCGAGTGCCCCGGCACGGTCGAGTTGGCCGGCTTCGATGCGCAGCCAGCTCTCGACGAAGCGCGCGTAGGCGTGGCTGTACGGCCCCGGAGGGAAGCCGAGTGCTTCGACCCGGCGTGCCGCGTACGGCCAGCTCGGCCTCGGCGTCGGTGAGATCGCCGCGCGCCAGGCAGGTCAACGCCAGATGGAGGTACGCCGTCGCAATCGGGTCGTCAGGCCGGAACCACACCGCCTCGATCTGGTGGTGATCTGATGCCGAGGCGAAGTCCGCCGTGGCCGCCTCGAGGTGGGAACCGGCGGCATCGAACTCACCGCGAAGCCACGCCGGTAGCGGAGCGCAGGCCGTGGCCTGCGCGCAGCGGAGCGCCGGCCACAATCGAAAGGCCAAAAGGCAAACAACATGATTCAAATGCCCCCAGGACAGGCCCCGGCTGCGCTGGGAAATAGCCGGGCTGATTGACGGCACAGATGCCGACTGCCGACGTACTCATGCGATCAATGGGTGCCCGCCGCGGGGATGCGGGACCGAGGGGACAGATGCTTGCTGACTGAACCGTCGCTGGCGCTCCGTCGTCGATCGACGGCTTTACGCTTGAAATCACCTGTCGTTCAGAGACTTGTCAGCGTCCACCCGTACGGTTCGAGGGATGGAGCGCCGCTACGTTTCCGCGCTGGCCGAGGAGCTAGCGCAATTGACCTGCAGGCATCTGCCGTGGACCGACCAGAGGGTGATCGCCATCGAACTAGGCGTCGGCGAGTGCGATCTGGCCATTGACGACATGGTGCGGGGAGCCGTCCATTTGGCATGTCCGGTGCCCGGCCACATCATCGCGCGGCTGCACGAGTGGCTCGACGGGTATGACGCCACCGCCTGTACCGACGAGGCTCAATTGCGCGGCTATGTGAACCGATTGCGTTGCGCCTAGCCCCGGGCGGCCTCGGTCATCGAAGCAGTAGCGTCACCAAGTCCAGTGCCAATGCCCGGGTCGCAGTAGCGGCGCGGCACAAACCCGGCTAGACGAGCGACGGCTGGGCGGACCGCACCTGCGCGGAGTTGACGGCAGCCCGACTCGTCGCCGAAACAGCGAATGCGAGCCGGTTAGAAATGAGGCGGCATGGGCCCGCCATGCGGTGTCGGACCCATCGCGGATGCGTCGGGCAGCAATCCCGGACGGGTCCGGCTGAACCGCTCGGGCAACCGGCTCCTAAACGCGGCGATACACCGCATCGCGTTTACCCAAATAGGCCCCGGACTTCCGAGGCTGACGGGAAGTGCAAAGTGTACGCGTCGAGCTGCCGGCAGGCGGGCCCCGCCGTCACCGAAGCATCCATGTTGATAGCCAAGTTGGCGGTCGTTGATCCCGCTCACCTCCAGTCTTCAAGCGAGAAACAATCGGTGTTGTGGGGCCGCTGCTCGGTGGCCAGCGGAGAGTTCTGTGCGAGCTGCGGGGCCCCGTCACACTCGGCACCTCGATAACGCGCCGGAGGTGGTGGCCGACCTCCGAAACCTGAATCCGGCCGACCTGCCAAATTTCTCCGCTTAGGGGACTTCGACTAGCGTGCCGCCCCGGCTGGTCGCCGCGACCCCGCCAGGCGGCCCCAGACCCGCGCAGGCTGCCGCGGCGACCTGGCGCCCCTAGCCCTTGCGGGCGTCTCGGGTGGCCGTGCACCGTCTGATCGCATGTGCGGCACTTCCACGTGGTGTGGCCTCGCCGTGGCCGAGGCAGGCTACGTGCCCGACGACGACTTGATTGGGGCCGAGCTCGTGTCCATTCGTTCCCTGACGCTCACCAGCTGGGACGACATAAGTTGGGGCATCGACTGTGCGGCTTGGCGATCCACTGGCCGTCGGTGGTCTGGACGAGCTCGCCCACATCCACTTTCCGCAGCTTATTGGAGATTGTGCTCTTAGGGGTTGTTCACGTACCAGGAGAGGCAGCCCGGGTGGTGCCGGCACGCGATGATGGCGTTGGCGTCAGGGGCCGAGCCGCGGATCTTGTTGACCGGGCCCGGCAGGGTGCAGCTCTTTCCATACGGGTTGAGTACGGTGACCCCGTTGTAACAGCCGTCAGCCTGAGCCGAAGTCCCGTCGTCGCTGGACATGACGATTGCCGTCGGCGCGATGGTGAAGGCCAGTGCGGCCGCTGCGGTCATCACCCATCTCGGTAACCGCAGCGATTTCATACATTTCGCAACCGCTTCGATAAGCTATGTATTTCAAATGCAGCTTCTGGAAGCGGCATCGCACGAGTCGGCCTCGGCAACCCGTGGGAGAGACGCTGCCGGGGCTGAACAAAAGATTAGCCGCTTAAGACGGGGATTCGGTTCACGGGTTCTCGGGGCCAGAGGACGCAGCGATCATCGGCGACGAGAAGACGGTGTCCGACCGCCTCGATGAACTGGCCGCGTCCGGTCTCAACGAGTTCGCCGCCGTCACCTTCGACCACTCCCCGGAGGGGCGTGCGCGCACCCGCGCGCTGCTGCGAACGAAGGACGAATAACCCCCAGATTTTCTCTGGTGTGACCGCACTCACAGGCGTACGATCGATCGCACGACGGGTTCGGGAGTGACAGATCCAAAGTGCCGGCAAGAGGTGAAAGCCGGACGCGCGAGATTAATGAGACGCACTCAGATGTCCTCCCGGACCCGCCCTTTTTGTATGCATGAGTGGTGTGGCTAGCCCCACCACCGATTCGCCGGACACCACCATTGAGCGCGGGCACCGCGGCGGGCGACGATGGTTGGCGTGACGACTGTTGTTGTGATCCAACCCGATTGGACCCGGACGCTGCTCACGCCGCTGCGCGCACTGGCGTGGTGCGCCTACCTGTACTTCGTGCTGGTCAGCGTGCTCGCGGTCGCCGGCGTCGCGTTCGTGTTCTTTGCGGGCCTTGGGTCGGGACTGCTGATGGCCACCCTCGTCGGCATTCCGCTGCTCGCTCTGGTGGTGATGAGCGGACGTTGCGTGGAACAGGCTGTACCGGTCCCTGGCCCGGCTGATAGGGGTGACCATCGACGCTCCGCCGCCATTAGTTCGACCCCCCGGCCGGTTGCACACGCTTGCGGCCGCGATGACCGATGCAGTCGGCTGGCGCAGCCTCGGATTCCTGGCGCTGCATGCGCTTTTGATGACGCCGATCGGATACGTGGTGCTCGTCGGGGCGGCGGTGTCCGCCGTGTCGGTCGTTTCACCGGTGGTGTGGTTGGCGACCGGTGAACCCTTCATGTCGCTCGGCGAGCCGGTCGATTCGCTCGGCCCGTACCTGCTGCTGTCTGCGGGCGCGGTCGTCGCGCTGTACAGCCTCGGGTGGGTGATGCTGGCCTCGGCCGCGCCCACGCATGGCTGGCCCGCGCCCTGCTCGGCCCGACCGAGCGCGAGCGGCGGGTCGTCCTGCTGGAGCAGGCTCGCGCGGTTGTCGTCGACAATTCGGTCGGCACCCTGCGCCGTGTTGAGCGTGACCTGCACGACGGCACCCAGGCCCAGCTGATCACGGTCGCGATGGCCTCGGCGCCCGCCGAGCAGCACTTCGCATCGTCTGAGGTGACCCGTGGCCGTGGACTGGTCGCCGATGCGCTGGCCAACACCGAGGACACGCTGACCGAGCTGCGTGACCTTGTCCGCGGGATCCGTCCGCGCGCATTGGATCGCGGCCTGAGCGAAGCGGTGCAGACGCTGGCGGCCCGCAGCCCCATACCGGTCGAGGTGGTTGTCGACCTCGCGGCGCGGCTGTAGATCGGCGTCGAAACCATGACCTATTTCTGTGTGGCTGAGCTGCTGGCCAATGTGACACGACATTCGGGGGCCAGCAGCGCCGCTGTGCGGATCCACGGCGACGCAACTGAGTTGCGAATCGTCGTGGAGGACAACGGCTCCGGCGGCGCGCAGGCCGGCAACGGTTCGGGGCTGATCGGCTTGCGGGACCGGCTCGGGATGCTGGACGGCCGATTGCAGATCGACAGCCTGCCAGGCGGCCCCACGGTCGTCCGGTCGTCGTTCCGCCCGGGCCCGAGCAATGACCCGCCTCGTCATCGCCGAGGACAGCGCCATCCTCCGGGACGGGCTGGTGCAACTGCTCGTTGAGTGAGGCTACGAGGTGGTGGCCAAGGTGGGTAGCGCCGACGAATTGATCGAAGCGGTGCACGAATTCACACCGGACATCGCGGTCGTCGACATCCGCATGCCGCCGACATTCACCGACGAAGGATTGGTGGCGGCGGTGGCGCTGCGCCGCTCTCACCCCGACGTCGGCGTGTTGGTGTTCTCGCAATGGGTCGAGACGCGTTACACCACAGAACTATTGGCGGGAAATCCACAGGGTGTGGGCTATCTGCTCAAGGATCGGGTCACCGATATCGCCGAGTTCGACGCCGCCGTTCGCCGCGTCGCATCGGGCGGCACCGCGCTCGACCCGGAGGTGGTGCGTCAGCTGATCGGCGGCAGGCACCATGCCACCGTTCTGGACCGATTGACTCCACGCGAACGCGAAGTGCTGGAGCTGATGGCCGAAGGGCATTCCAATAGTGCGCTGGCGCAGCACCTTTCGATCACCGAGCGGGCCGTCGAGAAGCACGTCTCGGCCATCTTCAGCAAGCTGGACCTGCCGCCGTCGCAGGCGCACCACCGTCGTGTGCTCGCAGTGGTGACCTACCTCAATTCCTGACCCGCCGACTCCACCCGACCCCGAGTCCGCCGATCGACCAGATGGTCAGGTACGCCAGCCCGAAGAATGTTGCCACGGCGAGCGCCACTCCGGTCGATTGGACGTATGCGAACGGAGACCGCACCCAGTCAAATGTCGACGCCACGACCGCATCTGGTCGTGTCACCAGGTCCCAAGAGCTCCAACGCTGGAACCGCCCGATGACGACTCCGATCGAACATAGTCCGACCGAGACAATGACGGCCGCCCACCCGGACACCGCGCCCCACTCCCGCTCGATGCGCTGGTGTACAAGGCGCATCGACACCACGCCGAGCATGATGCCCGTCCACGCCGCGAATCCGTACTGCAGGACGTGACGCCATAGTTCGACGCCTTCACCGAGGTGGACCAGATCGGTCACCAGGTAGGGCGAATTGGGAAGGAAGGCCAACCAGCCCAAACCCAAGGGAAGTAGCCATGCACGTCGCTGCACCGATGCGAACCCGGCGGCGATGAAGACGGGAATCCATGCCAGGAACAAATTCCAGATGAGAAAGCTGGTGGGGTAGTAGAGCGGTGCTGCTGGGTCCGTGACGCCGAGGATGGTCGTAAGCGCGGTGGTTGCCACCAGCGCGGTGATCAGAACGGCGCGAGGAACATTGGTCATCCGTCCAGTTTGTCGGAAGACGGTGAGACAGGCTGGCCGGCGTTGCGGCGGCTACATGTCAGAGCCCACGGGATGGACCTGGAAGTGGCAGGCGCCGGCGATGCCGGCCGAGACGGTCACCGTATCGGTGGTGTCCGGCGGAGTCACCAGCATGTCCGTGTAGGACGGACACATCTCCTCACCGTCCGGGCTGGCGGTGTCGCCCTCAATCACCGCGTGCGCAGGCTGCCACGGCGCCACCGTGACGGTGGGTGGGGTATCCGTCCGGATCCCGCCCATGTACCCGGATAGGGTGCGCTTGGCGTGGACCAGCGGACCCCCGGCGCTGCCGAACCAGCTGTCCCGGCAGGCATGCTTGGCCTGGCCGCCTTGCTCGCGGCGGGCACTGCCAACGCCGAGACGGCCGACGACCGGTTCCTGGGCACCTTGCAGCAGCAGTGCATCGGCTTCGGCAATACGCAGTCAGCCATCACCGTCGCCCACCACGTGTGCGACGCCCTCGGCCAGGGCACGGAGCCCCAGCGACATCAGCAGCAACATCGCAGCGTGAACGCTCGCATCGATCGACAGACCGCCTTGGCCGTCGTCGTCGACGCCGCGCCAGTCCTACTGCCCGCAGTACGTGCACCCGATGGCCAACGGCGCCACCGTGATTGGCCCTGACCACTGACCAACGCTAAAGGCCGCGGGAAGAGTCCGGGCCTGTTGCAGCCTTACCACCGCGCCGCTACGTTGGCAGCGATCTGGTCGGCAATCTTCAGCGCCGAGTCAGCGGGGTCAGCGCTGCACGTGTTGACGTCGATAATGACGTTGTTTCTGAGCGCCAGCGCGCGTCCACAGCCCCAGCCGGGGGCACTGGAATTCTGTTGGGTCGCGGTGGTGCTCAGTGTGCCGTTCGCGTTGGAGATCTGCCCGACGGACCATTGCGACTCGCTCTGCACGTGGGTGTACTGGCGGCACGCCTGCCACTGCTGGGCGGACGTATCAAAGAAGGCGCCGGCTTTTTCCACGAGGGGAAATAACACCACCGCCTGCTTGAGATAGTGCGTGAAGCCATCGCCGTCGTTAAGGCTCTGATCGCGCTCGGCGCGGAACCCGCTGTTGGCATAGACCGCGGCCTCCGCCGCCCCGTCGATGGCGAGGCATTCCTGAGGCGCCATGGTGGCGCTGTTGTCAGACATCGAGCTCTGGGAACTTGTGACCGTCATTCCCGTCGCCCCCATAGCGGCGTTCACCTGTTCGGGGCTGAGCAGCAACTCAGCCAGCTCACGCTCAACAAGAGGACGCGGAATCATCGACACGGTGGTCGTCGTCGACTCCGCATTACCTATTGTGTTGCCGCACCCGGCGACCAGGCAGATCACCGCAACACCAAGTGCGGCCGTTGGTTGGCGCATGTGTTCCTCCCCATCGCAGCCGTGGGTAGCGCGATGTCCTCCACAACGCGGCGCGTGAAGACCAATATTGCGGTAACGGCGCCGACGCCGACGTGAAATTGACGGTGTTTCTTGATCACGATGAACGGCACTTCTTGATAACGATTAATGGGTCGAGCACTGCTCTGAAAGGTTCCTGAATCGGTGCGGCAGGGTGCTGAAGATCCGCCGTCAGCGCTGTAGCGCATGTGACGCCGACGTTCTCACCGGTCGTCTGTGATCTGTTGTCAGGAGCTGATCCGCATATGCATTGGAGATCAATGGCTTACAGCCGGGGATGGGCGGGCCGAGTGCTTCGTTGATGGGGTTGTCGGCCGCTGATCCTGTCCAGTCACGCGTAGTCGACACTCGTCTCGTCTCGTGCTCGCCGACCCGACGGCCCGCGCAGTCCTACTGCCCGCAGTACGCGCACCAAATGGCCAACTGCGCGACCGTGATTGGCCCCGACCACTGACAGCCCAACCCATGCAAAAGGCCCCCCGGAAGAGTCGGGGGGCCTTTTGGTTCGAAGCGGCTGAGAAGGCTTAGAAAGCCGCTTCGTCCAGTTCCATAACCTCGTTGTCGAGGGTGTCGATCACCTGACGGGTGCTGGTGAGCAGCGGCAGGAAGTTTTTGGCGAAGAACGACGCCACCGCGACCTTGCCCTCGTAGAAGGCGCGATCCTCAGCGCTGGGCCCGGCATCGAGCGCCTCGATGGCCACCGCGGCCTGTTGCTGGAGCAGCCAGCCGATGACCAGGTCGCCGACGCTCATCAGGAAGCGCACCGAACCCAGGCCCACCTTGTAGATGCTGGCGGGATCCTCCTGAGCGGCCATCAGGTAGCCGGTCAGCTTGGCGGCCATGCCCTGCACGTCCTCCAGCGCGGTCGCCAGTAGTACCCGCTCGGCCTTCAGCCGGCCGTTGCCTGCCTCGTTCTTGACGAAGGCCTCGATCTGTCCGGCCACATACGCCAGCGCCTGCCCCTTGTCGCGGACGATCTTGCGGAAGAAGAAGTCCTGCGCCTGGATGGCCGTGGTGCCTTCATACAGCGAGTCGATCTTGGCGTCACGGATGTATTGCTCGATCGGGTAGTCCTGCAGGAAGCCGGAACCACCGAAGGTCTGCAGGCTCTCGGTGAGCTTGGCGTAGGCCTGCTCGGAGCCGACACCCTTGACGACGGGCAGCATGAGATCGTTGACCTTGACCGCCAGCTCGGCGTCCACGTCGTGCAGTGCCTTGGCCACCGCCGCGTCCTGGAACGTCGCGGTGTACAGGTACAGGGCGCGCAGACCCTCGGCGTAGGCCTTCTGGGTCATCAGCGAACGACGCACGTCGGCGTGATGTGTGATGGTCACGCGCGGCGCGGTCTTGTCGGTCATCTGGGTCAGATCGGCGCCCTGCACACGCTCCTTGGCGTACTCGAGGGCGTTGAGGTAACCCGTCGACAGCGTGGCAATGGCCTTGGTACCGACCATCATTCGGGCCTGCTCGATCACGTCGAACATCTGGGCAATGCCCTCGTGCACCTCGCCGACCAGCCAGCCCTTAGCGGGGATGCCGTGCTGGCCGAACGACAACTCGCAGGTGGCCGAGACCTTCAGGCCCATCTTGTGCTCGACGTTTGTGACGAAGACGCCGTTGCGCTCGCGGAGTTCACCGGTCTCGAAGTCGAAGAGGAACTTCGGCACGAAGAACAGCGACAGTCCCTTGGTGCCGGGGGCCGCGCCCTCGGGGCGCGCAAGCACCAGGTGGAAGATGTTCTCGAACAGGTCGCCCGAATCGCCCGAGGTGATGAATCGCTTCACACCCTCGATGTGCCACGAGCCGTCCTCCTGCTTGACAGCCTTGGTCCGACCGGCACCGACATCAGAACCGGCGTCGGGCTCTGTGAGCACCATGGTGGATGCCCAGCCGCGCTCAGCGGCGATCGTGGCCCACTTCTTCTGCTCGTCGGTGCCGAGGTTGTAGAAGATATTGGCGAAGCCGGCGCCGCCGCCGTACATCCACACGGCGGGGTTGGCGCCGAGCAGGTGCTCGGTCAGCGCCCACATGAGTGCCTTGGGTGCCGGGGTGCCGCCGAGTTCCTCGTCGAGGCCCACACGGTCCCAACCGGCATCCAGCATGGCGCGCACCGACTTCTTGAACGACTCGGGCAGCGTCACCGAGTGCGTCTTGGGATCGAACGTCGGCGGGTTGCGGTCGCCCTCAACGAAGGATTCAGCGATCGGGCCTTCGGCCAGCCGGGCCATTTCGCCCAGCATCTCCTTGGCGGTTTCGACATCGAGGTCGGCGTACTCGCCCTCGCCGAACGCCTTGTCCACGCCCAGCACCTCGAACAGGTTGAATACCTGGTCACGGACGTTGCTCTTGTAGTGGCTCACGTTTCCTCCTCGTCGAGAATGCCACTTGCGGTTGGGTACTTCGGTCTAAGTTACCCACCAGTAACTGGCCCGAACTATACCGTTCAGTAACTTCAACACAAAGCACCTCCTGGCAATTTCCACTGGCTAATTAACCCAGTGGTTGGGCGGGACGCTAAAACCGCAGTTGACAGCTGTCTGAGCTGCGTCTTTGCGCCTCTGTGACCTTCATCACGAACCCTGCCGATAGGGTGTTCGAGTGCTTCGTGTCACGGTGTGGGGAACAGGCAACATGGGGTCGACAGCGATCCGGTCCGCAGTGGCGTTTCCGGGTTTGAAGCTGTCGGGAGTCATCACGTCTTCGGCGGATAAACACGGTAAGGACGCCGCGACGTTCGCGCGGCTCGACGCCGAGACGGGCGTTTCGGCGACCACCGACGTCGATGCGGCACTAGCCGGCTCCGACGCCGTGGCCTACATGGCGTCGGGCGACATCCGGCCCGACGAGGCCGTCGCGGAGATAGAGCGATGCCTGCGCGCAGGCAAACATGTGGTCACGCCGTCGCTGTACTCGCTCTTGGACCCGCGGTCCGGGCCGCAGGAATGGGTGGAGCGCCTCACCGCGGCCGCCGAGGAGGGCGGCGCATCACTGCTCGTCAGCGGCGTGGACCCAGGCTGGGGCAACGACGCGCTGGCCGTCATCGCCGCCGGCTTGTGTACCCGGATCCGATCCATCCACTGCCAGGAGATCTTCGACTACTCGACCTACAACCAGCCGTACGCGGTCAAGGTGTCGTGCGGGTTCGGACAGCCCATGGGCCGAGAAGATCCAGTGCCGATGCTGCTGCTGCCGTCCATCCCGACGATGGTGTGGGGCGGCAACATCCGGTTGATCGCTCGGGGCTTGGGCCTGGAGATCGACGAGATCACCGAGGAGGTCGAGCGGCTGCCGCTCGAAGAGTCGATCGACACCGTGATGGGTCGATTCGAGAAGGGCACCCAGGGCGCCTTCTGGCTCAAGGTGATCGGCAAGTCGAGCGGGCGCGAACGGATCGTCATCGACCACATCACCCGCATCCACCCCTCATGCGCGCCGGACTGGCCGCAGCCCGATGAAGGGGTCGGAGACCACCGGGTGATTGTCGACGGGGATCCGCAGCTGACCATCCTCAGCCGTGCCGATGTCCCCGGCGGTACGCGCGCCGACGGCGGCAACACGACCGCGGCCAACCGCCTGCTAGGTGCCCTTAACTGGTTGTCGGACCAGAAGCCGCGCATCTACGACGGCCTCGACGTGCCGATGCAGTCCGCACTGCCGCCCGAGGTGGAAGCGACGCGTTGGGCCGACTACTAGAAGTTGGGCTCACGACGATCCGAATTCGCCGAGGCTGCTCGAGGATCGCGGTCGATCGGATTTCACGATCTGACCGCAGTCTCGACAAGGCGTGAGTGCCAAGATGGAGTTGATGAGCCCCACCGATCTGAGTCCCACCACACTCCGGGAAGCGTTCGGGCATTTCCCCTCCGGTGTCATCGCAATCGCCGCGGAGGTGGGCGGCACCCGGGTCGGGCTGGCGGTCAGTACGTTTGTCCCTGTGTCGCTCGACCCGCCGCTGGTGTCGTTCTGTGTCCAGAACACCTCAGAGACGTGGCCGAAGCTGAAGGATCTGCCCTATCTGGGGATCAGCGTGCTGGGCGAAGCGCATGACGACGCCGCGCGCACGCTGGCCGCCAAGACCGGCGACCGGTTCGCGGGTCTGGAGACGGTGTCCCGGGAATCCGGTGCGGTCTTCGTCGCGGGCACGAGCGTGTGGCTGGAAAGCGCCATCGAACAGCTGGTGCCTGCCGGGGATCACACGATAGTGATTCTGCGAGTCAGCGACATCACCGTACATGCCGATGTACCGCCGATTGTCTTTCACCGCAGTACATTTCGGCGGCTGGGCGCCTGAGCCCGGCGTCGATGCCGGGCGACTAAGGGCGGGCGGCGAGTTCCTCGCGATAACCCTGAATGCGCTGCTCGAGCTCCTTGGCGTCGGCTGGCCGGCCTTCCTTGCGAGCCAGCTCGGCCCGCGCGCTCAGCTCACGGATCGCGGTGCGAATGTCGTTGATGCTATGAGGCTCTCGCATGTTCATACTGCTGCCT
>Ga0207693_10003894_pt1 | contig 12708 bp, 15 predicted proteins | sample LARL81metaG_FD_184347 | JGI IMG/M metagenome (GOLD analysis project Ga0207693, IMG submission 184347) | Corn, switchgrass and miscanthus rhizosphere microbial communities from Kellogg Biological Station, Michigan, USA - LAR L8-1 metaG... | ecosystem: Host-associated > Plants > Roots >...
GCCATTGCGGCTGTGTTCTGGAGCTCGGGGCTGACAAAGATCGCCAGCTGGGACACTACCATCGCGCTATTCCGCGACGAGTACATGGTTCCGCTGCTCCCGCCCGAGATCGCCGCGGCATGGAGCGCCGCGTTCGAGCTCTCATGCTCGCCGCTGATCGTCTTCGGGTTGGCGACGCGGCTCGCCACCCTGCCGCTCCTCGGCATGACCTTTGTGATCCAAACATTCGTCTACCCTGAATACTGGACTCAGCACCTGATGTGGGCCTCGGTGCTCCTCTTTCTGCTGACGAAAGGCCCGGGTGTCTTCTCGCTCGACCACTACATAGAGCGCCTTTTCCGTACGAAGGGGTTCGCACGATGACCGCGACGCACGCTCACGGGGCCGGCGCGATCGACGCGAAATCACGCGCATCGCCGAGCGCGCCCCCGGTTCCTTTGGATGACCCCGCTAACAATCCCGCTCAGCGCTCAATCAACTGCGGGGGGTTATCAACGTATCGCCGACATCTACGGCTTGCCGGTCAACATCATCCAAGACCCTCTCAACCGCAAATTTATCGCCTGGCTCGGGAGGCCAGGGGCCTCTGGAGCGACGATCGGTCCGATAGTCGAAACGATCGTGCCGCAGAAGCCGTCCGGGGGTCCGCCCGAGGATCACGGCCTGGAGAGCAATACTGACCCGCGTTCTGTCAGCACCGACAGCATGAGGGAGGCCAGCGGATTTCCGGCGGCACCGGTCGCTGATTTCCACTGAGCGAAAGCCGTGGCCTCAACTGAGCTGAATGCCACTGCCGGGCCAAGATCTTCGGAGCACGCCGCGGCCGCGCCTGGGGTCACGCGGCCTCCAGGGGCTCAAGCGGCTCGCAAGCTGGGGCTGCGGGCGGCGCTAACTGGCCTGGTTCTGCTGACGGTGGCGGTCACCGCCATTCTGATCCACCTGACCTGGTTCTACAACGCTCGACGGAATGTCGCCGATGTTGTCGGGCAGCTCAACCGTCAGATCGTCGAATCGGTGCAGCACGAAGTTCGCGGGACCCTGAATGACGCCTGGTCGGTGCAAGAGGCGGCTCGTTCGATCTTCTTCCAGGAAGCCATCAAACCGACGGACGAGGCCAAGCGCGAATTCATCTTCCTCGCTTTGCTGCGATCTCATCCGATGCTCTCGTGGATCGCTCTCGGCTTTCCCGACGGGGCCTTCTTCGGCGCGCTCAAGGCCGCAGACGACGAGATCGACATGGTCGAGGTGAAGCAGAACGCCGAGACGGGAATTCGCCAGCAGCGGGTCGACACCTACACCCCTGAACCGGGCGACGTAATGTTCCGCAGCCGCAAGCTCATCCCGAGCGACTACGAGGCGACGGCCCAACCCTGGTACCAACGCGCCGTCGCAGAGGACGGCCCGGGCTGGAGCATGGTCTCGCATCTGCCGTATCGCGATCGACCGGCGATCGTCACCTCGACGCCGATCGTCATAAACCTCGATTTTGCCGGCGTCATCGCGGTCGTCGTCGAGATGGAACGGCTCTCTCGATTCCTCGCCGGCCTGCAGGTCGGGAAAACCGGAACTGTGGTCCTCCTCGACCGGAACGGCCGAGTGATTGCGTCGGCGGCCTCGGCGGCGCTGAAGCGGCAGCGACGGGGCGAAACGCCCGAGCTGGACAGGCTCGCCCGGGACCACCCGATGCTCGCTTCCGTAAATGTGCTGCTCCGCCGCAGCAGCCTGAGCCTCGCCGATCTCCGAGAAACACGCCAGCTGCAGGCCACCGGCCCAATCGACGGCAAGGACTACTTCGTCACGTTCTCGTCGTTGAACTTCAATAACTGGGTGGTCGCAACGGTGATCCCGGCCAGCGATTTCCTCGCCTCGATCCAGCGCAGTGCCATGATCTTGCTGATCGCGCTTGCGATCTTGACGGTGGTCGTCGCGGCGATCGCGATCCTGCTGGCGAACCGCCTCGTGGCCGCGCCGCTGCTGCGCATCGCCAGCCAACTCAAGCACATCGAAGATTTCCGTCTCGATCGAGTCATCCGGCTTGCCTCGCCGCTGCGCGAACTCGACGATCTTTCGGGTATCCTTTTGCAAATGAGCCGGGGGCTCGCGTCATTCCAGAAATACATGCCGACAGAGCTCGTCCGCACGCTTGTCTCCCAAGGCGTCGAGCCTCGCCCGGGCGGGCACCAGCAGACGCTGACGGTAATGTTCACTGATATCGCCGGCTTCACCGGCATCTCCGAAGAGCTCGGCGACCGCGTGGTGCATGTGCTCGGCGAGTACTTGGAAGCCGTCTCGACGGCGGTTCTGAACCGGCGCGGTACGATCGACAAGTTCATCGGCGATGGGGTGATGGCGTTTTGGGGCGCGCCGGCGCCCAACGAGCGGCATGCCGCCGACGCCTGTGCGGCCGCCCTCGAATGCCAACACCTGCTCGCCTTGCAGCGGGCTGAAGCCGAGCGTAGCGGAGGAACGCCGCTGCGGATGCGCGTCGGCATCAACACCGGCCGCATGCTGGTCGGGAACATCGGCTCGAGCAAACGGCTGAGCTATACCGTCATCGGGGATCCGGTCAACGTCGCCAGCCGCCTCGAGGCGCTTGGAAAAATCTACGGCGTCGACGTCATCATCGGCGAAGATACGCGCACCGCCGCCGGCGATGCGGTCATTGTCCGCCGGCTCGACCGGGTGGCCGTATATGGTCGCATCGGAGGCCTCGCCATTTACGAGCTTCTTGGAATGGCCGAGGATCGCGGCGCCGAGGTCCCTCAATGGGTCGAGACCTACGAGGCGGGTCTTGCAGCCTATGAGGACCGGAGCTGGTCGGAGGCGGTGAGGCTCTTTGAAGCGACGGCCGCACGTCACGGCGGTGTCGATCGCCCATCGGAGATTCTTCTCGAACGGTGCCGCGGCTGCCTTGCCGACCCTCCACCCACCGATTGGATCCCCATTTCAATACTCGAATCAAAGACATAATATGGTGCCAATACCGCGCCTGGATAGATTCTATAGCGAATAAGTAATTCACGGCGATATCCGCAGTTTATACTCTTCACTATCGCGGATCATAAGGGTCACTCCGAGCGGCGCCGCGCCGGTATCGGGATTTTAAGCGCCTGGTGCAAAGGAAGAAGGCTGATGTCCAGAACTTCGAAAGCCGCTCACCTGGCCGCAGTGATGGTCCGGTGGGCGAACGATGCGACGCGCATCGCCGAGAAGACCATCGGGCCGCTGCTCGACCTGTTCATAAGACTATGGCTCGCCGGGATCTTCTGGGCCTCTGGCATGGTCAAGCTGCAGAATTGGACCATCGCCCTCTATCTCTCGGCGCATGAGTACCCGGTTTCGTGGTTGGACCCGCTAGCGGCGGCATGGCTCGGAGAAGCCATCGAGATCGTCTGCCCGCCGCTGCTGGTGTTCGGCCTTGCGACGCGGTTCGCCGCTCTGCCGATGCTGATCCTGTTCCAGTTCTCCTTTCAGGCCTTGGATCAACACTTGTTCTGGGCGATTCTGTTCGGATGGTTTGTCATCAAGGGTGCCGGGCCGATCTCACTCGACGCACTGATCGGGCGCGGGATCGCGGCCACCGCCCTCCCCTTGGTGGGGAGGATCACCCGTGTCTTCGAGGCCCTCTCGCGCCGGGGCGATCCCTCCATCAAGCTTCTGCTGCGTTGCTGGATCGCCGCCCTGTTCTTCCGGTCGGGTGTCATGAAGATCAGCAACTTTGACATGATGCAGATGCTCTTTCATGCCCGGTCCACCCAGTGGTTGTTGCCCCCGGAGCTGGCCGCCCGCTTGACCATCCTCCTCTCGAGCTTGCCTGTCTGATCTTCCTTGTCCTGGGGGTGGGCACGAGGATCACTGCGATCCTGTTGATCGGACTGATCGCGTTCGTCGACCCCACCTTTCAGCACCAGATCGACCTTGCTTACTACCTGATGGTGCTGGGGCTCACTGCTCTTTACGGGCCGGGCGCGTTCTCGCTTGACAGCCTCGTTGTCAGGACGCTGTTGCAGCGCTTCCCCCAGTTCGACGGCATGCGCACGGTGTCATACGAAGGCACGCCGCGTGTCGTCATCGTCGGCGGTGGCTTTGGCGGCGTCGCCACGGCGAAATCGCTCCGTAACACCCGCTGCCGGGTTACGCTGATCGACCAGCGCAACTACTATTTATTTCAGCCCTTGCTGTATCAGGTGGCGACCGCTGATCTTTCACCGGCCGACATCGCCGGCCCAATACGCGGCCTCTTTCGCGATCAGCCAAATGTTCGCGTCCTTCTCGGCGGCGTAACCGGTGTCGACCTCGAACGCGCGAGGTGATCATAGGGCGTGCCCGGGTTCCGTATGAAGGCGTCATCGTCTCCGGCCGTCGCGTTGCTGCGCACAGTGTATTTTGGGCCGCGGGCGTAATGGCCTCTCCTGCGGCAAACTGGTTGAAGGCCGAAGCGGATCGGTCCGGTCGGGTGAAGAGACGACTTGTCGGTCCCCGGTCTGACAGACATCTTCGCGATCGGCGATACGGCTCTGTCCAACGGCTGGGACGGCAAGCCGGTGCCGGGGCTCGCGCCGGCAGCCAAGCAGCAGGGCCGCTACGTCGCCTCAGTCATCAGGGTTTTTCTCTGGATGCATTGTCGCTGGCGCCCCGGGTCGCAAGAGCGTCGACGCGCGAGGATGCTGTGGAGCGGCAATTCCTATGAGCTTGCGCAAGGCCGCACGGCCGCGCGAAAGCCGAGACCGGATCGTGCCGACCGGCACACCGCAAGCCGACGCGACTCCCCGGTAACTTGCCCGCGTCAGCGTGACGAGGAGGACAGCTGTCCGTTGCTCTTCGGATAGCGACATGATCGCTCGTTGGAGGTCACGCAACTTCAGCCGTTTTGCCTGCTGCGGCGTACGGGTCAAAGCCGGCGCACTGTCGCTCCATTCGGGCCGTCGTGCCCTCACGCGCGGCCCGGCGGAGCTGGCTGACGTACTGGTTGTGCAGAATGGCGAATAGCCATGCTCTCAGATCCGTCCCCGCTCGCCAGAGATGAAGCTTCGCGAAAGCCCGAGCGATGCACTCTTGGACGAGATCATCGGCAGCGATCGCATCGCGCGTAAGACTTCGCGCGTACCGTCGAAGGTTAAGCAGGTTGGCTTCGATGTCCCGGCGCAGTACGGCCTTCGCAGCTCCGGGCTCTTCATCGAAGGTGGCCGTGTCACTGGGGATCGTTGGTATCGTCGTCTCCCGGCCTGGCATTTCTTCATTGCTCCTCATTGCGAGCCCCAAAAGCGGATCTAGCCTGATCCAAGAAGCGCAGCGGCGCCGAGCATTCGCCCGTCGGGCGCTTGAACCAATACGGCGACACCCTCGCCAGCAGTGGGCGGCTCGATGGTAAAAGTGAGCGCCGATCCGTTCCAGCTGCCGAGAGGCGCCAGCATCTCCACCCCGTTGACGTCCTGTAAGGTGCGGCGAGCGTTCTCGCCGCCGGCCACCCTTGTCGTGCGCTTTTGGGCGAAACGCACCACAAGCACATTGCCCCGCCCATCGCCGGCGCCAATCGCGACGGAGCGACGATCGGCAGCGAAGGTCATCGGCGCGATTGTCTCGGGCCGCGCGCCGCGCACAGCGGCGAGCACCTGATCCCGGTCCGACCCGACCATCTCACGGGCGCCATCGATGACCATTTGCGGCGTGTACACCTGACCAAGATTGAAGAGTCGAGCGTAGGCGCGCTGGCGGTCGGTGGAGCTCTGGCTCGAGAACGGGTCCTTCCAGCCGAGACCGTCCCAATAGCTGATGTGGAACCCAAGGGCGACCACATCGCCGCGCTGGGCCAGCTCGCCGAGGAGGGCATCGGCGGGCGGACAGGAGGAGCAGCTTTGCGAAGTGAAGAGCTCGACAACGACGGGCCGCGTATCGGCATTCGCCGGTAATGACATAAGCACCAGGCAGCCAAGCAGCACGCCAGTCAGCGGGACATTGTGAGACCTTGTCACGAAACCCTCCTCCAACCCCAGGCAATCAGTCGAGACGGCGACGATAAGCGGCGAGCGCAAGAGCGGCGGCGGCGAGCGCGAAGAGCGCTACCGGCCACATTTCGTGTCCAATGAACGCGCCACCTTCGCCTTTCAGCAGCACGCCGCGGGTCGCGCGGACGAAATGGGTCAGCGGGAGCACTTCGCCGATCGCTCGCGCCCATCCCGGCATCCCCTGAAAGGGGAACATGAAACCCGACAACAGCATTGATGGGAGGTAGAAGAATACGGCCCCCTGCATCGCCTGCATCTGGCTTTCCGCCAATGCAGAGAAGGCGAAGCCCAGGAGCAGGTTGGCAGCTGCGTACACCGGGGTGGCACCGAGCAATGCCCAGATCCCGCCGTTCACTGGCAAGCCGAACAGCAGTTGGGCGAGCCCGACGACCACCGCCCCCTGTGCCGCCCCGATGAGGACATAGGGCGACAGCTTGCCGATCAGTGCATCCAATGCGTCTACCGGTGTTGCCAGAAGCGCTTCCCAGCTGCCGCGCTCGCGCTCGCGGACGAGCGTCAGCGCGCCCAGCATCAACATGCTGATCATGACGATAACGCCGACCAGCCCTGGGACGATCGTCCACGCGGTGCGTCTCTGCGGATTGTAAAGCCAGTCGACGTCGATGGCGGCGCCGTCATCCAGGGAAACCGTTGTCGCCCGCTTTCGCCAATAAGCCGTCTCCAGCGCGGCCAGCGCCGGGCGCACGGCGGCGGGATCAGTCGCATCGACGACGACTCGCGCTCGCGTCGGCGCATTACCAGGCCCCTCCTCGTCAGAAGACGGCGGCAATTCGATCCCGACCAGCGCCCGACCCGCGGAGACCATCCGCTCGGCCGCGCCGGAGGATAGGCCCTCGCCGATGATTTTGAAGTAACCGGTTTCGCCGACAATCCGAGCGGCGCGCTCGACCAAGGAGCCGTCGCTTCCGGCAATGGCGATCGGGACACCTTTCGGATCGAGATTGATGGCGTAGCCGAACAGCACGATCTGCACTGCTGGCACCAGGGCAATCAAAGATATAGCCACGCGATCCCGCAACAGCCGCAGAGTTTCAATACGGGCGACGGCGGTCATCCGCCTGAGACGCAGTTCCGCTCCCCTCCATGGGATGCGGGGTTTCATGTCTGATGCCGACCCATCGGCATCGACCGCGCGAGGATGGCGTCCTCGAGCCGTGGTCCCGCTCGGGCGAGGCTCGCGGCGTGCATCGCCGCGAAGCGGTGCAGGTCGATCTCCGCAATCGGATCGGCAACGACGCGCAGACTCTCACCCTGAGGATAGCTGGCAACGACGCCGGTGACCGCAGTCACGTCCTCGGCGAGGCGGCGCACGTCGGTACCGCACAATAAAAACACGCCCACTCGCGAGCCGGCCGCGATCTCGGCGGGCGGACCCGCCGCCACGACGTGCCCGTTTGCAAAAAAGGCGGCGTGAGAGCACCGCTCGGCCTCGACGAGGTCGTGGGTGCATAAAATCACGCCGGCGCCGGCCGCCGCCAGCCCTTCCACGCGCCGCCACACCTCCTGACGCGCCGCCGCATCGAGACCTGCTGTTGGCTCATCGAGGAGCACGAGACGCGGCGAATGCAATAGCGACGCAGCGAGCTGAAGCCGACGCGCCCAGCCCCCTGAGAGCGAGCCCGCGGGGCTGCGGGCCCACGGCACGAGACCGAACTCGCTAATGGCGGCTTCGACCACCGTGTGCGGATTCCGTAGACCGTAGACCGCAGCGCGGAAGCGGAGGTTTTCGAACACTGAGAGTTCGGGATAGAGCGACAAGCGCTGCGACATGTAACCAACCCGCTCGCGGATCGCTGCGACGTCGCGCTGCAGGTCGAACCCGAGTACCTGACCACCGCCCCCGTCAGGCTTTAGAATTCCCGCAAGCATGCGAAGGAGAGTGGTCTTGCCGGCGCCATTGGCACCGATGAAGCCGCAAATCTCGCCCGACCACAGCGCCAGCGTCACGCCTGCGACAGCAGTCGCGCGGCCATAACGTTTCGAAATGTCATACACAGCCACCAGAAGCTTTCGGTCGCAGCGCGGAACGGCGGTCAGCGCCGAGCACATGCGGGCGTGCTCAGGCATGGTGGTAGCGGAACCCGCCGAACATGAAGTCGGTGGCCTCGGCCCCAAGGGCGAGCACAGTCTGACCGGGTTTGAGGGTCGCTCTCAATTGCGCCAGAGCGAGCCATATTGCAGCCGATCCGGTATTCCCCAGCCGGTCGGCTGTGACGATGATCCGCTCGGGCGCGAGGCCGAGCGGCCCGGCCAGAATCGCGTCCATTCGGCCATTGGCCTGGTGGGGCAGAACATAGTCAGCTGGCCCGCTTCCTGTGCGCTCAGCCGCCGCCGCGCAGTGCAGAAGCAGTTCAAGGCCCGAGCGGTAGATCGCGGCGAAATCGTGTCGGAACTCAGGAAATCCGACACTGCAGCTCGGGGTGTCCGATCCCCCGTCCACCACGGCGAGGCCGGACGCGCGCCCGCGCCCCATTTGGCCGTAATAGACATGCGAAAGGTGTGGGCCTGGGCGGTCGTCGTCGCGCGCGAGGATTATCGCGGCCGCGCCGTCGCCCATCTGTACTAGATTGACGAGCTGGCCGGCATCCTCCGCCGCCCGATGCGGGTCAAAGAAGACAGAGCCTGTTTCCGACCCGACGATCGCAATCGGCCCAGCGCCGGCGCGCAGTAAGCCCTGAGCGAACACCAGGGCGTTGGCAAAGCCGGTGCAGGCTTGACGAAACTCGACAAAGGGGCCGCCGTAGTCGAGCAGTTCGGCGACTTGGCCGATGTTTGGCGGCATCAGGTGGGCCGGCGTCGCCGTGTGGCCGATCAGGTACGAGAGATCATGCACCGCCAGGCCGGCTTCGGCGAGCGCGCCCCGCAAGGCGGCTGCAGCGAGTTCGGGATTGCGGTGCCCTTTCCGGGGAGCTTCCAAGCGGGTTCTCATGTTGCGGCAAAGATGGCGGGTGCGGATCCCGAGCCTGTGAGCGATGGCCATGCCGCGGCGATGCAGGGACAGGCCGAAGCGTCCCTCCACTGCCGTCAATAACTCCTCTGACGAGATCGGCTCGCCTGGAAGCGCCACACCGGTGCCGCGCACTAGGGTCGGCGTGGGGTCTGACCAGAATGGTGGGGAGAAAGGATGGGTCATCGGAAGAGCCCGTTCGGCACGCAGCCGATGCGCATGAACAGCCTCTCGGCATCTACGCCCAAGCTTTCGAACGCAGCTCCACGCCGCGCAAGAACGCCGGCGAGGCCGAGACGGGCACTCTCCGCGACCGCGCCAATCGCATCCCCTTGTACGAGTTCGGCGGCGATCCGGCGCGAGAGGCGCACGTGTCCGGCCTCGTCCCTGTGGATGCGACGGAAGATCGCGTTGGCGGCCGGTTCTTGCGCGAGGACGCGATCCGGCTCGAGTAGCGCAGAAAGAATCAGGCAAACGGCGGAATCGAGAGCCGCAATCGCGACAAGGTGCAGCCCGATGTCGGCTTGCGCGATGCCATGGTAGAAGCGGAGTAGGGCACACCGCAGCTCCCTATCCGGCGCGGGTGTGGGCAATGCGCTGCGCATGCCCCGCAGCAGCCCCTCGTGAATGAGCTCCTCTCCCGCGACGCGCGCCAGTGCACGGCAAGCGGCGTCCTCCAGGGGCGAATCTCCGAGACGCGCGAAGGCGAGCGAGGCTGATTCCTCGCCGCACGCGAAACCCTGCAGCAGCTCCGACAGCGCCTCGGCCTGCGCATCCCCAAGCCGGAGCGGTCCGCGCAGTGACGCGACGGGAACCGCATCGGCGAGCCGAAAGCAGATCTGGTGGTCGACCGATCGGACCATGGCGGCTTCGCCCCTTGCGACGTGACGGCTGCAGTTAGCGTCAGCTCACGGGTTGCCGAGCTTGGGGACCAGCGGCCAATTCCGGTCGCCTTTCACGATGTTGCCGGGCTTGTCGAAGGACCACAGTGTCTGCGCAATAAAGCCGTTATTCAGATACAGCTTGTTGTCGACAATCGCCCATTTGTCCGGCTCGATGTCCGCAATCTTGTTCAATGAGATCGCGTAGGCGCAGTAGCCGCCGTACTGCGGCACAAATTTCTCCGGTGCGGCGATGAACCGGTCACGATTCTCAGCCGACACGAACCGATAGGTCGCCCCCTTGTAGGTCGTCGAAAACTGCGCCAGACCGAGGGTTGGCTTGCCGGTGGTGAAGTAGGAGACCGGATCATAGCCTTTTATCGCCAGACCGTGTTCCGTGTTCACCGCCTCGATCGGCGGATCGGCCAATGCGGTGCCGACGAACAGCGAAAGCAGGCAGATGGCGAAGATCTGCCGGAACGGCGTGAGCGGAAAACCAATCATGACAGCACCTGCGGTAGCAAGCTCAAACAAGAACGACTTCTGGACCAACCGCAACGCACTCACGTCGCCCAACACGAGAAGGCGGCGATCGAAAGCATCCAGACAAGCGCGACGGCCGGCGCTATGACCGGCAGTGCAGCTTCTAGGAAGCAACCGACTTCCGAGCAGCTTTCGCTTGCAAACATCTTCCTCCTCCATTGGGGCCCCAGCATCGCGGGCGATGCCGCAACGCTCGACGTGCGGTGGTCGACGCGCTGGCTTACGCCGGGCCAGGTGTTCCAACCCGAGGTTTTCGCCCCTCCGGCCATCGCGTGGGTCGGGCGGCGTGACCTCCCGCGGTGCAATGTCGGCATTGCAGGAGGCGGGCGGAAATGCCTGTTGGCTATCATCGCAATGTCCTCGCTGCATCGCCGACGGGTTCGCTCGCGCCATCTCACCCGCAGGCCACTCGGCGTCCAGGCGGTTCGGGGCCCGCAGAGACGAGTTTGACGAGATCGCGGAGGGTCCGCCGCTCCTGCCTCGATTCACACCAGCGGGCAATTTCGCCTTACGTCGCTGCGTCGAGCAAGATCCTGCCAAAGGCCGTCTCTGGTTTCGATCGCGCAGTGACGACCGCGTCGAGACCGAGGCTGCGACCGTAGCGGTGCAGCGCCAAAATGAGCATCAGCACGAGAAGGAAAAATATGTCCAAGGCCACTCGCCTCGCGCGCTGTAGAGGCCGAGCCACAGATTGACTATCTGAACGGTCCCGATCAAAGCCCACAGGCGTACAAGATGCCAAAGATCAGCGAAACTGCCGGCAGGACCTCGAGGAGGTAGACAATCGGCGCGAACAGGTAGAAGTGCGGCAAGACGATGTTGTTGACGAAGTCGGCCTGAAGCGGAACGGCCCCGTTTTGCCCATTATCAGTCCGCGTTCGATCGATACGACCGCCGCGCCCATCTGGGCCAGCGTCTGAGGCAAGGGACAAACGCGGGATCCGCCTCCGATGATGCAGAGATCTGGAGTGAGCGGCCGTGTCATGCAGCTTTCTTGCCGCGCCAGCGCTTGTATCCCACCGGGATCAGCGCAAGGAGCGCCAACCCGGCGATCGGACCGAGCACGCTCGGCTTGAACAAGATCGCCAGATCGGGCTCCCCGACCACGTTGCCGACCCCATTGCCGAGGCTGGCGTAGACGAACGTGCCGGGAATGATGCCAAGAAAGGTAGCGAGCACATACGTCGGCAATCTGACGCCGACCAGTGCCGGAACGAGGTTGACGAGCCAGAACGGAAAGACCGGCACCAGCCGCAGAACCAGCAGATAGTTGAACGCATCGGCGCGAAAGCCGGCCTCGAGCTTCCCGACAAACCGTCCAGCGTGTTGCGCGAGGCCCCCTAGGCCAGCACGGGCGGCGAGAAAAATTGCGGTTGCCCCCAGAGTCGCGCCAATTACGGCACACAGCGCTCCGAGCCAAATGCCGAACAAAAATCCGCCAGCGATCGTCAATACCACAGCACCTGGGACCGAGAGCGCGACCAGCAGACAGTACACCGCGATATAGAGCAACGCAGCGATGACCCCCCAGCGCTCGACAAGGCTGCACAGCCAATCGCGGTTCTCGGCAAGGGCGGTGAAGCTCAGATATTTATGCCCGCCGGTGCCAATGAACGCGATCCCGGCAACGACAAGGATGCCGAGCGGGACCAACTGACGCGCGGAGAGCATCGATGTCGTGCGAGAACGAGTCTTGGTTCGCCGCGACGATCTCACATCTCCCAACACGAGAAGGCGGCGATCGAAAGCATCCAGACAAGTGCAACGGCCGGTGCTATGGCCGGGAGCGCAGCCTCCAGGAAGCAACCGACTTTCGAGCAGCTTTCGCTTGCAAACATTTCACCCTCCATTGTCAGGGCGGTTTCGCCGGATCATCGGCGTTTGTCCCAACGAGCTCGCCAGCGGCCGGTCAGCACCTGGCAGGGCCCATTGAAATTCTCCAGTTCAGTTGCCTATCCCTCGACCAGGACCCAGTGACCCCTCCATTTTGCGTGGTGGTCGTATACGGACCGCCACTCGTAATGGGGGTTTGTCGTGGCGGTGCACGGCTTTCACCGTTGACCCCCCGAGGGCGGCGGTCCCTTGAGCGTTTTAGTATAGCCATAACTCGACTTAGGCCCGGTTTCCTCTGAGACCTGTGCGTCCGAGGCACAGTGAGCGGGCTGCCACTTGCCCCGCGATGCGTAACCGGGCGAAACCCAGAGCCGGCCGGACCCGCACTCCTCGGCAGTCGACGAACTGGGGACGACGCGCTGGCTGATGCCGGGCCAGGTGTTCCCACCCGAGGGTTTCGGCCCTTGGGCCATCGCGG